>PJEL010002747.1_pt1 | contig 15741 bp, 15 predicted proteins | sample 1853271 | NCBI WGS metagenome assembly PJEL01 (sample SAMN08108733, study PRJNA415343) | Invertebrate metagenome, whole genome shotgun sequencing project. | host: Globobulimina | place: Sweden: Gullmar Fjord | collected 2015-08
GAACTGTGGGGTGTGCAACAATAAAAAGGAGCCGCTATGAAACTCTATGATAATGCCTTTAGCCCATTTGCCCGTAAAGTCCGTCTGGTGCTGGATTACAAAGGGTTGCCCTATGAAGCGTTGAACGGATTGGCAAAGAAAAACCATGCTGAACTGAAATCCAAAAACAGCCGCGTAGAAGTGCCTGCCCTTGTCGATCAGGGCCATACAATTTCCAATTCCGCCCATATCATTGCATACTTGGAACATGCTTATCCAGATAAACCGGTTTATTTGGATAATCCGGCGTTGAGGGCAAAAGCGCTCGCGTGGGAGAGATGCGCGGATACGGTGATTGATCCGATCCTTGTCAATATTTCCTATTGGACCTGGGCGGAGCGTCCCGATGAAATGCCAGAGGGATTACTTGAAAAGGCCGCCGCCGATTTAAACATTCTATATGACCGGATGAATGAGGAGCTGGAGGGGCAGGATTATTTCTGCGGAACGCTTTCGATTGCTGATCTGGCGCTGTTTCCGCATCTGTCCGCCAGCAAGCCACTTGGTGTTCCTTTTACCGATGAGAAGCATCCAAATCTTGTGGGTTGGATGAAAAGGATGATGGGGCTTGATATCTGCAAAGCCGATCTGGATCGTCTGCGGGCGTTTTTCAAAAATGCGGATTTGAGTGAGATAGAACTTAAAAAAATCTTCTGGCGCGGTGATCGGATTGAGTGGATGCTGGCGCGGGGGTTTCAAAACTGGTTCTTAAAAGAGATAGAAGAAGACCGCGTTTTGTGGCCGGGTTTGTGGGTTCCATAGGTTGAGAATGAAAATGGAGGAAGCGAGGCTTCCTCCTGATTTTCAGCGTTATTTCTTGCCGATTTTTTGTATCTGCACGCCAAGAACGTTATCCAGCTTGTCGAGCTTGTCACATTTGACTTCAAAGGGATAACAGTTATTGGATAGCTGGCATGTTTGCTGGGTTAGCCTGCAAAATGCCAGCGCAGCAAAGCTCTTATTTGTATTGTTGTAAATGCCATAAAGGAACATATAACGGCAGAGATTCTGTGTGAATTTCAACTCCTGAGAGGACATGGAAATGATCTCACTTTGTACTGCCTCAAAATCGACATCAGCACCGTTTTTGAGGTCCATCAAGTAAGCCCCGAGTTTGGCAAATTTTGTTGCAAGATAGTTCAGGACGCCCCAGTCGATTTGCGGCGGTAACATTCCCAGCGTCGAGCGGCTGCCGGTCGTGCAAAGGATACGCTGTTTGCTATATCCCGTTGTCCAATTATCGTCGTAGACCTTTGATTCAATGTCGATAATCATTTTGCAACGGGCATCTTCGGTAAATTCAGCAATACCAAAAGAGTCCTGAAGCATCATCCCGAACATTTTTGAATAGTCGTTTTTATTATTGACGGTTCCGCCATGATTGACCGGTGCCAGATTGCAGACAACCTGTGTGGTTTTGTCTTGCCTGTATCCATTAAGGAAATATCTGAAAAGCATGTTGCCAACATGCCCCTGCCGATAGCCGACATACAAGTCCACGCGTTTAAAGGGAGGCAAAGAATAGGGCGTTGCCAATGACCAAATAGCCATTGCAACCGGATCAAAGAGGCTGGCGGTAAAGTTTAAATCATCGGCGGATAAAAAAGTACTTTCATTGAGCCATAAGCCACCATGTTGATAAATCCAATTGACGGCTTCAATGGCTTCCCAGGCACCACGGGAATGCGCAACAATATTGAAATGCCGTTGTCCTTTTAGCGCCTGTTCCCGTACTTCCTGTTGAAAGTCAAAGATGCAGCCCAGAGCACCAAGCCCAGAGGTACTGGCCAGCACATTTGAGGGCAGGACAAGATCGGGGATCATACTCAAATCCCGCTCGTTCATATTTGCAGACCAGAGTTTCTCCAGGTATGATTTGTTGCTGGCGGATGGTTTGCCAACGCCGCCAATAACCTCAATATTATCTTTGTTTTTATTGCCTTTCAATGTGAGCGATAACGAGTCGTTAGAGCCGATTGAATAATCGGTTCCCGGCATGATTATCTTGAAAGGCGCTGCCCGTTGACCAAACTGGGCAAACGGTTTCGGGACGATATATTTATAGGCACTTTGCCCAAACTTGATGGCGGCTTTCGAAAGAGGTGCAGACATGATGTTTCTCCTTAAAAGGATGAAAAAGTCGACCTGACCTGCGAGTTGAGCAGGGGCCGAACCAATCTGCGAAACACACCATTGATCAATTGAATTCATGATCAACCCGTTCAAAGGCAGAAATTACGTGTTTTTATTATTGAAGGTTTGCTGGCTTCCATCGGAAGTCAGTCTTCCTCACCTGCGATAATGCGGTGAATTAGGAGCTGCTATAGGGAGTGATCCGAACAGCCTTTCGCAAATTGGTATCGAGAGAAGGACGACTGCCAAATAATCCTGTGACAGAAAAAAGTATCCAGCTATGTTTCCGACGGATCCGGTGGTTACAGCATTTTTTCCATGGCGTAGTTATGGATGGCGACATTACCGATGGAAAGTTCGCGGCGGGCGCGGACTTGAAATCCTTTTTTCTCAAATAACGGTTTGGCGGCTTCACTGGCTTCGACAAATAACCGGTTGAGTTTTCGTTTTATTGCAATGTCTTCCAGTGCGTCATACAAAGCCGACATGATCCCCTTACCCGCCATTTCGGGGGAGCAATACAGAACGTCAATATGACCGTCGCCTTCGATATCCCCAAATGCAAGAGGATGATCGGCGTCATTTACCGCAATGAGCATTGTCCGGCCATCGGTGCAGCGAATGTGGATCTGATCAGCGGTTGGGGAAATTGACGCCCAGGCGTCAACCTGTTCAGCAGAATAAAAGGCGGGACCAAGAGCACGCACAGAAGATACAAAAATCTCTGACAGAGCCGGAGCATCAAACGTTCTGTAGCGGCGAATATTCATATTAGACCAAGCCTTTATCGGTTTGGCTGAGTAACATTCTTCAAAATTCTGGTCAAGCACTGTCGACGTCTGGGCGATATGGTATCACCACTTCGAAATTCATCATAGCCAAACTGGATCGATCTCTAACCTACAGGATGAAGAACAAATTTGAAGTTCGGCGTCTTATCACACCGAGGCACATGAACAATATTGGCTTTGTTCCGGCTTCCCCCCGCCACAGCCAGACACCCCTTGGTATGTTTGACTTTGATATAATAGGAATTACGGCCATTGTGTTTTCCGGCTTTGACAAACTTGTATTTAAACGTATCGACATTGTCACAGCGCGGCACATGCACGATGTTTGAGCGCCCGCGAGAACCGCCCGCAACCCCCAGGCATCCATTGGTATGTTTGACGCGAATTGGACCCCAACGTTTTTGCCCTCCGCCGAGCTTGAACAGCATACTCGGTGCCGCAGAGCATTTTTGTGCGGGCGCCTGGATTAAATTTGCCCTTCCCCGAGAATTGCCCGCAATCCCAAGGCACGCATTACTATGCGTCGCACTGATTTTAAAATATTTATCTCGGTTACGCTTTTTTGAAGGCTTTTTTTGAGTTTGAACCGGCGCCGTATTCGTAACAGTTTTCACAGGGGCTGGTTTCTTGTAGCTTTTGGTGGCTGTAACTTGTTGAGGTGTTTGACCCGCATTTGACAAAGCGGCGTTTTGTATCCGCCACTTGGTTCCGGATGCACTCCAGGGTTCTGTATATTTTGGTACGACCATACCACCAATACGATGGGTCCCTATTTGCCTGGGAGGATCGGTTAATGTCAGCTGACCTGTGTTGCCGTTTATGTTGAGATATCCGCCTCTAAACTTGCAGTTGCACATGTTCTGAAAACGGTAGTTGCCATTGGAAATCTTAATTGCTCTCCAATTCGTGCCAGAGCCTTTTTGACGTGTTAAATTGATACGGCCGTTGTTGCCGTTTATATTGAGGAAATTACCACCATTAACAATTTTATACCTGTCTGGCCCCTCATACTGTATTTTCCACTGAGTAGCTAACGTGTTTATACTGCGTGTCAGTAATGCTTGCGATCCATTAAGCGCCAATGCCTGCCCAGAATACCGACATCCATTACACCGGTTTGTAATCTGCATCTCAACTAATTCGCTGAACCGATTTTTGAGTTGCCCCTGGCGATTACCATAGGCCTGAACAAACCCGCTATGATTCCGCAAGACACTAATCGCTTGTTGAAGTGCTTTGCAAATTGGGGCTTTTACCAGTCCCATTAAATTCGGCTGATAGCCACAGATATTATTCAGATTTTCCACAAACTTAGCATCGCATTCTTTTCGTGATACCTGGCTTCTATAGCAAATGTCGTGGATAACACATGCTTCATTCATCCAAGGAGAATTGCGTGATCCGGACATCAAGTCACCAATGGGCCCAGAACAGGCTTGGCTTTGACCGACGGGTTCTCGCCAAAAATTGAGAACGGAAGTTGTTTCTTCTATAAAAGGCGGGATGTCGCATTTGTCACGAATGGTTTTATTAAGGTGATTTGCAGCTTTACAAGATAAAGAAGCCCCTTTGAAACTCATTCCGCGGTTGAATTTTTCCCCCGTGGGGCAACGCATCTCCAAGTCAGGACATGCTGCATTAGCCTCCGGGGCGGCAAACAAATATAATGTTGTGACCAGCAGAAACAACAAACATCGCGCCAGATTTCCGAACCAATTATGAACAAATGACAGTTGTTTCTCTTGATTATTTTCTTCGACACTCTTCTTCATTGCTCGACACCCCTCTTTAGCAATAATGAACTTTGTTTATGCGATACCCAACCATTGGCGGGGCCTTCTCTTCTGTTGATCTCGACACATCCGGCTTCCTTTTAACTCCGGTATTTCAGGCTCTTAATCAATCCCTAAACCTGTTTCGTCCGTATACTGAGCGGAACGTCTCCCCTATTGCACCGCCGGTTTAATTGAGCAATTTGTTCAATTTCTTGTAAGCTTCCTTGTCCCCTTGCGCGGCCGCCTTTCGGTACCATACTCTCGCCTGCCGAATGTCTTTACGGACACCAACTCCCGAATAGTACATATCTGCAATTTTATGTTGGGAAATGTCCACGCCCTGCTTCGCCGCTTTAAGATACCATTGTGCCGCGGCGGCAAAGTCCTGAGGGGTTCCCCATCCTGCATAGATCAGATGAGCGACTTCATTTTGCGCAAAGGCATATCCTTGTAACGCGGACCTCTCAAACCAGATAATAGCCTCCTCATAGCTTTGCTCCACCCCTTGTCCAGATTGGTACTTGCGCGCGAGCAAATGTTGCGCAACAAGATCGCCCTGTTGCGCGGAACGATACATCCAGTCGAACGCCTGAACCAGGTCCACCTCAATTCCTTTCCCGCCAATGCTCAACAAATGGCCCAATTTTTGTTGGGCAACAGCATTTCCCTGCTCGGCCGAGAGCCGATACCATCTCGTCGCTTCAAGACGACTGGGACGCACCCCATTTCCTTCTTCATAAAACCGTCCTAAAGATACCTGCGCGTACATTTCTCCTTGATTGGCGGCGGCAAAATACCACTGAATAGCCTCGGAGATGTTTTGGCGAACAGCCACCCCTACCTCATACATATACCCCACGGCATATTGAGAGTTGGGATGACCCTGATGGGCCGCCTTTTGAAACCAATAAAAAGCATCGTCCTTGCTTTCGTAAACACCCTTACCAGAGAAATACATTTCTCCCAATTCGGCTTGGGCTTCCACATCTCCCGCATTTGCCAATCGCAGATAATAGTCCAGGTCGCTGGTCTCTTCTTGTTGATGGGCCTGCTGGTTATTGTCATATTGAGGCTGCTCATACGGGGTGTCATGATCATGACTGGCCTGGTTATCGGGAAGGTTATCGGCTTGTTGCGAATTCCCGGTCTCACCTTGATCTGTTGGAACAGGATCTTCGTCGGGCTTTAGCCACGCATAATCATTATCATCCTGCGTATGCCTGTTAAAAATATGCATTTCTGTAATTGTCTGCGGGAGGGGCCTGAACGGTTGGTTATAAACCCGCCGTTCTGAGATCTGGTTAGTCCGTAAATCCAGTTTGGTCTCCATGTCACGGGGACCACCGTCCAGCATAATAACCTGGTCCTGTCGACTGACTTCTCTGTAAGGCCTGTTTAGTAGCTGCCCGTTGGCATATTCCGTCCACTCCCTGTGTCCGGTTTTCACAAACCATCCCCGGTTTGAATGTCGAATACTGGTGACCGAATAACCGTTGAATTTTGGCTGCGGAGCTTTCTTACCTCTAATTCTGTATACTTTTGAAATGTCATGAATTGCCGAACCGTTGGCACTTTGATAATATCTTGCCACCTTGTTTTCTGCGACATCTAGCAAAATATATTTGTGATTGAGAGCCGCGATATTCCGCAGATAAATAACCCATTCATCTCGCCCCAGTTCCTCAAAGGTCTCTACTTTTTTCCCTTTTGAATATTCATTCCAGGTATAATTACCCGCATAGGCGTACCCTCCACCATGGTTGTGTTTAACCCCGGTAATCGTATAGCCGTTCAGGGGGGGCTTCTTTTTCTTTCTTTGATCCTGTGCCGCCTGGGAATTTGCGTTGTTGGCAGGCGTTGTTTCTGCCGGGACAGCCGGTTCTGGATCGGATAAAAGAAGATCTTTGGGGGTGTGAATTTTCGGGTAACAATAGACGCCTTTCAGGGTTTCGTTACTACCGCACTGCATACCGTTTGTTTTAATTTGCAAAAACGAATTAACACAGATTTTTGTATTGTTCTTATAACCTTTCGGACAGTCCGCCAGCCGCCTGTTTGCGGCACTTGCATCAAAGGATGAAAAATAGAGGCAAGAGATAAAAGCAATACTGATAATCAATCGATACTCTGGCATTCCAATACCCATCCCAAATGTCAATTCAGTGTAATCTGCAATTTTGTTCGCCTACCCTATAGGTAGAATAATTCTAATTTAGACAGTATTGAATGTGATTTGCAATCGGCATTTTAGAAAAATGGGTCAATAGCAAGAGATATCCTGAAGGCATCCTCTGCGACAAATTCAAATTAATGCCACAATAATAATCGAAAAAATATCTCGAATTGTCTCTATGCCGGCCATCGAAGGTGTCGTTCTTAAGTTTTGGCGAGAACTGTCCGCTTTTCGCCCTTGATAGAAATTCATTGTTATTTGCTATATGTCTGCTTTTGGCACAAAACGGAACAAAGCACTGCGTTTATACTGAACGTATGAATGTCGGCTCTCTTCGGGAAAACCCGTCCGATCAAATCTGAGCTATTACAGCTTAAGTCACTTGCAGACAGATAAGATTTCAGATTTGTGCGAAAAGGAATGCTGAACACTTAAGCGGGTGATATGGTCCTCATCATACAGGGGGCAAATACCGTATGAGTGAACTGTTGATTTATGTACCGCAAAACGCTGTCGGGAGGAGTGTTACGCTTGTTCAGGAGCTCTGCGCTGTGGCGGCGATGTATGCGGGCAGGCGAGAGGACGTTCCAAAACTTGTCAGCCTTGACGGGAAGGCGGTCACCAGTATTGCCCATACCAGAATATCTGTAGATTATAGTTTGAAGTAACCCCTTTTGCGCCTTAGCCGTATGTCAAACATTGGAATGGCGCGCTCTCATAGATAAATCATGATAAAGAAACCTAGTGTGCCAAGAGTACGGCTAGGGTGCAATTCTCATGGTATGAGTTTAGCCTGTTTATTTTTCAAAAAACGAATGACAGGTACATGCATAGCCAGGGATATGGCTTTGTCATAACACTCGTATGCCTTTTCCAACTGACCTGAGCGCGAAAGCAACTCGGCCCGAGCTGCCCACAAGGGCTGAAATCCAGATCCGAACTGCTGCTCCAATTTATCCAAGGTTTTAAGTCCCATTTCTGCCCCATGCAAGTTTGCGGTCACAACTGCTTGTGAAACAGCTGCTCCAGCTGATAGCGTAATTTTGAGATGGGCATGGAACAACTTATTGAGTGCGTCCCAATTGGTCGTTTTCGTTTCTTTTCTGTCCAAATGAACAGATTCAATTGCCGCTTCAATTTGAAAACGGCCGATAGAAGCTAAGTCGTAAGCATGATTAAGTTGACGATTGCCGTAGGCAATTAAATCGTCATCCCAGTCCTCCGTGTTCTGCTGTTCAATTGGCACCAGAACGCCTTCGACAACTCTTGCTGTTCTGCGGGCATGGCTGAATGCGATCAATGCAGACAGACCGAAAACTTCAGCGTCATTTGGTAGAAATTCACACATCAGATTAGCCAAATAGAGAGCTTCTTCACCCATTCCATCGGCGGGATCCAACCAATCATGGGAATGCAAAGCGTAGATAGCCTCTAAGATTACATTACTTCGTTCTGGTAAATACTGTGCATCCGGGATGTGAAACGGAATACCAGAATCACGGATTTTTGCTTTAGCTCGGACCAAGCGTTTGGAAAGAGCCGTGGGAGACATCAAAAAAAGTTGCGCTATAATCTTGGCTTCAATTCCCAAAACTATTTGCAGCATCAGAGGTGTGTGCAAATCAGCTGCGATTGCGGGATGTGCACATACCATTAGAAGCGAAAGTCTTTCATCTTCAAGTGAACCGTTATTTAGATCAGGAGCGGGTATGTCTGGAATTTCACTTACTGTCGGGAATTTTGTGGTATGCCGTTGGCGATCTGTTAGGCGATTACGAGCAACAGTCAACAGCCAAGCATCAGGGTTATTTGGAACCCCCTTTTTTGGCCAGTTGGTCAGTGCTTTTGCAAAGGCATCCGCCAAAGCATCTTCAGCTGAAGCTATGTCATGCGTGCGTGTGGAAAGGTAAGCAAGAATTCGGCCGTAGGAGTCACGCGCTGCAATTTCAGCAGCGCGAGTTGCATCGATCATTCCGTGGCAAAGGCCGAAGCTCGGATTTCGACCTTTCCTGATTTTGCCGCTGGGCATTTTTCGGCCCATTCCATGGCGGCATCCAAATCTGCTACATCGACGACGAAGTATCCACCCAATGTCTCTTTCGTATCTGCAAATGGACCATCGTGAACATGTTTGCTGCCGCCTTTGAGAGAAATTGTTGTTGCCGTTTGTACAGGTTGCAACCAATCTGTATCGACAAATACTCCTGCCTCCTTTAGGGCGCCAATATAGGCACCATAAACTTGCTTTTCGGCCTGCCAGTCTTCTGGAGTGCGATCGGCAATGTCTGCAGGATCTGTATAAAGAAGAAATGTATAACGCATTAACTTGGTCCTTTAATTTAAGTTTGTAATATTATGACGGCATTAGCAATAGAACCGAGCCCGCTACAATAGGGAGCACAGCTCCCCAAAGTGCAATGACACGCAGAGCAAATTTTTGTGAAATCCAGAAATATATGGCTGAAACTATGCGGCCAGCCAAAAAGATTGCGCCAAGTATATGTAGCCATCCAGCGGAAGCCCCTGAATTTTCTAAAATCACCAAAAGGATGAGGAATATTGGCATGTATTCGATTAAGTTGCCATGAGCGCGAATGGCTCGTTGTAGGCTCAAATTACCGCCATCCCCCCACGAAACCTTTGACTTCGCCCGCGTGATAACGGTGGCGAAACCAAGCCCGGCGGTTAGAATTCCTAGAGCTGCGGCGTAAGTAGCTGTGATTTCAATTTCCATTGTTTTCCCTGTCTTCTTGCAAATGCATCGCTGCTTTCACAAACATGACGATCAATGGAAGACTGAATGGACATCTACAGTAATTTTTCAATCAGCAAAAATACTCACAGCAGGAAATACTAGAATTATTGGTGTTAGAAATAAAATGCAGATGGTGACCGAATTGTCTCAAATTATTCCGCTAATGGCACAAAGCGGAACAGAGAGGTGCCCCAATCAGCACGTATATACTTCTGCTGTCACAGGGAAAGCCTGTCCGATAAAATCTGAGCAATTGCAGCTCAACTGACTTGCAGACAGATAAGATTTTAGATTTGTGCGAAAAGGAATGCTGAACACTTAAGCGGGTGATATGGTCCTCATCATACAGGGGGCAAATACCGTATGAGTGAACTGTTGATTTATGTACCGCAAAACGCTGTCGGGATGAGTGTCACGCTTGTTCAGGAGCTCTGCGCTGTGGCGGCGATGTATGCGGGTAGGCAAGAGGACGTTCCAAAACTTGTCAGCCTTGACGGGAAGGCGGTCACTAGTTTTGCCAATACCAAAATATCTGTGGATTATAGTTTGAAGTCGGCACCCGACGCTCAGGCGGTTTTTGTTTGTGCTTTTTGGGGCGATACGAAGGAAGCCTTGATGCGAGAGGCGGAGGCTGTCAGCTGGTTTAAAGCCCTGGCAATGAAAGGCGTGCCATTAGCCGCGCTGAGTAATGGCCCTTTCTTTTTAGCCAAAGCAGGTTTGCTGTCGGATAAGGTTGCCACGGTCTATCCGCCAACGGCCAACGAGTTTTCCCATATGTTTCCCGATGTTGCCCTGCGCCCTGAACGAGCGATTACAGATGCGGGAAATCTTTATTGTGCCAATGGTATTGCGTCCGGATGTGATCTGGCGATTTCGGTGATTGAGCAATTGCACGGACCAGAAATTGCGCGGCGGGTTGCCAAGGATTTCCTGATCGGTTTTAACCGCAGTTATAGCAGCTCGAATGTGAATTTTGATGGTCAGAAATACCATAAAGACACGCAAATCCTGACAGCGCAAAACTGGATTGAACGAAATTTCGGATCTGAAGTGAGCCTTGAGGCCGTTGCGGCCGATGTGGGCATGAGCCCCCGGAATTTTTCACGCAGATTTAAGCTGGCAACGGGTGATACACCGCGGGATTATCTGAAAAGAGCACGGTTGGAAGCCGCGCAGGAGCTGTTCAGGGATAACCAGATTTCGGTGGCCGAAGTGGCTTATAAGGTCGGATTTCAGGATGTGGGGTATTTCGCCAAGGTCTTTAATGAGTATTCGGGATGCAGTCCTCACGATTACGCAAAGACTGCATCCTGAGATCCGGGCAGTTTTTTGGGGAGCAAACCAGGGAAGCTCGCCCCCCAAATACTCGTCAGCTTTTTACAATGTCAGCACAGAGCTGGATGTAATTGGCGTCAAAGCATTTTCCTTTTTTCTCAATAAAGATGTGAGAAAACAGGGTTGCAGCTTTCAATTTAACGTCTGATTTATCTGTTTTAAGCTGATCATCGCCTTCATTTACAGCTTCCACAAAATAGAACAGGTTCGCCATCTTGGTGATGATGTCAGCAATTTTCAGGGATTGGGAACCATGTTCCATTCCTTTATATTCCTCGATCTCACCTTCGAGTGTTGCAAGATGGGCGACCGCGATGGCTTTGAGATCTGCCTGGTCATCAGAGAGTGCAGCAACTCGGCTTTTCATTACTCGCATATACGCTTCGTCATGCTTGTATTTCGCCATATCTCTCAAGACCTGCATGTAAAGAGTGTTATGGGTGCCTTCCCAGTTCTCAAGAATAACAACATCGCGGAACAGGCGCGGCATGGAAGATGTGTTCTCAATGGCTGCATTGCCGCCAATACCATCGATGGCATGATGGACATTATCCACGGCCCGTTTGGAGGTAACACTTTTACTGATATTAGACATCAGTCGGGCAAAAGCGATATCGTCAGCAGATGTGGTCACGTTGGTGTCGATATCATCCTGAAGGGCGATCAAGGAAAAGATACCGGCCAAAGTCACGTCCATGTCGGCCTTGATATGGGCCAAGTTTTCCTGAGCCAACGGATAGTTAATGACCGTGTTGCCAAAAGCCTCCCGTGTCAGGGCAAAATCCCGTGCATACTGATAAGCACGGCTTGTGAAACCCAGAACAGCCACGGAAAGAGAGATGCGGGAATGGTGAATAACCCGTTCCATCATTGTGAGGAAGCCGGTTTCCACAACACCAAGCGGAATGGCAAGAGCATCATTATAATCAATTTCCGCAGAAGCCAGAGCGCGCGTTCCCATTTTTTCTTTCAGGCGGCGCATCGTGTAATTGTTGGGTGTTCCATCAGGCTTAGTTGCAGGGATGAGGAAGGCGGAGAGACCTTTTGTGCCTTTTTTACTGGTATCATAACGGGCGCTGATCAACATCAGTTCCGCATTGGCATTTGAGCAGAACCATTTTTCGCCGCGAATGAACCAATCCCCGTTTTCATCCTGCCAGGCGCGGGTATCATTGGCGCCCACGTCCGATCCGCCCTGAACTTCGGTCAGGAATTGCGAGCTGGTGTAGTTTTCGCTATAGCTTGGGATAAGCAGTTTTTCGATATATTCGTCACGGCCCGGGAAATCTTCGGTCAGGCGCAGCATTCTTGTGGTTTCATAGTTGCAGATCACCGGGCATAGATGACCCGCTTCACCCACATGATTGGCGAGGAAATAAAGGCCCATGCCTTCTTTCAGTCCGCCGGGCTGGGCAAGTTTTCTAACGATACCTGTTCCATAGATGATATCACCAGCTTTGGTGTAATCAGGGTGATGAACGATCTGCTCAACGCGATCCCCGATGCCGTCATAGCGTTCAATACGTGGATTGTTGAAACGGTAGTCATTTTCTGTGACCGCCTTGTCCAGTTCAACCGGGATGAGCGCGCCAAATTCTGCGTAATCTGCTTCCACGCGCTGAGCTTCCCCGCCAAGATGATAGCGCACTGTGTGCTGAAATTCAGCGTTTTTCAGGTATGTGTTTTCCGCACTCTTTGCCAGCCAGGCGCGCATATTTTTGCGACCAATTTCATGGCCTGGCATTGTCCGTTCATTCTTTTGAATGATCTTGGAGTTTTCGGATGTTGTTGTTTCCACTGAATTGAGATCACGTGGTTTGGCTGTGAATTCCATAGAATTTCCTCCTGTAAATCGATGAAGGTAAGTCTAAGGCGTGTTTTTCAGAATTTTCGGCCAAATCCACTGTGAAAGCTGCCAAAGTGCAGTATCGTGCCTTCATTTAGGACAAAGATTCGGAAAATTTTACACTTTTTGCTTCTTTTCGAAAAAGGAGCCTGCTGCCGCCACTGATTGAAATAAAAGAAAGAAGAGGGGGGAAATATAAATGATTTTTTTCTTATGCAATTTTAGGTAGGTGAATTTGTTTGATTTTAAATCAACAATGGGTCGCATTGGTTTAAATATCCATATGATTTTCAATTATTTAGGGAAAATTCTTCTTCCAGTAAGTAAATATGCGCTTTTCATGAAGTGTAAAAAGAACTCGAGTTTTGCAACACATTCAGAGTATATTAGGGTTCTGTCACAATATTAATATTTGAAAAATAATTCCCCTGCACTCGCTTTCCTATTGATCTTGCAAACCTAATATATTATGCCACTCTTTGCGCGTTATAGGGGTGGTAATGTCTAATAAATTATTTAATGAAATTGACTGGGTTACAGAGGAAGCTTCTGAGTTTGCTCAATATTGGAGAAGCCTTGCGAAACCGGGTGAGCTACCAAGGCAATCTTTCTTTAACCCCGCAGCCATTCCTCATCTTCTGCCAGGGGTCGCCATTTATGAACTGCGGGAAGATAACCGGATCACTTGTCGCTTGATGGGAACAGGCGTTGTGGAACAATTTGGCCGCGATTTTACCGATCGGAATATTTTGAACTGGTGGGCTGAAGGCGAGCGCGATAACGCAGAATCCGTATTGCGCTATATGGCTGAAAAACCCTGCGGAATTTTGGCCAGAGTGACGGCCTTCACGGAAAATAATTCGTCAGTGACGGGTATTTCAGTGGGATTTCCGGCGCTTGACCGTGACGGAGAGATTAAGCGTCTGCTTTTTTACACCCATAACCTCGATCAATCGGGGGATCGGATTACGCGCAATGACCGGGTCACACGGTTCGAGGTTGACGAACATACAACGATCAGTTTGAGCTGACCGTCAAACAAACGTTTCCTCTTTTAATATTCTCTCGGTCTTTTCAAAAAGCTGGGCGGCATGATAACCGTCCATTATGGCATGGTGAGCCTGAACGTTGAGGGGCATGAACCATTGATCACCGCGCTTCGTATATTTTCCCCAAGCAATACGAGGAATGCAGTCATCTGTGCCGTTATGGGCGTGGGTGATGGCCGTGAAATGTAACCACGGGGCACAGGTTAGGTACGTCCACTGATCTGTTGCGGTGTTTTCATTGAGTTCTGTTTGCTGCCTGGCCTTTTCTTTCGCTTCCGTGCATAGATCATTGAAGGTTGTCCAATCAGGCGAATATTGTGTTTCGCAAAAGGCAAACTGGGTTCCTTCTATAGGAATTGTAAAGGACGGATTGGTGACAGAATATTCATAGACCTTGTCGCCCTTGAAGCGGGTTCGAAATTCAGGAATTTCATTCGCCGCTTTTATGATCGCGAACAGAACCGCGTTGAACACAGATATCCCGGAAGGCTTTATGTCCTCTATAAACCGGGTAATTTCGATGTCTGCAGTAATACTAAAATGGGGGCTTGGGGCCGCCTTGAACATTTCAAAAGGGCCGCGCCGCGCCCAGTTTTCCAGATCGATTTCTTTCATAAAAGTAGAAATACTCCCAATAAATGTATTTGCGGAGAATCATTCCTTTTTTAAAGAGAAATGTCTAATACAGAATGGCTTTTTTTACCCAATTTGGAAAAAAGGCTGAATTTTCAAGCTTCGCTGAACCATTCCCATAATTCTTTTGCCGGAATAAACGCGCCCAACATCATCACAGCAGATCCAGCTCCCTTGGTCAGCCATCCGCTGCGGGTGCCTGCTGAGGAAATTTTGGAAAACACGACACCCGAAAAAATGCCAACAGATCCCATGACAAACAGAGCCATGAGTTGGAAAAGAACGCCGAAGAATACGAACTGCTCGGTCGCAAAGGCTGAGGTGGTTTCAACAAATTGCGGCAGGAATGCCAAAAAGAAAAGAGCGACTTTTGGATTGAGGATATTCATCAATATGGTTTGACGAAAAATACGGTTAAGCGGTGGGTGGTCCGTATCAGTCCCAAGGGATACGGGGCCTGAGCGCGCAATTTGCCAGCCTACATAAATGATATAGGCGGCCCCTGCGTATTTGATGGTGGCAAATAAAATAGGAGAGGAGGCCAAGATCGCGGACAAGCCGAAAGCGGCCAGAAGAATGTGAACAAAAATACCTGTCGCCAATCCAAGGGCCGCAATTAATCCCGCACGCCAGCCTTGAGCTAGCCCTCGCATCGCCACATAAACAATGTCAGGTCCAGGCGCGATTGTCAGCAGAAACGCGGTAGAAAGAAAAAGGACAATGGTAGGTACGTCTGGTATCATTTATAACTCCTGTTTTGTGACATGGACGCTAACGTTTTCAGTAATTGGACGCAAGTTCTGTGGAAAAACAAAATAAAACAAGCAGAATGAGTTGCAAAAAATTTGTAATATAGTATTCCTATTTTTCTTACGTTCGAATTATTGACTTGATATGGACGCGCTTTGTTATTCGAACGAAATTTCATCGCGAAGCCGTCTGGGAGAAAGAAAATGGCGACAGGCACAGTAAAGTGGTTTAATTCAACCAAAGGATTCGGTTTCATTGAGCCCGACGCAGGCGGAGCTGACGCGTTTGTGCATATTTCAGCCGTAGAACGTGCTGGACTGACTACTCTGCAAGAAAACCAAAAAGTATCTTACGAACTGACAGAAGGTCGTAATGGCAAGGCTTCTGCGGAAGACCTCAAAGTTCTCTAAGAACTTTATACAGAATTTCGAAAAGGCGGCTTAGGCCGCCTTTTTTTGTGCC
>PJEL010002748.1_pt1 | contig 15739 bp, 13 predicted proteins | sample 1853271 | NCBI WGS metagenome assembly PJEL01 (sample SAMN08108733, study PRJNA415343) | Invertebrate metagenome, whole genome shotgun sequencing project. | host: Globobulimina | place: Sweden: Gullmar Fjord | collected 2015-08
CGAGCGCTACGAGGGCGCGTTGGTCGAGGTCAAGAACGTCGTCGTCGTCGAGCGCGCCGGCGGCTGGAACTTCTTCGACTGGAGCGTCTCGGTCGATCAGCTCAACTGGCTCAAGATCGGCGATCGTGGCGATTACGACTACCAGTCGAGCCTCGGCGACACGCTCAACATTCGCGGCACCATGGTCTGGGAATTCAGCGAGTTCAAGATCATGCCTCGCAATGACGACGACATCGACGTCATCTGGGCCAACCCGATCGCGGTCCCCGGCATGCCGGCGGGCGCAGCGACGGCGCTGGGTCAGAACTACCCGAACCCCTTCAACCCCGACACGAAGATCAGCTTCCGCCTGGAGCATGCCGGTGGAGCCGAGTTGACGGTCTTCGATCTTCAGGGACGCGCTGTGAAGCACCTGCATACGGGCGATCTGCCTGCCGGTGATCACACCGTGACTTGGAATGGGGATACGGATTCCGGTGGCTTGGCCGCCAGTGGGGTTTACTTCTATCGTCTTCGTACGGCTGAGGGTGGGTTTACTAAGCGGATGGTTATGCTTAAGTAATTCCGACCAATACGAAACGGACATTTCGCCTCGGATCGCTTTGCGGTCCGGGGCTTTTTTTGTGGCACGCGGAGAGGGCGTGAGGGCTTCGAATCGCTTCGCCTGCGGAGGCGCTTTTCGAAGCCCTCACGTCCTCTCCGCGTGTCGCATAGCTATACCGATAGGGATAAGAGGGGGCTTGTCCACTCGGGGGGGATTTATGGGGGAGCCATCCAGCGGGGTGGATCTGATCGGAGGGAGGGGCGATGTGATTGCTGGGATATCTTGCGCTTTGTGCAACCCTTGCACTCGCCGCGCTCATGAGTTCGGCAGCGGCCGGAGAGACGATTGTCGTGATGAAATGCATCATAGTCCAATCGGCACAGATAGATGACACGCGGAGAGGACGTGAGGCCCTCGAAGAGCGCCTCCGCAGGCGAAGCGATTCGAGGGCCTCACGTCCTCTCCGCGTGCCTCACTTATTGGCTTCTTATAGTCTCGATCCCCCCAAGTCCGCCCGGCCACTGGACTTTCGGGGGTTCGTTTTGCTTTATAAGTCTCGACACCAAGAAGAACCGAACCGATGAGGAATCATGGCCCAGCACCGCTTTTTTGCCCACATGCCGCTCACCATGCTGCCCGAGCTCTTTCCGCGCGTGAGCAAGCTGCCCGTCGGGCTCGAGCTGGCGGTCGATCACGTGGCGCTCTCCCCTGCATTCGCGGACGAAGCGAAGCGCCTGGGCGAGGCGATCCTGGCTGCGGGCATGCCCTGCCGCTTTCACGCCCCCTTCCGCAATCTTTGCCCCGGCGGTCACGACCCCGAGGCCGTCGCGCTGTCGCGGCGGCGGATCGAGGCGGCCATCGAGCTGGCTCCTCGCTTCGGCGTCGAGACACTGGTCGCCCACCCGGCCTGGGGCCCCGACGGCGACGCCCTCGATGGCGACGGTTTTCTGGGCCGCTCGGCCGAATTTTGGCTCGCCCTGGTGGATTCGCTCGAGTCGAACGGCTGCAGAATCGGCCTCGAGAACGTCTTCGACCGCGATCCGGCCATCCTCGCGGGGCTCCTGAAGCGTCTGCCCGAAGAGCGCTATGGGGCAACCTTCGATATCGGCCACTGGCACGCTTACTCGAAAGCGGGTCTGGATGACTGGTTTGCCGCCATCGGCCACCGGATCATCGGCCTCCATGTCCACGACAACGGGGGCGTCGCCGACGAGCATCTGGCCATCGGTGGGGGGACCGTCGATTGGGTCCCCTTTCTGGAGGCCGCCCGGGCCCTCGGCCGGGGCCTGGATTGGGTCCTGGAGAACCGCAGCCTGGAGGATCTCCAGCAGAGCTTCGAATTTTTCGCCAAAGGGCAAGAAATCATGGAATTTAGCGAACTTTCCGCTCTCGTTGAGCAGATCGGCGCGCTTCGCGAGGAGGGCCCCGGGGCCCCTTGACACCGGCGTAAGCCTTTGTTATTTTGGCGCTTCGTTATTTTCCGGCAACCCGCACCGCCTCGGGCGCCAACCATCGCCTGGAAAAGGGATTGGTGCGGGCAATCTTCGTGGAAAATAGGCAGTCCCCGCGCATAAGTTGCGGGCCATTCTCGATGGAGGAGAATCATGAAGACCCATGTCGCAAAGACAGGGGAGACCAATCCGCGCTGGTACATCGTGGATGCCGAAGGGGAAATCCTCGGCCGCCTCGCTTGCCGCGTCGCTCAGATCATCCGTGGCAAGCACCGCGTGGACTTCACCCCGCACGTGCTGCACGGTGACCACGTCATCGTCATCAACGCGGACAAGATCCAGGTGACCGGCCGGAAGCGCGAGCAGAAGATCTACACCCGCTACTCCGGCTATCAGAGTGGTCTCAAGAAGCAGGTGCTCGGCGAGCTGTTGGTCGATAACCCCCAGCAAGTCGTCACCCATGCCATCAAGGGCATGCTGCCGAAGAACAGACTCGGTCGCAAGATGTTGCGCTGCCTTCGGGTCTATTCCGACGCCAACCATCCGCATACTGCTCAGATGCCCGAAGACCTAAAGGTCTAAGGCGATCGCAAACGCACAAGGAGTGCTAGAGGATGTCTGAAGTTTACAATGCCACCGGTCGTCGTAAAGAGTCCGTGGCAAGAGTGCGCCTCGTCTTTCCCGGTTCCGGCAAGCAGGTGGTCAACGGCCGCCCGCTCGACGGATACTTCGGTCGTCGTAACCTGGTGATCATGGTTCGGCAGCCGCTCGAGTACGTCGATATGATGGACTCCATGGACGTTGTCGCAAAGGTCAATGGCGGTGGCATCTCCGGTCAGGCCGGAGCCGTGCGTCTCGGGATCGCCCGGGCGCTACTCGCCAAGGACGAAGAGCTGAAGAAGACGCTGCGTACCACCGGCTGTCTGACCCGTGATCCGCGCATGAAGGAGCGGAAGAAGTACGGTCAGCCCGGCGCGCGTAAGCGGTTCCAGTTCTCGAAGCGTTAGTCGAACGATAAACCACACGTCGGTGGACCGGATTGCAGGTCTTCTTTCATCGTGAACATCTTCACGGTGAAGAAGTGGAATCCGGATTGATGCCGACGGCGGAACAAACCTGCAGGAGGAACAAGTGGGCTTTTCCATTACGATCAAGGATATGCTGGAAGCGGGCGTTCATTTCGGGCATCAGACCCGGCGTTGGAACCCCAAGATGCGCCCCTACATCTTCGCCGAGAAAAACGGCATCTACATCATCGACCTCAAACAGACCTTGGAGCTCTCCCGGAAGGCCTACGACACCGTCGTCAGAGTCGCGTCTTCGGGTGCGCCCGTTCTCTTCGTCGGACCGAAGAAGCAGGCCCAGGAGACCATCAAGGAGGAGGCGCAGCGCAGCGGCCAGTTCTTCGTCATCGAGCGTTGGCTTGGCGGACTGCTCACCAACTTCCAGACCATCCGCAAGAGCCTCGACAAGCTGGAAGACATCGAGAAGATGAAAGTTGACGGCCGCATGGAGGCGTTCAACAAGAAAGAGCGCATGCAGCTCAGCAAGCAGCGCGACCGGCTCGAGCGGATGCTCGGCGGAATCCGGGGCATGGAGAAGGCCCCCGGAGCCATCTTCGTCGTCGACACGAGCCAGAGCGACATCGCGATCAAGGAGGCCTGCAAGCTCAAGGTCCCCGTCGTCGCGATTGTCGATACGAATTGCGATCCGGATCACGTCGATCATCCGATCCCCGGAAACGATGACGCCATTCGCTCGATCAAGCTCTTCACGCACATGGTTGCCGACGCCGTCATCGAGGGCCAGGCTGCCATGAAGGACAAGCAGAAAGAGGAAAAGGCGAAGGCGGAAAAGGTGAAGGCCGAGCATGCTCAGGCGAAAGCCGAGAAGGCGGCCAAGACCAAGGAAGCTCAGAGTGCCCAAAGCGCGGCTCCGGTTGCTTCCACGGGGAGCGGCACGACCGGTGAGAAGGCGCCCAAGCTGGACGCCTAATTCGAAAAGACCATCCATCCCATTAGCGAGTATCGAGGAGGAAGGCTATGGCTGAAATAACCGCCAAGCTTGTGAAGGAACTCCGGGAGAAATCCGGAGCCGGTATGATGGACTGTAAAAAGGCGCTCAAGGAGAGCGACGGCGACCTGTCGAAGGCCGTCGATTACTTGCGTACGAAGGGGCTCGCCGACGCAAAAAAGAAGTCGGGTCGGAGCACGAAGGAGGGGCTCGTCCACTCCTACATCCACCCGGGTGGCAAGGTCGGCGTCATCGTCGAGATCGCCTGCGAGACCGACTTCGTCGCTCGCACCGATGAATTCATCAGCTTCTGCAATGATATCGCCATGCAGGTGGCCGCAGCGGCGCCCCTGACCGTCCAGAGGGAAGACCTCGCCCCGGCCGTCGTCGAACACGAGAAGGAGATCGCCAAGCAGCAGGCGATCGAATCCGGCAAGCCGGCGAACATCGCGGAAAAGATCGTCAGCGGCAGGATCGAGAAGTACTATGGCGAGGTGTGCTTGCTTGAGCAGGCCTATGTCAAGGATCCGGGAATGACCGTCAGGGATCTGCTCAACTCGATCATCAGCAGCCTGGGTGAGAACATGGGCATTCGTCGCTTCGCCCGTTTCCAGTTGGGTGAGGAACTTTAAAGCCGAGGTCTTATGCCGCAGCCGGACCTTAAGCGTGTTGTACTAAAGCTGAGCGGAGAGGTGCTCTCCGGAGCCGGCCGCCTGGGTTACGACTTTGATCTCGTCAATTCTCTTGCCGCCGAACTCGGCGAGTTGCGCGAGTTCGGCGTCGAGATGGCCCTCGTCATCGGCGGGGGCAATCTTATGCGCGGTCGGGAGGCGAAGGCGGCGGGCGTCGCTCCCCTCCAGGCCGACCGCATGGGGATGCTCGCAACGGTGATGAACGCCCTCGCCTTTCAGGCGATGCTCGCCGCGGCGGGGGTTCCCGCTCGAGTACTCACAGCGACGCCGATGCGCGCCGTCGCGGAAACCTGGTCGCCGGAGCACGCGAGAGCGGCCATGGCGGCGGGGGAGTACGTCATCGCGGCGGGCGGGATCGGGCAGCCCTTCTTCACAACAGATACGACAGCGGCGCTGCGCGCCATCGAACTCGAAGCCGACCTTTTGCTCAAGGCGACTCAAGTTGATGGAGTCTTCAGCGCGGATCCAAAAACAAACCCGGACGCCGAACACCTGCCGAAACTGAGCTACGAAGAAGTTCTCAGTCGTCGCTTGGAGGTCATGGACATGTCGGCCTTCGCGCTCTGCCGCGATCACGGCCTGCCGGTTCGCATCTTCGAGTTCGCGGGGACCGGCGTCCTCAAGCGTATCCTCATGCAAGAGGAGATCGGCAGTTTGGTCACGAGGGAGGAAGCCTTATGATTGATGAACTGATTGGCGATGTCGAAACGCGCATGAACAAATCGTGCAAGGCGACGGAGCAGGAGTTCAGCCAGATCAGGGCGGGCAGGGCGAGCACAGCGCTGCTCGACTCGATCCGTGTCGATTACTACGGAACACCGACGGCGCTGAACCAGGTTGCCAGCCTGGCCGTTCCCGAGGCGCGTCTCATCACGCTCTCGCCTTGGGAAAAGAACATGTTGCCCATCATCGAGAAGGCGATCATGGCCGCGAATATCGGCCTGACGCCTTCGAATGACGGCAACATCATCCGCATCCCGATTCCGCCGCTCAACGAGGAGCGACGTAAGGAACTCAGCAAGCGGGTGAAGCAACTCGCCGAAGAGGGCCGCATCGCTGTTCGCAACGTACGCCGGGGGGGGATCGAGTCGGCCAAGACCGCCCAGAAGGGCCAGGATATGACCGAGGACGATCTCAAGCGCGTCTCCGATCAGATCCAGAAGCTCACGGATAAGTTCGTCGGCGAGATCGACGTCGCGTTGGAAAAGAAGATCGCCGAAATCATGGAAGTCTGAGGCCATGACCGAGACGGAAGCCCTGAGAGACGAGGTTCTCGCCAAGGGCGGCCTCCCCGGACATGTCGCGATCATCATGGACGGCAATGGGCGCTGGGCGAAGCGGCGCAAGCTGCCCCGGATCATGGGGCATCGCGAGGGGCGCAAGGCGGTTCGGCGCACCGTCGAGGCCGCGGCCGAACTTGGATTGGAATCCCTCACCCTCTTCACATTCTCGATCGAGAACTGGGCAAGGCCGATCACCGAGGTGAAGGCCCTGATGCAGTTTCTCGAAGAGGTGCTGCGCACCGAGTTCCTCGAGCTGGATAAAAACAACATCCGCCTGGCCTCCATGGGCCATCTCGATCGTCTGCCGGGTGGAACACGGTCGATCCTCGAAGAGACGATCGCCAAGCTCGCGGGGAATACCGGCATGACCCTCAATCTCGCCCTCAGCTACAGCGGCAGGGCGGAGATCGTCGATACAGCCCGAGCCTTCGCCGAACGCGTTGCCCGCGGCGAGGCGCTTCCCGAGGATCTCACCGAGGAGGAGTTCTCGCGGGGGCTCTACGAGCCGGCCGTGAAGGATATCGATCTTCTCATTCGTACGAGCGGCGAGCACCGCATCAGCAACTTCTGTCTCTGGCAACTGGCCTATACCGAGATCCACATCACGCCCACCTACTGGCCCGATTTCGGCCCGGAGAACCTCTACCGGGCCATCGCCGATTTCCAGAAAAGGGAGAGGCGCTTTGGCAAAGTCCTCTGAGCGCAAAGTATCGCTGCCCCCAAATCTGGGCATTCGGCTGCTCGCGGCCGCCGTCCTGGTACCCGCGGCTATCTTCATCTTTCATGTCGGCGGTTGGCTCTTCGCCCTCGTTACCGCGGTCGTCGCGCTTCGCCTCCTCGCCGAGTTCGCGAAGATGTCGAAGGTGCGCGGCCACGATCAGTTCTTTGCAACCCTGGCTCTGCCCATCGTTGCCATCCTCGCCGCATTTTGGCAGCTGGGACTCGAAGGTGGATTCGTCTGCTTCGGAGCTTTCGTCCTAATCGCTTTCTGCGTTGAAGCCATCAGGGGCAGAATCGAGAACGCGACGGCGCGTGTCGGCGAGCAGATGATCGTACTCTTTTATCTTGGTGTGCTTCCCGGCCACTGGCTGCTGCTGCGCGAGCTGCCGCTCGAGGCGGGGCTACCCTATATCGCCGGCAAACACTGGGCTCTCTTCGGAGCGGGGATCACCTGGCTCGGCGACACCTTCGCCTATGTCGTCGGCAGCCTGATCGGCAAGCACAGCCTGAAGTCCGCCGTCAGCCCGCGCAAGTCGGTCGAGGGAGTCATCGCGGGGCTGCTGGGCTCTCTGCTCACCGCCTGGATCCTGGCGCATTTCTGGGCCCGCTTCCTCACCCTCTGGGAAGTCCTGGCCTGCGGCCTTCTCCTGGCCGTCGTTGGACAATTGGGAGATCTCTTCGAGTCGCTGCTCAAGCGGGACGCCGCCGTCAAGGACAGCGGCAGCATCATTCCGGGCCACGGGGGCTTCCTCGACAGGGTCGATAGCCTGCTGTTCAGCTATGCAATGCTTTACTATTTCCTCCGTTGGGTTATTTTCCGGACATGAAAAAGCTCCTGCTTTTCGGCGCATCGGGCAGCATCGGCGCGAGCACCCTTTCGATCCTCCGCGATCATCCCGGGCTCTTTCGGCTCGTTGGTCTCAGCGTGCACTCGAACACAACGGACCTCGAGCGCTGGATCGCCGAATTCAATCCCGGTCGAATCGCGATCTCCAATCCCGCTAGCCGCGCAAAATGGCTCGCGGCAAATCCAAACCATGCGGACCGCTTGCTTCCGGCCGATGCCGATCTGACGGAGTTGCTGAACGAACCGGCGGATATCGTTCTCAACGGCCTGCTCGGTTTTGCGGGACTGCACGTGACGCTGGGCGCATTGGAGCGCGACATCGATGTCGCTCTCGCGAACAAGGAATCGCTTGTCTGCGGAGGGGATGTTCTGCTTGGGCGGCTCAAGGCGAGCTCCGGCCGACTGCTCCCCGTCGATAGCGAACACAGCGGAGTCTGGCGCCTGCTTGCCGGTGTACCGCGCGAAACCGTGCGCCGTGTCATCCTCACGGCCTCCGGAGGGCCCTTCCAGCACTGCGATGCCAAGGCACTCGCCGCCGTGACGCCGGCTCAGGCGCTCGACCATCCGACATGGAAGATGGGCCCCAAGATTACCGTTGATTCCGCGACGTTGATGAACAAGGGGCTCGAGGTGATCGAGGCCTCCCTGCTCTTTGGGATTCCCGCGGATCGAATCGACGTACTCGTGCATCCAAGTTCAACGGTGCATGCGCTAATAGAGACGACGGACAGCGCCATCTATAGCCAGATGTCCCGTCCGGACATGCGACAGCCCATTCTGCATGCGCTGCTCTCCGATTCTCAGATTGAGGCTGAATACGGCAGGCTGGATCTGACGCAGTCGCTCTACCTTGAATTCCACCCTCTTGACGAAAAGCGTTTCCCGGCCGTTGCCCTGGCACGGACCGCGCTTGAGCGGGGGGGAACGGCGCCTCTCGCGCTCAACGCGGCCGATGAGATCGCCGTCGCGGCGTTTTTGGACGGACAACTGGGCTTCACGGATATCGTGAGCACGGTCGGAGCCGTTTTAAGCAGTGATGAGTGGAGCCCTGCGGGGGACTATGCAACCCTCGCCGCGGCGGATGAACGTGCAAGGGATATAACCCGGGATCACATCGGTCAGCTTCAGATTGGACGAAAAGTATGATCAGCATCCTCGTTGCCGGTTTCTTTACCATCAGCCTCATCATCATCGTGCATGAGCTTGGGCACTACCTTGCCGCGCGCGCCGTCGGGATCCACGTGCATCGATTTTCCCTTGGAATGGGACCCATCCTGCTGCGCTGGAACGCATTCTCCACCGAGTGGGCGATCAGCCTGTTGCCCTTTGGAGGCTATGTAAAAATGGCGGGCATGGAGGCCGCTCCCATGGAGGGGGAGGCCGTCGTCGAAGAGAGCACGATTCCCCCCGAAGCGCTCTTCCGCAACAAGGGACTGCCGCAGCGATTCTTCGCGATCATCGCGGGCCCACTGGCCAATCTGATCCTCGCCATCCTCCTGAGCGTCGGTCTCCTCTGGCATGGGGGCGAGCCCATCTATCCCGGAAGCTTCATCGACACACCGCCGCCCGGAACCGCCGCGGCAGTCGCGGGCGCGGAGCGGGGCGACAGCGTACTCAGCCTCGATGGCGAGGCCGTCGTCAACTGGAACGGTTTGGACGAATTGCTCAGAAGCGCATCGGGATCCGAGCATACGATGCTCATCGACCGGAACGGCACGGAATTGGCGCTATCGCTCGTTTGGAATTTCGAAGGGGAGGATCAACCGGAACTAGGGCTTAGGCCTCTGCTCGACAATCGTGTCGGCAAAGTGCTGCGCGGCGGACCTGCCGCGAAGTTGGGACTCGAGCGCGGCGATCGAATCGTAGAGATCGCCGGCAACAGCATCGAGTATTACGACGATATCGCCGTTGTCGTAAACGCGAATCCCGGAAATGCGCTGGACATCATCTGGGAGCGGACGGGCAATCGGATGGAGGGGCAGGTCACCCCGGAGGCCGCGGATGTTCCCGACGCCGAAAACGGGGATCAGCTCAAGACGGTCGGTCGGATCTTCTTCGAGCCCTACATCGAACAGCGACCGGTCAGCTTCGGCGAGGCGCTCGCAGGCGGAACGGGGCAGGTGATCTATACCGCCCAGCTCACAATCGGTTGGTTGGCCAAAATGGTCACCTTCAGAGGGGACCGCGAGTCGGTCGGCGGCCCGATCCTGATCTTCAAGACGGCCGGTGAGATGATGCGCTGGGGCTTTGGGCGGTTGCTCATTTTCATCGCCTTCTTCAGTACTCAGCTCTGCTTGCTGAATCTGTTGCCCATCCCCGTGCTCGATGGCGGCCATCTGGTTTTCTTGTCGCTGGAGGCGCTGAAGATCCCGGTCAACGAGAACTGGCGCTTGCGCCTGACGATGGTGGGGATGTTCTTCCTGCTCGGCCTCATGGCCCTGATCGTGCTAAAAGACATCGGGACGGTTTTCTTCCGCTGAGCGGAGCGGGACGATGGGGTTAGCGAGGTTCGTTTTCGAGAATCTGCTTCCGGCGGATGATCTCCTCGTAGATGAGGTGCCAGCGCTGGGGCGTGTTTTCCGAGATCCCGCGGGCGATGGCTCTGAGGGAGTCGGCGGGCAGATCCTGCCGGAGGAATTCGTAGCGCCCATCCGCCAGGGAATCTCCGCGCAACGCCATCCCTCTGGCCTCGATCAGCCGAAGATAACCCTCGATATAGAACTGCTCCTCCTCGCTATAGCCGGCCTGTTCCCCTTCGGGGAAAATTCGGCTGCAACTTCCCACCCCCAGCAAGAGTACCAAGATGACGAGAAAGGGGGGGACAGTCCAAAGCGGGATGTTGTTTAATCTGTGCATGCGGCTCGATTCCATGGTCCAGGGATTCTATAAGAGCATGAGCAAGCTGTCAAAGCGAGGTTTCGCTGTCCGTCGGTCGTTGCCGCGGTGGCTTCTGCTGCTCGCCAGCGTATTTGCCATGCCCGCGCTGGCTGAACCCGACGCCGAACGCCCTCCATTCATCACATCCATAGAATTCGATGGCAATGAGAGCCTTTCGAGCGGCGAGCTGAAATCCGTGATGCGCACCCGCGAGCCCCGCTTGCTCCAGTTCTTTAGCCGTCCCCGCTATGCGCGCGACTGGCTGCGCAGCGATCTAGCCCTCCTCGAGGCCTACTATCATCGGGCTGGTTTTTACGATGCGAGGGTCAGCTCGCTCCGGGAGGGCGACCTCGTCTTCGACGATGAGATCTACGGCGTCAAAATCAAGATACATGTCGAGGAGGGCAAACGGCGTTACGCACGCAATCTCGCGTTCGAGCCGGATCAGGGGGAATTCGGCGAACATCTGCGCAAGCGGCTCGAATTCAAGATGGGCGAGCCGTTCAACCCGGTGATGCCCGGCATCGATCAGTTCCGCATTATGCGCGCGCTACAGGAGAAGGGGTACTTCAGCGCCGAGATCGACTATTCAATGACGCTGCTGCCGACGCCGGCGCACCAGGAGAGCGATTCGCTCGACCTGACCTTTCAAATCAAACCCGGACCCACCGCCCGCATCGGCGAAATCCAACTGCAGGGGCACGGCGTGCCCGACGAGCTTATTCGCCGCGAGCTGGTCGTTGAAGTCGGCGAAACACTGAAGCTCGGCGATCTGCTCGAGAGCAAGCAGAACCTGTTCGACACGGGTTACTTCCGCTCGGTCGATTACCGAGTGGAGCAGATGGCGGATCCGATCGCCGATGGGATCGAGGAACTGCCGCATCGCCTGGTCTGGATCTTCAGGGAGCGGAAGATGGCGGCGCTCGAGGGCGGCGTCGGTGTCGGCACCATCGACGGACTTCGTCTTCTGGGCGGATGGAACCATCGCAACCTCTTCGATCGCGGGCAGCGCCTCACGCTCGACGCCAAGGTCACGCTCAAGGACGACAGCCAGGGCGACTTCGGCTTCAGCTACCAGCTCGAGTCCATCGACTATCGATTCCTCTACATCGTCCGCCTGCGAGCTTCATTCAACCTGCTTCTCTTTCGCGAAAAGGACTACGAGCAGGAGACGCGAGCAACCAGTCTAGAGACCCGCGCCATCCGCCTGAGCGCGGGGAGGCGGCTCGACCCGTTCACGGTTGTCAAGATGCGCGAGCAGTTCGACTTTCTCTATCAGCGCTCGATCAGCGATGAGTTCACGGGCGATCCCAACTTCCTGACCCGCTCGCTCACGCTGGTTCTCGATCGGGACAAGCGGAATCACTACTTCAGTCCGAGTCGCGGGGGCCAGGATCTGATTAGCTATGAAGTTGCCGGCGGTATTCAAGGAGGCGACCATCACTTCCACCGTCTGCAGCTCAGCCACAGCGAGCACGATCGGATCGGCGAATCCATTCTCGCGACCCGGTTGTTCATGGGTGGCGTCTGGCCCTACGGCGATAGCAAGACGACCCAGTTGACGGGCGTACCCGATGACGGCATCCCCTACGAGGAGCGTTTTTATTGCGGGGGGAGCGGCACCGTGCGCGGCTACGAGGACAACAGCCTCGGCCCACGTCTCGATCCCGACGACCCCCAAGGGCAGGCCAGCGTGCTCGGGCAAGCTCTGCCCGACTATATCCGCGGAGGCCGCTACCTTCTCGTCGCCAACGTTGAACTTCGCCGCCCGTTCAGCCTCTTTGGGCGCCGGGTCTTCATGGGCGTGCTCTTTCTCGACGGCGGCAATACCTGGCAGTCCCTGGACGACATCAGCGGATCACGGGCGTTTCCCTGGCAGAACGGAGACAGCACGGACACCCGGCGGGTGTTTTATGGTTGGGGTTTGGGTTTCCGTTACTTGACGCCTCTTACTGTAATTCGGGTGGATTACGGCCTGCCTCTGCAAACACTCGAAGATCAAGGCGGGCGCTGGCACATCAGCCTGGGGCATACCTTCTGATGCGGCGGCGTCTCAGAAGATCGACGATCACGGCTCTACTGATTTTCGGTGGGCTGATTTTGATCGGCTCCGTCTTTCTCCACTGGCAAAACACCTGGATCGCCGAGCGCATCGCCGGATCGATCACGCGCAATCTGCTCAGCGAGCGCGGTTTTGCTCTCAGTCTCGATGGATTCTCGGGCAATCCGCTGCGCAGGCTCGAGCTGCACGGCCTGCGGATCAGCTACGAGGGCGAGCTGCGTGAGCCTTTCGATCTCTGCACGGCCGACTGGGTGAGAATCCAGTACGATCCCATCAGCTTGACGCAGGGCAATTTCCGCAGCGCGCAGATCGATCTGCGCGGCGTCGTCCTCCGGGCGTTCTCGATGGGCTCCGGCGAGTGGGCCTACCCGGGATTCGATAAATCCGATGGTGAGCGCAGCAGTGTCATCGTAGATCTCGAGCAGGTCCGGATTGATGATCTGCTTCTTCTCAGAGAATCCGAAGATGAGTTGGATTCCCTGCGTGTCAGCAGGGCGGACGCGAGCCTCTTTCGCGGCGAGCTTGGGACGTCGCTCGACGTTGGCTACTTGCGCGTCGAACCGAGCGACGCTCCGCCGCTCGAACTCGGCGGACGCTTCTTCCTCGTCGAGAGCGGGGCGCTGACCCTTGCCGATCTCAGCTTGATTCTGCCAACGACCCGTGTGACGGCGAAAGGGCATATCGGACTCGGCAAGGGCGAGAGCCTGGACATCGATGTCGATGCTTCGCCGCTGATCCTCGACGAGCTCGCCGCCGTCCTTGGGGCCGAGTTGCCCGAGGGGAATTGGATTCATGGTCCCATCAAATTGTCGGGCAAGATCGACAGCCTGGGACTCGCCGGAACCGTCTCGGGTGAACTCTACGATTACACACTGTCGGACGCCGACTTCGATGGGGTCTACCGTGACGGCATCCTCGATTTCAAGAATCTGGGAGGGGCGCTCAACGACAATTCGATCGCCGGCGAGGCGCGCTTCACGCTGCCCATCTACGGCAGGGATTTCGCAATCACCGCCGCCTCGTCCGCGGCTCACTTCGATCTGGCGAGCTTCCTTGGCATCGAACTGCCGAGCGATTTCAATGGGGATTTTATATTGGAAGGGTACGGAGACACGTTGGATGTCGATTTCGAACTCGGACCGGGCAGCCTGGGGGATTATTCGTTCCTCTCCGGTGACGGCGCCATCCGCATGGTCGGCGATACTCTGACGCTGCGGGAGATCGAAGTCACCGATACCGGTCTGCGGGCGGACGTAAACGGGCGCTTGTATCCCGAAGCGAGTCTGATCGATCTCAGCGTCGTCGGGACAAGCCACACGTCCAGGCTGGCGCGCGTCTTTTCGGCCGATTCCATGTTGACGGGCGACATGGAATTTCGAGCGACATTCGCAGGCGATTTGGAGACACCGCATTTTCAACTTACGGGCGCGATCGAATCCGTCAACTACCTCGACATGCTGCTGGGAAGCGGCAACATCGATATGGAAACCGACAGCCTCAGCTTGACGCCGATCGATCTGCACATCGAAGGCGAAGCGGCGAGCTGGGCAGGACTCCGTTTCGATACGCTGTTCCTCAACGCCATTATCTGGCCCGACTCGGTGAGGCTCGAACATATTGCTCTGGATTCAGAACAAGGCACGCTGCAGATCGCCGGTCTCATCGACACGCGACCCTTGACGATCCAAGCCGAGCTCCAGAGGTTGTGGCTCAGATGGTTGGATAGGGAGTGGCTCAACGATCGTCCCGTGCGGATCGGTTTCGGCCTGCAGCCGACGCTTGCGCCCGTCGGCTGGTATTCGGGCGACGGTAGCTTCAAGCTGAGCTGGCGGAGTGATGGCCTCGAGGAAGATCGAGCAACACTCGAGGGCTTGGATCTTGCCCAGCTCGCTCCATGGATCCCCGAACTGCTCGGCCTCGAGGGCAGAATGAGCGGAGAACTCGTCCGACTCCCGGAGGGCGGTTATGGCGTGGATGCCACCTTGAGCGCTCTCGCGCTGGGCGGCGAGCCGGCCGGGGAGATGGATGTTGAGCTCAATTGGTCGGGAGATTCGCTGCAAGTGGAGGTTCTCGATTGGCGTATCGACGAATCCAGCGCATTGAGCGTTGGCGGGGTGATCGATGGATTCCCCGATGCGGCTCTCGGCCTGCAATCGCTCGTCGATGCGAATCTGGACAGTCTCCGCCTGAACCTCGATGTCGAGGCGCTGGATTTTCCTCTGGAGAATATCGAGAGTCTCCGGCCCGAGCCGATCGGGCTCGCCGGTGCGCTCAGCGGAACGGGTCGCGTCACGGGCGGATTGGGCTCCCCGCTCATTCAGAGCAGCCTGCAGGTCGATTCGCTGCGAGCGGGCCCAGCCCGGCTTGCCGAATTGCACATGACGTCCCATCTGGAGGCCGGGCGGCTTCGCGTATCGCATCTGGCGCTGCGCGAGGGGGAGAGCAGAGTCGATGGTTGGGTCGTCCTTCCTCTCGAACTGTCTCTGCTCGCTCCACCGCTTGTGCCGGGTGACGGCCAACTGAGCGGCGACTTGCACTACAACGGAGATGCGACGGACCTGCTCCCGCTCAGCGAGCTCTTTGCCGAACTGGACGGCAAGATCAGAGGCGATCTCAGATTGGGCGGCAGCTTCGATGAGCCGAAACCGCAGGGCTATCTTCAGCTGCGCGACGGCTTGATGCGCCTCGCCGGTTGGGAGGAAACACTGACCGAGCTGGATGCCGACATGCAGGTGACGGGGGACACTCTGCGCGTCCTTTCGATGCACGCCCGCGAAGGGCGACAGTGGTCGCGGCGCCACGAAGGCGAAGCGTCCGGCGACGGCTGGCTCACCTGGTACGGTCCCTTCCGCTACGAAGGCAGTTTCGACTTCCAGGCGGGAGCTATAGGAACACTGCCCTTCTTCAGCGGCGTCGTCGATGGACACATCGAACTCAGCACCTGGGTCGAGGAGGGTGTTCCGCCCCATCCCTTCATCTACGGCGATGTCGCCGTCAGGGAGGGCACGCTCAGTTACGAATTCAAGGATACGGAGGAGGCGGCGGGCGCTATTACGCGCGCTCCAATTATCAGCTATCTCCTCGACGTCAAAGCGCCGAACAACCTCTACCTGGATAACAACGAGGCCAATCTGGAATTGTCGGGAGAGTTGCAACTCTCGAGCACACCCGCCGGTGCCGAAGTAACCGGCAGGCTCGAAACTCTGCGCGGCTACTACTCGGTCTTCGGCACCAAGTTCTATCTGATCGA
>PJEL010002749.1_pt1 | contig 15736 bp, 8 predicted proteins | sample 1853271 | NCBI WGS metagenome assembly PJEL01 (sample SAMN08108733, study PRJNA415343) | Invertebrate metagenome, whole genome shotgun sequencing project. | host: Globobulimina | place: Sweden: Gullmar Fjord | collected 2015-08
CAGGTGTATACACATTTGACCACCCAGCGTTTGCAAGATGCTTATGAAACTGCCCACCCTGGTGCGCAAGTTCCCGCTCCCGCAGCAGGGGCGGGCAACGGACATCCACACGCTGAAGCAGGATGAAACCACCACATCGACGGGGAAACTTGATCAAAATACACAGAGCGGCGCAGTTCCTGGAATTGCGTCGCCCTTGTTTTTGAAGTTTGTACAGCGGTATGCCAGAGTTACTTGTCCGGCGGAGTGGGCGATTGGACAGACAATGTGATTCTGCTGACCAATTCGATTCGAGAGGCATATCCTCTCACTCACCTCGTTCCTGAGGTGGTTTCCCGCAAGAGATGGGGAAACTCATGTTCGTACACAATTTGGAGCTTTATGTTTATGGATGCTGCAATCAACATTCGAGGGGTGACCAAGACCTTCGGCCCGCTCACTGCGGTCGACGATCTTGATCTCGTTGTGCCGACAGGTTCTTTATGTGGATTTCTCGGGCCAAACGGGGCCGGGAAAACCACCACGATTCGCATGATCATGTCCATCATCTTTCCGGATAGCGGAGAAATGACGGTATTGGGCAAAAAATCAGCGGTCGAATCCAAAGACCAAATCGGCTACCTGCCCGAAGAGCGAGGCATTTATCGTAAGATGAAGACGCTCGACTTCCTTATCTACATGGCCAAGCTCAAAGGCGTGGACGGATCTTCTGCAAAACGCAGAGCACTCGATTGGCTTGAGAAAGTCGATCTGGGAGATGTGTCCAAGAAGAAGTGCGAAGAGCTGTCCAAAGGCATGCAGCAAAAAGTGCAAATTGGCGCGACGCTGTTACATGAGCCCGAACTGATTATTCTCGATGAACCATTCTCCGGGCTTGATCCGGTTAATGCACGCATGCTTCGTGAACTCATCTTTGATATGAAAGAAGATGGGCGGACGATCATCTTCAGTACACATGTTCTGTTTCAAGCGGAGCAAATCTGTGAGCGATTCTTCATGATCAACCGTGGGCAGAAAGTGCTGGATGCAACACTTGGCGAGATCCGAGAGCAGTTTGATCCGCGTACATTACTCGTGCGGTCGGCGGATGATCGGTTCAACCCGAATTCATTCGATGGCGTACGGACCAGTTCATTCCTCAACGGCGAACATGAAGTGCATATTGATCCTGGACACGATCCGGTGGAAGTGATGCGAACCATGTTGGCGGACTCGCCGTTGCAAAAGGTAGAGTTACGGCAACCCAGTTTGGATGACATTTTCATCTCGCTGGTCGAAGATGCACATCGCAACGAGTTCGGCGAATTGGAGGTGGCCCATGCTTGATCGAAAAACAATCCTCGTCGCAACCCGTGAATATATGTCGACCGTGATGACCAAGGCATTTTTCTTTGGCGCAATAATACTACCAATCGTCATCTACGGACTTGCCATTGCAATTCCGACTTTGGTGAAAGATGACGTGCCTCAAATGAACGGGACTATTGCCATCGTTGATGAAACGGGGCAAGTGGGCGGGCTCTTACAATTGCAACTCTCACCCAGTGCAATCGATCTACTCAAGGATGGGCTAAAGAACTTGTCCGAGGAGAATATTAGAAAGGAGATTGAAAGAGAGTTAGGTAGCCAAAAGTTTGCGGCGGGACTCATGGCGTCAGCATCCGTACGCCAGATCAGAAAACTCCGGGAGATACCAACTCCGCAGATAACGTTTAGAAATGTGCTCGTCAATGATGTTGATCTTGATGCGTTGAAGCAGGAGGTCCGTGACGGTGATTTACTTGGGGTAATACATATTCGAGAAGGCGCGTTGAATCTTCCAGAGAGCACTCTGTCCGCAGTGCTCGGCCAAGGAATGGAGGAGCTCAAGAAAGAGGATGCCAATGAGAATAACGATGAGAAGGAAGAGGAACCCGAATACTTACTCTCGTTGTTTACAGAGAAAACGATGCACATTGAAAACTCTGGATTTTTGAGGTCACAGATTAGTCAAGCCATTGTCTCTCTCAAAGTAATTCAGAATAATGTGAACCCAGATTTAGTAAGAAGAGTCACATCGGCACCGTATGTTCGAGTCGTGAACGTCACTGAGCAAGGCGAGCACCAAGCGAATGAGATGGCAGATATGATGGTGCCGTTCGGATTTATGATGTTACTTTGGATCAGTACTTTTACAGGCGGGCAATACCTTCTGACCACAACCGTAGAAGAGAAATCGAGTAAGGTTATCGAAGTATTGCTGAGCGCGACATCACCGATTCAATTGATGGCAGGCAAAATCATAGGGCAAGGCGCAGTCGCACTTACAATGGTTGCGATGTATGGTCTGCTGGCTGGTGGGGCAGTTTCTAATTTTGCTGGGGATTCTGTCCACATTGACCCTTGGAGCATTGTGCTCGTCGCACCGTTCTTCGTCATGGCATTCTTTTTCGTCGCTTGCATGATGGCAGCAGTCGGATCCGTCGTCAATGATATGCGGGAAGCTCAGGCATTGATGGGACCAATGATGATGATCATTATGCTCCCTCTCTTGGCTTGGCTGCCGATCGTACGAAGTCCCGACGGTACATTTGCAACTGTGGCCAGTTTCGTTCCCCCCATGACGCCGTTTGTGATGGCATTGCGATTGGCAAGCAAACAGCCGCCAGATTGGATGCAGATCACTGCAACACTGGTGATCGGGTATGCAGCGGTTGTGATTTCGATTTGGGCCACCGCAAAAATATTCCGCATTGGCGTTCTGATGACAGGCAAACCCCCGAGCATCAAAACACTCTTCTCTTGGTTACGCCAAGCGTAGTCGTTGCAAACAAATTGATCCCTCTTCAAGGCAGGTGGACATTAGTCCACCTGTCTTTTTGCTACATGATCATACAACGCTTGTCGCATTGCTTTGAGTTTCAATAAGGTAAACACGATCCCAAACACCGACAACCCCGCGCACACGAGAAACACGCGGTTCGGCTCGACATGCAACATATCGCGGAGAACAATGTACATCAATCCTGCTGCGGAAGTGAACACGAACGAAATGGCATTGGTCGTCCCCAAGAATCGGCCTCGCGATTCGGATGGCGACAAATCTTGTAACAAGGCTTGCAAGGGAATGATATAGAACCCTGCAGAAATACCCAAGCCTGTTAGCATGGCTGCGACGACCCAGTAATACACGTCGGCATTTCCGCCGATGGTGTTGGCGGTGATTGTCCCGAGTAGGAGAAAGAAGAGCGTCAAACCAAATGCGCCAAAGCGAACCAAGATCGGGCGAATCTGGTCGCCGGAGATGATTCCCGCAACCACTGATCCGATGCCGATGGCGACAGCGAGGATTGCATTGAGAATGCTCGCTTTAAACGCGGTCACTCCTAACAGATCCTTGTATTCGACGAGCGCTAACAATCCCATCATTCCCAAGAGATAGAAGAACGCCCAGCCACAAGCGATCACCAAGAGCGGTGTCTTTGCCATCTCACGAACAGATTCCCAATACGTGCCCACCGGGTTCCAGTCGAACTTCAGATCTTCGTCTTGTGCTTTAAGGGCAGGCAATTTCAGGGTCGCCATGAGACCACAGATAGCAATCACAACCATTGCGATCAACGGCAACATTTTGAAACCGTCGGGCTGCACGTTCGTCACCGGATCAACCTCCGGCCAAAATACATCGCTTACAAACCCTGCTAAAACAATCCCACCAATGATGGCGATATTGGTGAACATATTGATGTAGCCGTTAGCACGCGAGAGATCTTTCTCAGCCATGAGCTCAGGAATCATGCCATATTTTGCCGGGCCAAAAAAGGTGCTTTGCAACGCCAACCCTACCAATGCGATGAGCGTAATGTGTAGGTTGCCCGTGGCGAATCCGATTCCCGCAACAATCGCAATGGGAATCTCTATGATCTTCATCCAACGAACGATGCGCGACTTGGAGACACGGTCTGCGAGTTGCCCTGCATACCCAGAGAAAAGGATGAACGGCACGGTTAAACACAATGACACCCAGCCCTGTCCGCCTTCACCGAGCTTATTCTCCCAAACCCCGCCAACTATGACCATGAACGCAAGCACTTGCTTGAGGAGATTGTCGTTAGCCGCTCCGAAAAACTGCGTGACAAGAAGCGATACAAAGCCGAATGTGTCAGAGCGATCTGATGATCGATTGTGTGTCATGAACAGATTCACCTCTTCACATTTCGAAATAGGAAGCAGCACACTCTCATGAGGTGGAGTGCCTGATCGTATGACACTCGCAGTGGTTAGACAGCAAGACACGATAGGACGGGTCATCTTCCAAGGTATTGTGATCGAATAGAATGTCGCCGCATCACAAAAAAGAACACGGCTGCAGCATGAGATGCTGCAGCCGTGTTGGAATTGATCAAATGTCCTGTTGCCTACTTCTTGCGATTGTCCGGGACAGACTTATCCGGATAGGTTGGCACTGCAGGCACATCCCGCGGATCGTCTGCAATCAATGCTTGCAGATGTTTGATCGCGGTATCAAGCTGGGTGTCTTCACCCTTCCACGCTGCATGAGGCATGTTGTCAACATCCATATCTGGCACAACGCCATGGCCTTCGATCAGCCATTCGCCTTCGGGGCCGTACACGCCGATCTCTGCTGCGGTCGCAATGCCGCCATCAACCAAACGGTTACTGCTCGAAAGCCAAATCTCGCCGCCCCAGGTGCGCTTGCCGATCACTTTGCCAAGCCCGAGTCGACGGAATCCTTCGGTGACCGCTTCGCCATCCGATCCCGTATTTTCATCACACAAGAATACCATGTGTCCACGAAAGGCGCCATGCATATTCCAATACGGATCACCCGCTCTGCCCTGCCAATAGAACCATGCTTCACGAACGAGGCGATTGAGAATCCATGAGTCAATGTTGCCACCACCGTTGTGGCGCACATCAATGATGAGGCCGCGCTTGGTAAAGGCGGATTGATAATCGCGAGTCCAGGTTGCAATGTCGCCTGATCCCATTGCTCGGAGGTGAATGTAGCCTATGTCACCATCGCTTGCATCATCGACAGTAGTTCGACGTGAGTGTTCCCATTCGTGATACTTGAGTTGGAACAACTGGTTTGAGGTGATCGGCCTGACAATATACTGGTCAAGATCATCATCGCCGTCGTCATCATCTAGATCTTCATCGTCGTCCTCTTCTTCTTCATCGTCATCATCATCAGCTTCCAGGATATCGAGTAGTACGTGCTTGCCTGCCTGATTGCGCAACAGTTCTCCAATATCGCGAACACTCAACGCATTAATGCCGTTGACTGCAGTAATGACATCGCCTTCATCAATATCCTGATCAAGATGATCAAGTGGTGATCTGAGGCTGGGGTAGTCCGGATCTGCTCTATAAATTCGATCGATGCGGTAGCCACCAAGTTCTGGTGCTTTGGTGAGCAGTGCGCCTAGTGAGCTTGCCTGAATGTTGTCGGTACCACTTCGAGAGTCGCCGCCGTACACGAATATATGGAGGGCTGAAACTTCCGACACCATTTGCGCCAAAGCATCAGCGAGCTCAATTCGGTCGCTCACCCGATCAACCAGCGGCTCATATCGCTTGAGCATGGCAGGCCAATCGACGCCGTGCATATTCTTGTCATAGAAATAATCACGTTCCAACCGCCAAGCGTCAGTGAACATCTGTCGCCATTCTTCGCGTGGCGTGAGCGGGAACGCCCAGCCGTTGAGCTGGACTTTGCTGTCATCGTTCAAGTTCGCTTTGCCGCCGTTGGCCTTGACAATGTAGAGTGCATTGCCCTTGCGGATCAGGAGTTTCTTGCCGTTGGCTGAAAGCACACCACCGCCGGCACCATCTGCAACGGTTGTCGCTTTGGGATCCTCATTGGATAGTTTGATTGCTTTAAGAGACTGCGATCGATTACCCATGGAGCCGCTGTCCGTGAAGTACAACGCGCCCCCTGCGACGAAGAGTCCGCCATAGTTGCCCGGACCCACCGGTACGTCGTGGATTCGCGACTGAATACCGTCCAATTCGATCAGGACGGTTTTCTTGTCGACCTCATCATCGCCTTCGGCGTCGTCATCGTCGGCTTTGTCGACGCCTTCATCATCGGATTCGTCTCCGTCGCCCTCTTGGTCGCCATCGCCGGGTTCGTCTCCGTCGTCTTCATCTCCTTCTCCGCTTTCGTCTTCTTCGGCGTCCTCTTTATCTTCTTCGGGACTCTCCTCTGTTTTTTCTTCTTCTTTTGGCTCATCTTTATCCTCTGTTTTCTTCTTTTTCTTATCCTCTTCGGCTTTCGCCTTGGCTTTGGCGGCAGCACGAGTGAGTTCATTTTCTGATGCAAAAGGCGAACGTAGTTCGTCCTGTAAGGCTAACGCATACAACCGCGTCGTCTTGTCAAAGACGGGTTCCGGCTGCCACACGCCCCATGGACTGCGGACAGACGATCGAAAGACGCGATCAGATGCGAAATACAACCACTTGCCATCCGGTCCCCAAGCTGGTGCATACGCATTGAATCGATCAGTCGTCAGGCCGGTATGGGTTTCTTCGTCCAGATCGTAGACCCGGATTTGAGAATATCCGTTGTTCATGGGCCAGGTGTACGCTAACCAATGACTATCCGGCGACCAGGCCAACCCGCCGATATTCCAACCGGGTGCTTTGTCGATCTCAGTATTCGTTTTAGCTTCAACGTCATATAACCAAAGTTTGTAATTCTTGTCCGTGTGGGCAATCCATTTGCCGTTGGGGGATGGCAGTGCGTTCCAACGCAAGATATCAGCATCATTGGTCAGCTGCGTGTGTTCACCCGACCCGTCATCCGCCATAGTCCAAAGTTCGACTTCACCTGACTCATCGGACAGCACAATCAACTCGTCGCTATCCGGCATGTATGACGCTTGGCGATACCGAACACCAGGTTGGCGCGTCACATGGGTGATTCGACCATCTTTATGCGGAGCGACAAAGATCTCTCCTCGCGCGGTCATGACCACTTTATCGCCTTCAGGTGAGATATTGAAGTCATTCAAGTATGAAAATGGATTTGATATCCATTTCTCACGCATTTGGTCAAAATCAGTTTCAAGCGTAATCGGGATCATGGAATCTGCGTTGGTTTGGATATCAAACAGGCGCAAATCGGCCCCGTATTGATACACGATTCGTCCGTTGTGCAGAGCAGGGCCTTTGACTTCCCAGCCAATGTGATGGGTGTGCTGTTGCAGATCGCCGCCGTCTTCATTCATGGACCAGATGTTCATCGTGTCATCACGGTCGGTGGCGAAGTACACTCTGCCGTTCCACCACATTGGGTGGTTATTTGTTCCCGGATAATCTGCGGTGAGATACACCGCTTCGTTTGCAGTGTTCGATCCGTCGTACTTCCAAAGCTGATGCGCGGTTCCGCCTTTGTATCGTTTGGTGTTGCTGCCTTGGCCGAGGCGCGCGAAAAAGATGGTTTCGCCCGCATTGCTGAACACACCATCCACCGCTTGCTCGATCGGTATGCGATCAACCTTGCGCGTGGTGGGATCAAGGGCAACCAGTTGGCGGTTTGGAATCGTGGAGTACAGGCTGGTGGAGAAGAGTATTGAGCCGCTGTTGGTGTATCCAACCGGTGTGCTTGTCCAGCCATCAAAGGTGTGCTGTGTTGGAAGGCCACCATCTATTGGCATGGTGTACAGTTCATTTCCGCCTTGATACTGCGCTCTGAAAGCCACGGTCGAGCCATCAGGGGAGATGACTGCATCTTGTTCCATGCCGTGATGGGACGTCATGCGTCGTGCAATTCCACCCGTCGAGGTCACGGTCCACAGATCACCTTCGGAAGTGAAGACGATGGTGTCCTCGTGTATCGCAGGCATGCGGTAATACCCAAGTGGGCGATCTTTGCCACCACGTGGGATCTCAACGCTGCCCGCTTTGGGCATCGCATTTCCCAATTCAGGCAAGGCAGGATCAATCGACGGTTGAGCGGAGCATGCAGTAAGACAAATGGCGGGGGTGATTGTCCACACCAACGCAATCGGGGTGAGCCCATGTCGGGGCAAGCAGAACCTCTTCTTCATAATGCAGAACTCCTGTTCTCAATCGAGGGATTTAATCATAGATCAGCGGGGCTGGGGATTGATAATACAATGGGTGAATGCGAACTCTGGAAGTGAGTGCAATCATAGCCACACGAATGTGGGGTTTACCGTTTGAGGCAAACAGGGATGCGGCAGATTCGTCCGCTGGGAGCAGGGGCTCGTTATTAAGGCTGACGTTTGGCCGAATCTAGATCAAGACGCAAATCAGCGAACCGTAATCTGGAGCTTGATGATGTTACCTGGTGTTGCTCCTCCGAATCCTCATGAATGAAGAATTGCTCGTCATCAGAGCTGAACGGTTTGAGCTGATCGTACCAAGTGGCCTTGGGGTCATAACGCGCGAAGAACGGCCGACGTACCAAATCAGGCTCCCGTGCTTGCAGGAATTCGAGGCAAAATGCCTGTTGGCCACCCCGCTCGGTCACACCGACAATATGGCACTTACCGGGGAAGCAACTCATGGATGGGCCGCGGACTGTTCGAGCGAGGCCTGACACCATTTGATACGCATTTCGGAAAATATTCCAACAGCGGACGAGCGGCATTTCAAAGTATGATTTCGCTCCAGTATTGCGCTCGACAAACATGTAGTACGGGACCGCGCCAAGCGACACACCCTTCTCCCATAACGCAGACCAGACATTTGCATCATCATTCACATGGCGAATGATCGGGCTCTGCATTCGGACGTTGGCCCCGGTTGAGCGAATACGGCGAATCGCCGTTTCAGCGAGATCTGTGGACAATTCAACGCCATGCGACAGATGAGCCATAATCGTTAAATGTTTGCCGGCCTCATTCACCTCTTCAAAGAGCCGAAGCGCATCGTCAGCATCGTTATCAGTTACAAAACGGGCGGGCCAAAATGCAGGCGATTTCGTGCCAATCCGGATTGATCGAATGGACTCAACTTGCAGTAACGGCTCAATGTATCGCCGAAGGACCGAAGATTTCATAATCATGGGGTCGCCCCCGGTGATCAGAACATCTGTGATTCCGCGCGTTTGAGTGAGGTATTCGACCAGGCTGTCGACTTCACGGGCATTGAATTTCAGCTCATCCATGCCGACAAACTGCGCCCAGCGGAAACAGAATGTACAGTATGCGTGGCACGTTTGGCCTTGGGATGGGAAAAACAACACGGTCTCGCGGTATTTATGTTGGATGCCGTCAATCGGCTGACCGTTCAACCGAGGCACATTGTGTGTCATCTGTCCTGCCGGGTGGGGATTCAAATCCATCCGAATCCGATCCACGAGTGCCTGCACGAGTTTCTTATCTGCACCAGATCGAACCAGATCTCGGAGTTGCACAAAATCTGGGGCGGGGAGCATGCCACGCTGCGGGAACGTCAGTTGGAAAATCGGATCATCAGGTACGTTGTCCCAATCGATCAGCTGTTCCACGACATACTGGTTGGTTCGGAACGGCAGCACCAGCGAGACGATCTCGACCGCTTCCCTAAGGTCACGATCCATATGCTCCCATTGCGGTAGGCGGTCGATATTGGATCGAGTGTACGCGCGGTATCGAACTGGCTGGCCAATTGAATTCATCATACTCCTGTTTCGTGTGGGCAAAAGAGGTTTTGAAGCCTTGCAACGGTATTCTAGACCGCCGCCCCACGAAGAGTCAGGATTCTTAGAAGTTCAGCTCAAACTCCTTCAGCGTCCAATAAAACCGTCAAAATTGACAAGATAACGCCAAAAATGACGGCGTTCGTGACAACTGGAGGAAGCGTCAACCGAATCGCGCTCAGTCTAGTTGATTTCATGTTCCTCGTGTACGCCATTGGCGGTCGCCTGGATTTGCTCCCATTTGGAGTCGTCAATCAGAGGCTCAAAGAGATCGCCGTTTGGATCAAATACACCCGCTGCCCTGCTGAGTTTGCTGTAGATGAGGAGCCCAATCGGCAGAATGAGCAAAAGTGACCCGCCAAATGCGTAGCCAGCATAGATAAGGCGTTCGTCCTTAACCGGAACCGGGTCCAAGGTGGCGGAGGTGGTGAGCTTAGATTTGGCACCATCAATGCGTTTGCCTCGACTGGCGTTCATAGAACTTACGAACGCGATGGTGAAGGTGGACAGGATTCGTTGAGTATCCTCTTTGCCGGTGCCTTTAAAACTAAACCCAATCGATCCCGCTTCTGGTGACTCGACGACCAAACGATCTTTGAGAAATGCACTGAGTGCTTCAGGATCTCGAAATTCGTCGTATCCTCGTTGAACCAATCTTTCGCTGGTGGACTGGAGCACACTCGCAGAGAAGGCTGTCTCCGTGCCGACAAGTTGCCACGTTTGCAGCTGCTCTTCGGTAAGCGGGAAGCCCGGCCTTGCCTGGGCGGTGACAGTCGCGTTGGCGACATAGTCTGCGGGTGCAAATTGCAGAACACTGAAGTAGCACGAGCCCGCAAGGAGCATGAGCGTTGCGACGAAGAAGAAGAGCCGGGTCATGATCCCTGACCGTGCCCATCGGCGAATCATCACTTTCTCAGCTCGCTCAAGATTCTGTCGCACATCATTGAGTTCATCACGTTGGCTTGCAGCATCTCTCAATTCGATCGCTTGTTTTTTCAGTTGCTCCTTCGCACCTAGCAGTCGCTTGATTCTGTTTTGCATCAATTCACGTTGGTACTTCAATCGTGATCGGCGCACTGTGAGGAAGGAATCAGACTCCATATCGACTTCGGTTTCCGCTGATGCTTCGTTGAGTTCTGCGGCATTTTGCAGTGTGGCTATCACATCTTCGCGGACGGCCAGCGAGTCTTGCGATTCCGCCAACTCAGATTTGACGCGTCGAAAGTGCTCACTCAGTTGCGAGATCGCAGCATCACGGGTTTGCAATTCCTCGGTGAGTTCTTTGATTTCTGCAATGTGTTGATCAACGTCAGCTTTCAGCCCTTCAACATCCTCATCACTTTCTGAGGATTGATCTGCACGGTTTTCAAACACCGCTTCTCTCAAATCTGCACGAGCGCTTGTCAACTCTTCCTCTGCACGTTCAAGTTCCCGCTTGGTTTCTGCACTTTCCTCCCGTAGCTGTGACAATTCATCAGCTGAGATCAAAGGAGGAGCAGCCTCTTCAGACGCTGCGGCCGAATCTCGCTGATCCTGCCAAGACGCTCTTTCTTCCCGAAACGCACTGCGTTCCTCTTCAAAGGCCGATTGCTGTGATTCCAATGTTATCAATCGCCCATGCAACTGTTCCTGGGAATTGCTTGCGTCTTCTTGTTCTACACGAAACATATCCAAATCAGATTGCAACTGTTGTTCGCGCTGCGTGAGATCAGACTCGCGTTCGCCGAGATGCTGGGTGCGTGATTCGATCTGGTGATCTGCAGATTTCGCATGGCTTTCCAGCGATTCAATGCGTTCCTGCTCTTGGTGTAGGGCAGTGCGTTGTTCGTCTATCTCAGATTGCTGGGAGTCAATACGAAGTTGTTGCGACTCAAACTCGTTCTGAGTCTCAGAGATTTCGTCACGGGATCGCTGCAATTCTTGGGCCTGCTGATCTAGGCCGGCGGTGCGAGATTCAATTTCCTGTTTCGTCTCTTCGAATTCCGATTGCTGTAGTTCGAGGGTGTCAAACTGGTTTTGCAACTCACTTTGTTGGCGATTGATCTCTTCTTCTTGAGTATTGATTGCATCTTGGTGGCTCTGAAGTGATTGCTCGCCTTGTTCAATCTCAGCGGCTCGATCGTCGAGTGCAGTTTGTTGAGATTCTATTCGATGCTTCTGTTCATCAATTTGGCTCTTGATGTTTTCGATCTCGCACTCGTGGTTCGCGAAGGCAATGCGATCACGTTCGAGTTCTTCTCGCGATGCTTCTACTTGAGATTGCTGAGCGAGCAAATCAGAATGTGCGCGATGAGTGATCTCAGCCATCGATGCTTGTTCTGCTGAAGCAGAACGCAATTGTGACAGCCCTTTTTCGATATCCTCGATAAAAGACAGTACTTCGTTGCCTTGTCGAGTGGCGGCACGCGTGTCTTGATCGGACTGCAGCCTTCTAGCATTGGAATCTAGAAGGCAACGGTCGGTCGCATCCACTTCATCTGCTTCTTCGATCAGGTCCGCGTACTCGGGATTGAATTCATCGCCGGTTTCGGAGACTTGAGATTGCAGTTTCGGGTCAATGTCATCATCGTAATCATGATCGAGATCTGAATTGAGGTTGATTTCGATGTCATCTTGATCGTTGGATTGGTCGTCATACATAGGAACGGCGCCTGTTCGTGAGCGGTGAGGGGTATCCGCAGATTCGAGCGGCCCCTGGCGGACATAAAAAGTGTTCTAAGCGTGCTCTGTGTTATCGGTTTGATCTGAATCTCTATGAATGTGGATTGCCTGAACAAACCTAGAAGACAGGAGAGCGGATTGGTACAACCCGCAGTCTGGGCATTCCCCGCAAAATTAGCTGAGTGAAAGGGAGGATCAAGGCTATTGCAGAGTACAGGAATATCATTCCTCGCCAAATGCATCGAGGTGACGGGCCTCTCGGTGGTGCTGATTGGCGGTGCAGTGAGCTGGCCTGCAGTGGTGCAATATCGACCGTAGAATTGGAGTATTATGGGAACCGCCGAGAATCTACACGACATCGAAGCCAAGCTACACGCTGGTATTCGCCTCAACGCCGAAGATGGATTGCGACTTTGGCAATCTAAAGATCTGTGGGCCGTCTGTGGGTTGGCAGATGTTGTTCGTCGACGAATGCATGGCGATCTCGCTTTTTACAACATCAATAAGCACCTCAACTACACCAACATCTGCGCCCTCTCCTGCAAGTTCTGTGCGTTCTACCGCAAAAAAGATGATGACGGGGCATACGAGTATTCCATCGATGAAGCGGTTGAAGAAGCATGCAAGGGTGCCGCTGCGGGCGCAACTGAAATACACATCGTCGGCGGACTACACCCTTGGTTGCCGTTCAGTTATTACACCGAACTTATGGAGGGCATTCGGGCAGCTGCTCCGAATTTGCACATCAAAGCGTTTACTGCGGTCGAGATTGTGCACCTCGCCAAGATTGACAAACGTCCAAACGATCTCACCGGGATTCTCTCCGATCTCAAAGATGCAGGGCTGGGTTCGCTGCCCGGCGGGGGAGCAGAAGTCTTTGATGACCGCGTGCATGATGAAGCCTTCAAAGGCAAGATCCGTGGGGACAAATGGCTTGACGTGCACCGCTGTGCGCACCAGCTCGGTTTGAACACCAACGCCACCATGCTATACGGTCACATCGAACGCATTGAAGAACGCATCCACCATATGGAACTCTTGCGCACTGCACAGGATGAAGCACTTGCCAACTGGGCGACAGCGCAGAGCATATCAGTCGGCGAGGAAGGCGAAATTGTGCTTACCGGCGACGATGCGAATTATCCTAATGATCGACTGCCTCACCCCGATGCAGCACCCGGCTATTTTCAAACGATTACACCACTGCCCTTCATTCCTGATGACAGCGAGTTGCAACATCTGCCCGGCCCAGATGGTCTCGAAAATCTGCGCATGATTGCGCTCTCGCGCCTCATGCTCGACAATTTTCCACATGTCAAAGCATTTTGGATTATGCAAACCGTCGAGATGGCAGAGCTCATGTTGACCGCCGGTGCGGATGACATTGATGGCACCGTCGTGTGGTATGACATCACGAAAGTAGGGGGGACATCGACCCATCAGGAAACAGATGTTCCTCGACTCGAACGCGCGATTCGTGAAGCACGGTTACAACCTGTAGAACGTGATACGCTGTATCGTCCGATTGTACGTACCAGCGCGACCGAATGGGCAGTAGAATCCTATTCGCCGCCCTGCAAGAACTGATGGGCCACTTGCCAGACTGGCCCGGCTCCCATCACTACAAGCAAATCGTTTGGCCGACAGATATTCTCGAGTTGTTCTACGATTGCTTCAAATGGATACAAGTGCATCGCGCGGGTTTCGCCCTTTGCCCGTAGTCGATCCACGAGATCCATGCTGCTCACTTTTTGCTTTTCCGCTTCTGAATCGCGCACAAAATAGATCTGCGGAACGATCACAATGTCCGCGCATCCAAAACTCGTTGCAAATTCATCCAACAAGAATCGTGTGCGGCTATGCTGATGCGGTTGAAAGACACAAATTAATCGTCCTTCGGGTTTTTCATACGCTCGAAGCGCTCGCAACGTCGCCTCAATCTCCGTTGGGTGATGGCCATAATCGTCGTAGACCAACACTTTGCCGCCGGGTATGGCGCGGCGGCCGAGTTTCTGCATGCGCCGATCAACACCCGCAAACATTTCAATGGCGCCGGCTATTGTGTTCCAATCATCCACGCCAAGTCGATGCGCCAACACTGCTGCTGCCGTCGCATTAAAAGCCATGTGTTCACCCGGAATGGGCGACCGCCAATCTGCGATTTCAGCGCCGATACTGTTCGATAATCGCACACGGTTCGTTTCGGGATCAAATGCGATTGACCAATCCGCTTGAGTGGAGTGGCCAAACGTTTCGACCGTACAGTCAAGCCCCGCTGCGACCTGCATGCGATGTGCTTGATCATGATTGATGAGCAGATATCCGCTATCGTCAGCCCCGGGTAAGAGCTGGGCAAAACCATGAAACGCTTCAATGATCGCATCAATACTCTTGTAAATATCGAGGTGATCTTCTTCCAAATTGAGCACGCAACCCACGGTAGGGTGGTGATGGTGGAATGAGCGGTTGAATTCACATGCTTCTGCAAGCAGAATGGCTGGCGTGTTGTGCGCATCGTTTGGGATGACATCACCGCCGGTGCGTGATCCTCCGCCGATTTGGTTACACGTTGCGCCTACGACAAACGATGGATCTTTACCGCATTGAATGAGAATGTGAGCAAGGATGGCAGTGGTTGTACTCTTCCCGTGTGTTCCTGCAATCGAAACCCCGGTCCGCCCATCCATGAGATGGCCGAGCGCTTCAGCGTACGTCATCGTGGGAATACCACGATTGATCGCATCCGTGAGTTCGGGGTGGGTTGGCGGGACGGCTGCGGATGCAATCACCAAGTCACACGCCTCGGGCAATGTTCCTGTATCTTGATCGAATGACACCGCAATGCCTGCGTCCTGTAATTCCCCGGTCAATGCGTTCTCAACCCGATCGGACCCTGAACAGATCGCGCCCCGGGATTGAATCATCTTCGCCAATCCGTTCATTCCGCATCCCCCGATGCCGATGAAATAGATAGATTTCGTCGCGATATCCCAGACAGGACGGCCAGCCGGAGGAACCGTTGGCCGAAACGGATTCTGTTCGATTCGAGATGAGCTGCGATCAGGAGACATATCGTGAGGTATCGTAGTCGTGGTGCAACCATTGGACGCAGTTGGAGCACTTCTGCTCGAGGGAATAGAGAATCCAGTCATGATGAAGGGGTTTGACCTTTCAACCATCAGGTCAGTTTGAGGATTATCCAGAGCGGGGAACACTTCTCACTCAACATATCGGCATATCCTTGGGGAGAACCGCAGGAATCGATAGTGAAGACCATGAACGAAGAAGATGACCACAACTCGCTCGAAGAACCTGGATTATCGCAGGAAAGTGATAGTTGGGAACCTTCTCGCCGCCGTCGCCGATATCGGCGACGACGTATCAAAGCGATTTCTGTCTTGCCGTCATTGTTTTTCGCTT
>PJEL010002750.1_pt1 | contig 15736 bp, 14 predicted proteins | sample 1853271 | NCBI WGS metagenome assembly PJEL01 (sample SAMN08108733, study PRJNA415343) | Invertebrate metagenome, whole genome shotgun sequencing project. | host: Globobulimina | place: Sweden: Gullmar Fjord | collected 2015-08
AACGGAGGTTCCTGCTCTACAGCGAGCACGGCGACAGCCTTGGCGAACGGGTCGACATCGGCCCGCACGTCGAGCTCGAGACTGCGGAGCCAGGGACCGGACTCCGGCAGGAGCGCTCCGTCTGCCACGCCGACGCTGACCAGCGCGTCGCCAAAGGCAGTGATGCGCGGATTGAAGGCGTTCGGACTGGTCTGCGGCGCTGCGGCAGCAGCCGGGGACGACGCGGCCAGGGCTTCAGCCTCCGCCAGCATCTGATCCCGCTGGACAGCATTCAGCTGCTCCCGAAGCCGGGCCAGCTCGGCCTCGAGGTCATCGACACGCGGATCGGTCTGTTCTACTGGGGGATCCAGGGGCTCGTCTGCGCCGAAGGCGGCAGATCCGAGCAGAAGTGCAAGCACGGTACTCTCTCTTGAAACGGTGAAACCAAGGTTTGCAGCGTGTCAGGAGAGCGGTGGCGAGGTCTTCGGTGCAAAGGCCAGGGGCGGTCCGCGAGCGGGATCGGTGCGGACCGAGCGCTCCGATTTTGCGATCTGTTTTGGCAGCACCAGCGGCGCGGTCGAGGTGACCTGGATCGCAAACCCCGGCATCGCCTGCAGCGCGCAGTCGTGGCTGTGGTCTCCGTCGGGAACAGCGGACGTGATCTGGAGCTGGTCGCTTGGCTGGGAATCGTGGGCGACGTCGACGAGCTCGCCGTGCTCGGCGCAGACCTGGTGTGTCTCGCTGGCAGCGTGCACGTACCGGGCGCCGACACCCACAACCCACGCAACGAGGCCCATGAGCAGGAAGACGTGCGCGAGCCGGCTACGGAAATGAACCACGGAGGCGCTATATCCGACGGTTCGGCAGCGAGCCACCGGGCCAGTGTTGGCTCACTGCATCGTGAAGGTGATCGCGCTCCCCGCCAGCACGTCGAGTGTCTCGCCCATCGGGAAGTCCCACTCATACACGGTCAGATCGTCGGCAAAGGTGTAGGTCACCTCCTCCAGGAGCCCTCCGGACGTGGTAAAGACCGCATCGACCTGCGGGTCGGCCGGATCGACGAAGATGTCGTAGTGCACATTGTCGAGCTCCAACGCCACACTGACGCTGCTCTCGTCGATCACGACCCCGCCGCCGGCCTCGGAACCGTAGTGCCTCAAGACGATGCGGTCGGCGCGCACATCGTCGAAAGTGGCGGTGAGAATGGCCAGATAGCCATAGCCAATGGAGAGCGAGCCGTCGCTGACCGTGTGGGTGCCGTCCGCGTCGAGCAGGGTCCCGGTGACGCTCACGTCGATGGGCACGGCGTAGGGATAGTCGTCACAGAACACGTCGGAGTCCGTGCTCTCGGTGATGTCGTTGCCGCTCATGCTCAGGGTCGAAGGATCCGGTAGGCACTGATTGAACCCGTAGATCTGGAACCCGTACTGGTTGCCTGCAATCTCGTTGTCTTCGACGACGTAGCCAAAGGGCTGCTGCAGATCGAGGTCGCTTACGTGCACGCCGGCGACGTTGTCGTTGAAGGTGTTGTCACGCACGAAGATGTCGTGGCCACCGTCCAGCCAGATCCCACCACACCACCACTCGTAGCCGGGGTTGTTGAGCAGCGGGGCCTTGGAGTCGTTCCCGCTGGAGACGTTTCCCTCCACCGTCACATCGATTCCGTCCTCGACGAGGATGCCGCCACCGATGTTGTCGGTCGATGTGTTGTCCAGGATCTGACTGTTCTTGAGCGCGTAGGTGTTGATGCCGGTCCCGAGGACACCATCGGCGACGCGGTCGGGGGCCGGGCCGTTCTCGAACACCACATTTTCCTGGATGACGACGCTGGATGAATAGGCGGCGTTGATGCCGAACCCCTCGCGGGAGTTGTGGGAGCTCGCGGAGCCATTGTGGTGGACCTCGCAGTCTCGGATCGCGACGTCCGACGTGACGATTCCGTAGTATCCCTGCGAGAGATAGCCGCGAATCTCGAATCCCTCGACCGAGATGTTGGTGCTGTCGTAGACCAGGACACCGGTGTCGAGGGTGTCCAGGCCGTCGAGGACCGCGCCCGTCTCCCCGATGAGAGACACCGTCGCCTCGAAGTCCCGCTCGAAGAACATTACCTCCTCGCTGTATTCCCCGGTCAGAACTCCGATGGACTGTCCGGACTGCACGCGCTCCACAGCCTCGGCGATCGTCGCGAGCGCCGTCTCGCGGGTGAGGCCGTCGGCGTCGTCGTCGCCAGTGGTCGACACGTAGAGGTCCGCAGTGATCGGCACCTCCTCCGTTGTGTTGGTGTGATCTCCGGTCTCGTCGCCGGGGATGTCCACTGTCTCGGATTTGCCGCATGCGGCGACCATCGCGAACGCGACGAGCAGCCTCGGATCGATGGGTAAGTTCGCCAACTGTGAGCATCCTCCGGGACCGTACTGTACCCATCACCGACGGCTAACGCCGGCAATGTTCGCTTTTGTTCACTCAGGGTCGCCGCACAGCCAGACGCCCAGCCCCGGTTCGCTGTGTACAGTCGTGCAGGACTCCAGAAGGGGCGCCACCCTGTCCGGCCAGATCGTCACGACGATTCCGGCATCCGTCGGCGGGAGCTGAGGATCATTGGCGCCGATGAAGCGGGTCGAAGTAGCTGGATCGTCGAAGCACAACCGGCCCTCGCGCTCGCAGCAGGACCAGGGTTCTCCAAACAACTCCCAGTGCATCTGCAGGATGGCCTGGGCGGGATGAACGTAGATGCGCTCCGAGGCCCACTGTCCGGCCTGATAGTCTTCGACAAAGTTGACATATCCCTGGTCTGGCGTGGCCCCGAGTATGCTCTCGTACTCGTATCGGTCGAACGCGGTGTTGCACCAGCCGTAGAACAGGGCCAGCCAGATGCCGGTGCGCATCTCGAGCGGCATCGGGTAGGAAGCGGGCATCGTCGCCACCAGGGCGAACAGGGCTGGGGTAACGAAGACGGTCGTATCGGTCCGTGGCAAGTGCCCGAGCGGGACGACCAATCCGGCGAGCATCGCCGCCACGGACGCGATCCACAGAACGCGCTGCCCGACCTCCAGCCTGGGCCACAACACAGCCGCCCAGACCAGCACGACCGCGATCACCAGCATCAACGCGCGCGGTTGATCCAGCCCGAGTCCGAGCGTGTTGTAGACGCGACTCAGCCACTCCGAGGGGCTCGAAGCAGGGAGGCGGGCTTCAGATCCGCCGACGGCGACGTAGATCCAGGGCAGGAGCAACAGGGCCGCGGGCCCATAGAGCAGGAGCGTCCTCCACCGACGTCCCCAGGCCGCCAGTAGCAACCCCTCAAAGAGCAGCTGGAATGCAGTGAAGTAGTGCACCTGAACCAGCAGGATCGCCGAGATGACGACTGCGGCGATCTGGCCCGGCGAGGCGGTGTCGCGAGCCTTGGCCCACACGACCAGTGCCCAGTAGTGCCAGATCAGGAGCAGTGTTCCGGTTGCGTAGGCGCGGTAGATGCCTCCCTGCTGGATGGCAATGGGCATGAGTGCGAGCAGCAACGCCGCAAAAATGCCTTCCGTTGCACCGTCGGTGTTCCCATCGCGCGCTGCCCGGGCCAGCCAGGCCATCCCGACAACCGCGAGCACGCTCGCCGCCAACGACCAGGCGCGTCCCCACCACAGAGCTCCGGCTGCTGACAGGGGCGCGTTGAACAAGATCTGCAGGAGAGGGGGGTTGATTGCCGTCTCTCGCGACAGGGCGATTTCGACGGCCGAGAACCCCGGGTGGAGCCAGGCGAGCTCGTCAGCGATCGCTGGCTGGTGGAACTCCCACAACCGCAAGACGGTGGCGATGATGACAACGGCGAGCACGCCGATGGGAAAGAGGTAGCGCTTGGCCGCGTTCGAGGGGTTGAACCGAATCACTCGGGCGCTAGGAGCATCAAGAACCCAAAGGCGATGGGTAGAACAGTGTACATGAGGACGTGCATCGCCGGACCGCCGCGTCCCCACGTGGCCTTCATGGTAGCGAGACTTGCGAACATGCTCTGCTCCTTGGGCGTGGATAGCTGGGAGGCGCGGGGTTCGTCTAGCAAATGAAGCCACCCCGACGACGCCGGGGTGGCTCTACAAAGGAGAGAGACGAGCGTTTCTACGCCGCGACATCCTCGGTGGCTTCGATCAGATCCACCACCGGCTCTACGACCGGCTCTACGACCGGCTCCAGGACCGGCTCGTCCGGAGGAGTGACCAGCGGCTCGCTGACCTCCTCCGGGTAGACCAGGCTCTCCTCGTCCTCGGAAGACTTGGGGGAGACCCGCACGATCGGAACCAGCTTGGAGAGCTGATCCCCTTGGCCGGTCGACGCAAGGGCGAACCGGGTGATCTCAGTGAGGAGCCGGTGGCTGCGAGCCCACTCAGCCCGTGCCACATCTACGGCGCCGAAGGTCCTGCGGTACAAGCCATCCGCCACCGACACGGTGCGTATCGCCGCTTCGAATGAAGAGAGCTTGGCTTCGAGATCGGCGCGATAGGCCAGAGGCACACACGACGACGGGAGACCGTCGGCCTTGCCGTCCGCCATCGCGGCGATCGACAGCGCCACTGCGTCGATCAGCCACTGACGCGACCGGCCCGCATTGGACGGGCTGCCGCCGGGGAACACACTGGCACGCACGGCTGGGCCGTCGAGTTCGGTGTCTCTCCAGTCGGCATAGCACGGCCAGATCGAGTGGTTGAAGCCCCACGAGTAGAGCGCCATGAGCTCCGTCTCCCGATGGTCGCGAGCCTTGCGCGCCGTCTCGAGATCGATGCCCCGCATCTCGCGGGTCGTGACGGCGGCTTGGAACTTGGCCTGGCTCGCGGCGAACATCGCAAACGGGCTGGTCAACACATCGCCGAGCTCGATGAACTCGGCTTCCTTGTTGAGGATGGAATCGCCGACGAACCGACGGCGGTGGTCTTCTTTGTACAGGGCCATGATGACCTCCTAGTTGGTGAAAGCAGAGCTCTGAACGACTCAACGCCCTGACAACAACAACGTATGGCTACCCCTCCGAGGGTTCGAGGGTTCATCGCTCAACATGTCGGAATCCGACCGGCTTAGGCCTCTACCCGTCGAATTTCGACGGATCGAGTCAAGCGTCTACGGCGTCTTGGAGCTTGGAGGCCAGACTCTGTGGCGCATCACGCACGTCGGGCATGCCGACGGGTGCACGGCTCGGTGCCGGCGAGAGGCGACTCTGTAGTTGCTGCGCATGACCAAGGAGGGCGGGGAGTGACGGGCAGGTCGAGGCCTGACGGGCGAAGGTGTGGTGGGCCGCTGGCTGGCGGACGGGGGCAGGGACCGCCTCGAGGGGGCCGTTGTGGACGCGGCCGGGCGGTGGGGACCTGAGTAGGCGGTTCGTTTGCTCGCGGAGTGGCTACTGTGGACCCTGAGTAGGCAGTTCGTTTGCTCGCGGAGTGGCTACTGTGGACCTGAGTAGGCAGTTCGTTTGCTCGCGGAGTGGCTACTGTGGACTTAGTAGGCGGTTCGTTTGCTCGCGGAGTGGCTACTGTGGACCTGAGTAGCGGTTCGTTCGCTCGCGGAGTGGCTGCGGGGGACCAGGGCAGGGCCTGCCTGCTCGGGGAGTGGCTGCTGGGGCCTGGGTAGGGGGCTCGTTCGCTCCGGGAGTGGCTGGAGTGGACCAGGGCAGCCGATCGTTTGCTCGGGGAGCTGCAGGAACGCCGTCCCGAGGCGGTCGCCGTGGTCTGGCCGGGGCCGAGGTGCGAGGAGGTCGAGGGGCGTGACTTCTCGGATGCTGTAGCGTCCGGTCCGGCGGGCCTCGACGGGCCTCAGGCCTCCACGCGTGGTTGGTGAATGCCCCGAGAGAGCAGCCCAGCGATGTGCTGCCACATGGACTGCTGGACCGATCCGGCGTCCAAGTCGTAGAGCGCGCCGTAGAAACCCCACTGTTCCTTCCGATACATCTGAACCTGGGGGGTTCCCGTGGCCAGGCCAGCTTCGATGTTCGCGATACGGTCCGCCAGCTTCAGGATCACGGCCACTCGTCCGGCCCTGCGTATCTTAGGGTAGGTCTTGCTTTTTCGCTCGCGACGGTTGATGCCTTCCTCGTCGCTTACGGCGTCGACGATCCGAGCGATGTCATCGCCGAAGCGCTCGCGGACCTGTTCGACGGACACCGGGGTGTCTTCGATGACGTCGTGCAGCCAGGCGGCGTGGACCAGCAGCTCGAGGCTCGGCTCCGAGGCTGGCACGAACCGCTCCAGAACGGCTTGGACCGCGGCCAGGTGACAGACATAGGGGTGGTCGGGACCATAGGTCTGGTCGCCGTGAGCGCTGGTCGCGAAGTCGATGGTCTGTGCGAGGTTCATGACGCCCCCTATCCCGGGCCTGGTAGGGTTCCCCATGGCTTCACGCAACGGCGAAGTCCGCGTGTGGTTGCGAGAGCTCGCCGCCCTGTCGGTCCTCGATGACCAGAACCCGCAGTCCTTTCGCGCCCGCGCCTACGAAAATGCAGTGCATGCCCTCGAGCAGGTCAAGGTCGAGCTCTCGGAGCAAAACGTAGCCTCGCTCAAGAAGATCGACGGCATCGGCAACGCCACCGCCAAGAAGATCCGCGAGTATTTCGACACCGGAAGGGTGAACAAGCTCGAGGTCCTGCGAGAGCGCTTCCCGCCCGATGTGGTGGCGATGAGCCGGATCCCGGGCATGGGACCAAAGACCCTGGCCAGGATTCGCGACGAGCTCGATGTGCACACCATCGTCGACCTCAAGGCTGCCATTGCCGACCAGCGACTCCGAGATCTGAAGGGACTGGGGGCCAAGACCGAGGAGAAGCTCGGCAGCGCCATCGAGCGCCTGAAGCTGACCGAGAAGCGCACGCCCATCGCGGACGCCATGCCCATCGCCCGCGGCCTGGTCGCGGGATTGCGGATGCTCGAGGGTGTGAAGCGTGCCGAGTACTGCGGCAGCCTCCGTCGAATGTGCGAGACCATTGGCGACATAGACCTTCTGGTCTCGGCCACCGACCCCGAGCGGGTCATGGGCTGGTTCGTCGCCCGACCCGAGGTCGCTGAGGTGCTGGTGAGCGGCACCACCAAGACCTCGATCTCGATGCGCAGTGGCCTGCAGATCGATCTGCGGGTTGTCGCCGACCATCAATACGGCGCGGCGCTCATGTACTTCACCGGCTCGAAGTCCCACAACATCAAGCTGCGAGCCCGAGCGCGACAGCGGGGCTGGACGCTGAACGAATACGCCCTGACCGAGATCGACGGCGGCGCGGTGGTGGCGTCGGGCAGTGAAGAGGAGATCTACCGGGCCCTCGGACTGCCGCTCATTCCCCCCTCGATGCGCGAAGACAGCGGCGAGATCGAAAACGCCGAGGCGGGAACGCTGCCCGAGGCCCTGCGTCCCGACCATCTGTGTGGCGACCTGCACGTGCACACGACCTGGTCTGGCGACGGCCGAAGCCCTCTCGCCGAGGTGGTCGCCGCAGCCGCTGCCCGGGGATACCGCTACCTGGCGATCACCGATCACGGCGTCGACCTGGCCATGAACGGGGTGACCGCCGAGGGCCTGCTCGAGCAGCGTGAAGAGCTCGCGGCGCTCCAAGAGCAGTACCCGCAGATGCGGCTGATCCCCGGGTGCGAGCTGAACATTGGCCGAGATGGGGGCCTTGACTACGACAGCGACTTCCGGCTGGGACTGTCGTGGTGCGTGGCGGCGGTGCACTCCCACTACGATCTGCCCCTCGTCCAGCAGACCGACCGCATCCTGAAGGCCATGGCCGACCCCAGCGTGCACGTCATCGGACACCTCACTGGGAGGATGATCGGCCGCCGTCCTGGGATTCAGCTGGACGTCGATGCGGTCCTGCAGGGCGCACTGGACACCCACACCGCCATCGAGATCAACGCCGCGCTGCCCCGACTCGACGCCGCGGCCCCCGTGCTCCGCAAGGCGCGGGAGCTGGGCGTGCCGCTGATCATCAGCACCGACGCCCACCACGTCCGCGAGTTCGAGCGAGTGGAGTGGGGGACGCGCCATGCAACCCGCGGCTGGATCGCTCCGGAACAGGTGGTCAATACCTGGTCGCCGGAGCGGTTCTTCCGGTGGATGGGCAAGAAGCGCTCGTTCTAGAACGGTAGCGTCGTCGATCGCTGGCCGGCCCTATGGCCACAAGTCGGGCGGGCTGGCCCCGCAGTAGTCGCTGCAGGTGTAGCACTCCACCCACCACCCGTTCCAGAAGCACTCCGGAGCGGTAGTGGCGGACCAGTACGTCTCGCACCCGATCACGCGGTCTTGCTCGGGCGACGAGGTGCCGATGCCATGGCAGAAGTCCTCGCCGCTGCCGCCGTCCAGACACTCGCGATCCGAGGTGTCGTCGGTGTCACCGTACAGCGCATCGTCGCCACTGAAGCCGCACAACAGGTCGTCCTCGCCGTCATCGGTGAAGCTCATGCTGTTGGAGACGATGATGTCCCGGTTTGGAGAACCGTAGAAGCTGTCAGCGCCTTCACCCAGCGAACCATACAGGAAGAACTTGTTGTTCCAGCCGCCGCTCCACCATGGGCCGATCGCGTACGGTGATTCTGGGCAGGCCTGAATCCCACTCATCTGCACCGTGACCGCGTCGTCGCCGCCCAACATCTCTATGTTCGCGTAGTCGGCCGAGGTATTCACGCCAGTGCAGCTGGTCGATATCAGACTCGTGTCGACTTCGGAGAACAAGCACGCGCCAAGCACGCCAAATGCGGGGTTCACTGGCCACCAAGCTCCGATGGCCGCATTCCACTCGTACACCTCTCCGATGATGAGGGTGTCGTCCCCTTCGGTGCCGGTCATTGAGCCACACTCGATAGCCTGCGCCGGGGTTGCTGCCCCCAGTGCCGCTAGGGCGCACGTCACGCCAATAAATGTTCCAATTCTCATGTTACCTCCTTGGTGTACAGGAAACCTACGGTGTCTTGTTTGCCTCGCACATCGCACGATCATGTGACTGTGAGGCATTCGTGAAGCCAGATAGAGCGACATCTGCGGCGCCATGTGCTGCTCAGACAAAGGATCCCAACCGCGAGAAGCACACGATCGATTGGCGACGCGAACGGATAGAATGTGCTGGGGGCGATAGGACGACAAGGCCATGATTTCTGTGCTGGGGGGCACGGGGGGAACCACAGGAGATCTGTCTCAATGAGCGTGGCGGGACGGGCAGTCAGGGCTGCGGCTGTGCGACGGGCCCGACAGGCGGGGCAGCTGCCTGGATCGGGGTGCTGTTGTTGATGGGGCTCCGGCGCTCGCGTTCCTGACGATCTGCCCGACAATCCGCCGTAACTAAGCGTATAGTAATAGAATGGACCAGCGGACCAGTCGAGCGGCTCAGTTCACGCGAGTAGCGAGCGCGATGGTGATGAGCAGGCTCTTCAGGCGGTCGCCGCTGATGATGATGCACGCGGTCACAGAGGCCTGCAACGCCCGGTGCCCGTACTGCGTGTTCAGCCATGGCAAGCGCCGCCCCGACGAGCTGAGCATGCAGGAGATCGGCAAGCTGTACTCTGACGCCCAAGCGCTCGGCATCCAGTACCTCCACCTGTGGGGTGGAGAGCCGCTTGCCCACCCGCATATCGGTGAGATCGTCCAGATCGCGAAGAAAAACCAGCTCATCACTGGCCTCTGCACAAATGGGCTCCTGCTGCCGCGGCGGTGCGAGGAGGTCATCCCCTACGTCGATCGGCTCTACGTCTCCATCGATCACCCGTCCCCAGACCACGACACCATGCGGGCGACGCCGGGCCTCTTTGACGCGGCGATCGGGGGAATCAAACAGGTGCGCGCCAAGTGGCCCGGCCAGTTCGTGCTCGTGGCCTTCACGCTGTGTCGGACGAATGCGCCCGCGGTCGAAGACATGGTGAAGCTGTGCGGGGAGCTGGGCATGCGGCTCTACGTCAATCCAATGCGCGGAAGCGCCAACGGACCTGCCGAAACCGATGCGGTGAACAACGAGGATCTCCTGCTGTCGTGGCCCGAGCAGCAACCGATCTGGGAGCGGCTGATACAGCTCAAACGCAAGGGTCTACCTGTCCAGAACTCGTTCCACTACATGCGCGAGATCGCCAGGACCGGTGCGAGCCCCTCCTACCGGTGCCACTGGCCAAAGCTCAACCTCGGCATCGATGCCAACGGCGGCATCGTCGACTGCCAGCGATGGGAAGAGCCGATCGCCAACATCCGCGAGACGTCGCTGGCGGAGATCGTGAAGCTGGCTAGAGTGCGGGAGCTGCAAGGGCCCGCGGGAGAGCGCTGCAACACCTGTGCAAGCCCGGCGCGGGTGGAGCCCTCGAGGTTCTGGGGCCTGAAGCCCGCCGCAGTGACGGGCTCGATCCGCTCCCTGGTCCTCGACCGCTGAGACAGCATCCAGCGCTCGCCGCGAAACAGTGACTCAGAACTGGAAGTAGATGAAGTCGTTCGCCGACACCCGCACAAAGCTGAAGATGCAGAGCGCGTAGAGCATCCACACCGTCGTCTCCATGGGCAGGAACCACCGACTCTCCCGCAGGCGCTGCATCGCCCCGCTCTTCTCCAAGCTCAGAGCGATGAGCTGAGGCAGCGCACAAGCAAACAACACCCAGAAGATCACCGCCGAAGCAACCCATTCCTCCGGGGTCGCGCCGAGGGGGCTCTGGCTCAAGTGGCCCGCCGTACGCGCGATCTCGGGCTCTCGGAAGATGATGACCCCCACCAGCCAGCAGGCCTGGTAGATGAGCACCGCTGCCAGCCAGCCGCCCGGCATCGTCTTCAGGTTCTCCGGGACCATCGGCGCAACCAGTCGATACAACACCGCCACAAGCCCAAACCAGAGCCCGAACGCCACGAAGTTCCAGTTCGCCCCGTGCCAGAGGCCGGAGAGCAGCATCGAGCCGACCGAGGCATAGGCGAAGATCCAGAACCCGCGGCGAGACCCGCGCAGGGGCCGGTACAGGTAGTCGTAGATCCACGAGGAGAATGAGATGTGCCACCGCCTCCAGAACTGGGAGGGGTTGGTGGACAGATAGGGATTGTCGAAGTTCAGCATGAGATCGATGCCGAGCATTCTCGCAGTCCCACGCGCGATATCCGTGTATCCGGAGAAGTCCGCGAGGATCTGGAGGCTGAAGCCGATGGCACCCAACCAGATGAGCGGGAAGGAGGGTTCGTCGAGCAGGAAGATCTTGTCGACATACGGCGCCACGGTGTCGGCCACCGCGACCTTCTTGAACGCACCCCACAGCGCCAGGCCGAAGCCCGAGCGCATCCGATCCATGGAGAACTCGCGCCGGGTCTCCATCTGGGGGAGCAGGTTCGCGGCGCGCTCTACGGGTCCGGCGACGAGCTGTGGGAAGAAGCTCACGAAGACGACATAGTCCAGGAAGTTCCTGCGGGGTTCGAGCTCTCCCCGGTAGATGTCGATGGTGTAGGACATCGTCTGGAAGGTGTAGAAGGAGATGCCGACCGGCAGGAAGATGCCCAGGGTGTGCACGCTGGTGGACATCCCGAGCAGATCGAAGGTCGCAACAACGTTCTCCAGGAAGAAGTCCATGTACTTGAAGTAGCCCAACATACCGAGGTTGCCGGCAATACTCAGCCCGAGGAACCAGCCTTTTCGGTCCCTCCACCTCGCCATCGCCAGCCCACAGCAGAAGTCGAGCACTGCCGAAAAATACAGCAGGAACAGGAACCAGGGATGGATCCACCCGTAGAAGACCGCGCTGCCGATGGCGAGCAGCACGTTCTGGGTGGTGCGGCTCTTGGCGAACGTCCAGTAGAGGACGAATATCGTCAGGTAGAACCAAACAAATTCGAGCTGGACAAAAGTCATCGGTGCCGTACTTGAGGCCACACGCTACCAGGACACAAAGCCGAACAGGAGAACAACCGAGCGCTCGGTCAGCGCATCGGACGGACCTTGATGAGGATCTCCATGTCGATGGTGCCGTCGTCTTCCGGCTCGTCGTTGATGTAGTGCTCTACTGGGGGAAAACCTTCCGGCGCCAGAGAGCTGTTCGGAAACCACACCGAGTAGATGTCGCGGTAGGCATCCGAGACGTGCGATGCGTGGCCCCGATACGGGAAGACCGCAAACCGCCCCGCGGGAATCTCGCTCGCAAACAGGGGCGCGGGTAGCTGCGGCTGTGACTCGCTCACGCGGATACAAGCGTCATACCTGCAATATCCACTCGCCGTTAGCGCCGGGTCGTCGTAGGGGATGCCGTAGGAATCGACGTCCTCTCCGCACAACCCGAGGTGGGTGGCACGGCGGATCAGGTCCACCCAGAGCCTCGTGTTGGTCTCGAGGTCATAGCCCTTGTCGCCGCTCATACAGACCACTGGAAACGCCGGCTGGTTCTCGAAACGCATGGACTCATCCAGGTCCGCCAGCCTGGCCCCTGCCTGGGGTGGCTCGGGCAGGGAGTACAGATCCGAGGGCGAGAAGTCCTTGCCATAGCGAAGCTTGAGGGTGCCGATCCGCGGTGACTTGCACGTCTGGGGCTTGCGAACGGCCGAGGGACTCACTCCAAAGAACGCCGAGAACGCCTTCGAGAAGTTCGCGGTGGACGAATAGCCGCAGGCAAAGCCGATGTCGGTGACGCTCAGGTCGTCGTGGTAGGCCAGCATCAGCGCCGCCGTCTCCAGCCGCTGCCGGGTGATGTACTGCCCTACCGTCTCCCCCATCACCGAGCGAAAGATTCGGTGGAAGTGGTATTCGCTGAAGGAAGCCGCCCTAGCCACCTCGCTGAGTCGGATGGGCCGGCCCAGGTTGGCCGCCACGTACTGCAGCGCTCGCTGGATGCGCTGGCGATAGGCTGACATCCCCCCCTCCTCCTGGGGGCTTAACCGCGTGGCCGGGGTCAGCATCCAGCAGGGTCACCAGGTTGTTCAGCTCCTCGACCTGGTGGGCTTTCCAGACCGAGTAGGCGCGGCCGAGTACCCTGGCGACAAGCATCTGCCAGAGGCTCTCGAACTCGATGGCGATGGTCATGAACAGCTCGGTGTGCCCACTCTCGAGGGTTCGAAGCGCGTAGCTGACATAGGTGTTGCTGCGCCCCTCGATGATCCGGTTCGGCAGATGCACAAACGAGTGGGACGGCGAGGACACGTAGTAGATGAGCTCATCTGGAACCAGCTGCTCGACGACGTAGCGATGGTGGATCTCCTGGTTGCTGGCACGCTCCCGGCAGTCGATGACCGACCCGCGCACCAGGGGGCCTCCGCCGAGGATGTCGAAGCGGTCGTGGGCCGGTGACAGCGCGCGGTAGTTGGCCGACAACTCGTGGGTCAAGAAGCGAAAGACTTCGGCGCGGGGTCGTGTAGTGTTGACGGCCTCGCGCAGGTAGATCGCGTTTCGCAGGGACGGAATGACGGACATCGTGCCTCCTCGGCTGCAGGCGTTTGCCCTGGCTTTGTACGAAGCCTAAGTGTCCTCGGACGCGCGGACTTCTCCCAGGCCGCCGACTTGTTTTCCTGGCTTGCTGAAGCGACGCTCGGTAGCGCTGGCCCTTGTCTGCCAACGCACCTATGCTGCACGCATCGCGGCCCCGAAGATGGAGGCCTAGGAGGACAGGTCATGCAAAGACGAGAATTCCTCACCACGACAGCGAGCGCAGGACTGCTGCTCGTGGTCGGCTGTGGCTCCGATCCGACGCCGGCCAAGCCCGAGGCGCCGCCCGAAGCGCCGCCCGCCCCACCCACCGAACCGAAGACCGACTTCAGCAAACCTCCCGCGGCGCCGCCGGACGGCTGGGACGCGGTCACGTACAATCGCGAGCGCGGCAAGGCGGGGTTCATCCCCGAGGCCTATCTCACCAAGATCGATGCCCCAGACGGGGTCGAGAAGCACCTTGGCAAGCACCTACCTTGGGTTCCCGCGCTCAAGGAAGTGCCGGCCGCTGGTCTGTTGGCCATCGCCTGGGGCGATCCGGCAAAGGGCTACGCCAAGCACCCCAACGCGCCCAAGTCTGCCAAGAACCCCGAGGGACACTGGTACAACTGGATTCGCGTCGCTCCAGTGGGCAAACCCGAGGCCGAGGTGATCACGGAATTCGATGCCTGGCCGAAGCCGAGCGGAGCGGCAATCGTCGCCATCGACGGCGGAGATCCGAGCGCCGACAGTGGCAAGAACAGCGCCTACCTGGTCAAGCTGCCCGAAGGCGCGAAGCCCGGTGACCGGGTTCGAATCTGGGCGCACTGTCTCACCCACGGCGAGTATGTGGACTTCGTCACGGTTCCCTAGCCGGAGCGAAAGACAACGACCTCGATAGCTCAAAGCCGCGTCCGAGGTCGCAATTCACCGGAGCTGAGCCGACTCGCCTCTCCGCCCGGATTGCCCCGCGCTCGTCATCGCGGCAACCGCCTCTCCGCTCGGATCGACCCGCCGAGACGTCGACCACGCGAAGCTGGTGGTGGCCGACGGGCGGAAGGGGTGAGGCGCAGCCGAGGGGAAAGCGCCAGCGCTTCCCCTATAATTGGAGACAGTGGGCGTGGTTGCGACAGGGGCGCTCGGAGATCGACCCGCGGCCGCTGTCGCCGATCCCCGGGTCCTCGAATCCGATCCCGTCTCGTTCCGCGACCCCCTCCCGAGCCAACGCAACATCAACCGCCACATCTCGAGCCAGCGTTGAACTCCGGCTCCCTCCGGCGCCGCCCGCGCTCGTCAGTCCTGACGCACGAGCACGAAGTAATGATCGAGCTTCATCTCGAACTTATAGGCGGCGCCAACCGTCACGTGACTCGACACCCGGCGCATGTAGTCCCGAGTGTGGTCGTAGACGAAGATCTGCAGCCCAAACCAGTTCGCCCGCACCTTGGGCCAGCCCTCCGCTACTTCGCCGTCGGGAACTTGGTAATAGTCGACGACGACGCCACCACGCTCCTGCCAGGCCGGGTTCGGCGCGGTGGGAATCGTCACGTAGTAGCCGGGACCGATGTACCAACCAGACGGCGAGTCGTTGTAGCCAAAGAGCTGATCCTTGGCCTCTTTTGGGCGACACATCACCTTGCTGAAGAACCGCTGACTGTTCGGGAGCGGCAAAGTGTTCCGGCCGCGATGAACCACCGGCACCAAGGGACCGACACCGGGGGGCACAAAATCATCCAGCATGGCGACCGGTGCGGAGGCTGCGAGGTCGTACAACGCCCGCATCTCGGAGCGGGTCATGGCCTCGAATTGTGCCCATCGCTCGTCTGCACCCATGGCGTCCAGCGCGGCGGAGATTGCGGAGATGTTGGCGTTGTCGGTGATCATTTCCGAGATCGACGGCGTCGCTGTGGTCATGGAATCCTCCGCGTCGCATTCATAGCCGCAAAAGCTCTGGCGTCAAGCGCCGATAGAATGAGTGCATGCGCCGCCTCTTGCCACTCCTGATTGTCCTCGGCTGCGGCGGGTTCAGATACCACGAGACCACCGGGGCCTCCCCGCAGGTGGAGATCCTGTTCCCCGACGGGCTCACTGCCTTTGCCGAGGGCGATACGGTCTCCTTCGTGGCTGCCGTAGATGACAAGGAGGATCCGCCGAACAAGCTGCAGCTGACGTGGTCCTCGAACGTCGACGGCACGCTCAGCAAGACCCACGCGGACTCCGAGGGCGTGGCCTCCTTTGCAAGCTGGACCCTGTCCGCCGGGCAGCATGTCGTCACCCTCACCGCGAAAGACTCCGACGGGAACCGAACCACCGAGTACGTTGCCCTCACCATCGGCTCTGGCAACCCCACGACTGACACCGACACCCACACCGACACCGACACCGACACCGACACCGACACCG
>PJEL010002751.1_pt1 | contig 15732 bp, 12 predicted proteins | sample 1853271 | NCBI WGS metagenome assembly PJEL01 (sample SAMN08108733, study PRJNA415343) | Invertebrate metagenome, whole genome shotgun sequencing project. | host: Globobulimina | place: Sweden: Gullmar Fjord | collected 2015-08
ACCACGTGATACCATATTAATCGCGCCGCCCACTGTGTTTGGGCCATACTTAATAGCTGACGGCCCTTTAAAGACTTCAACTTGAGTCATACGCGACATCAATGGGAAGTAATAAGCCGCAGGTGCTGCATAAGGTGCTGGAGCAATTAAAACCCCATCTTCCATGATAGCAATTTTGCTGCTGCGCTCAGAAGTAGCACCGCGTAAGCCAATGTTAGGCCGTAAACCATAACCATCTTCTTCTCGAATATAGACACCAGGAACACTTTGTAAAACACGGTGAATATCATCAAATTCATATAAGTTAAGTGCCTCTTCGCCAATAACAAGAGCTGATCCCGTTGCGGTTTGTAGCTGGTTATGATTCCCAAAAATACTAATCACTTCAATTTTTTTATTAACTGACTTTGGCTTTACTGTTTTATCTTTGTCATTAAGTGCTGTTACTTCATTTGTCTCATTGGACTTACTGCGTTGATTTTCTTGTTGTGCTAAAACGATATTACTTGCTAGCGCTGCACTTAACGCTAATGACAATACTGCTAATGGAAAACTTCTCATAACCTAAATTCCTAAGCAAGACATGCGTTCATCAATGCCATTAAAAACATCAATATGCATACAAACTTATTACATAAAATAAAATTGGGATTAAACGCTGCCCTTAAATCATGGCCAAAAAGAGAGAACAAAAGGGCTAACCTGCGCTCACTTTTTTAAACGTGAAGTGTTAGTCACCATCATTAGAATTAAAACCGATATTAATATCTGTTGCTTGCACAAAGTCGGCAGTAAGTATGTCTCTAAGTAAGCGCAGATTACTGATGGTTTCCGTTATTTTAATTCGGCCTGCTTCATCATTTAATTGTGCAATATAATTATCATCTAGCGCATTAGCTGAGGCTATTGCGTTATCAATAGCTGACAACATTTCTGTAGCAATGTTTTGTTGGTCAAAATGGGTAATCAAAATATCATCAAAACCATGACCTTCACCTGCGGTATATATTGCTTTAAAGGTAGCTACATTGGTTTTGATACTTGCAATAGACTCTGCGCTAAGTGACTGTTCAACTATGTCAGGAAAACCCGGAGCATTGTCACCTAAGGGCACTAACATTTTTTCATCTTTAACACGTTCAATTTGCTCTAACCAGTTAGTCACTAACTCTTCTACCGCATCTTTTTTACTACTAAATTCACCTGTACCTTCTGTTAATTGCGCGATAAAATTGCCATCTGCTGGGCGCCACTCAATCACTAGATCAATACCAATACTTAAAACGTTACTGCTTATTGCCATCAAGGCTTCACAACGCTTAGCTTTATCTGGTGCGTTTAACAAACTTGTCGATTGTTTCGTGAACAATAAATTTTCTATAGCAGGAATGCCTTGAGCACCAACGCTTTGATTAGCCACTATATCTTCAGTTATGGTTTCATTAAGACTTAACAGTTTATCCACACCACTACCGACCGAACCTTTACTATCAGGCCAGTAGTGAACTCTAAATAACCGGTTATCATCAACAATAGGGCCAACTTTAACCCATTGAATGGTTTGCCAGCTCTGGTTAAGCTTACGCCAAGCATTTTGTAACCCAGTTAAACCTTCTGTATTAGGGTTAGTTTGTGCACAAAAAACACTTGCGTGATCATTCATTTCTCCTGCGCGGTCAGCTAGTACTTGATAGCTTGGTAAAATATAATTGTTACCTAAATCAACTAGCCACTTTCCAAACTCTTCTTCACTTGTTGTGGTAGGTTGTGTAGGAGTCACTGGTGGCGCTGGTTTAACTACTACTGAGTCACCTCCCCCGCCACCACAAGCCGTTAACAGTAAACTAAAGGTAGTTGTTAATATCATTCCTGCTATTTGTTTTTTTTTCATTATCCTTCCTTTATTCTTGATAATTTAATTGTTTGGCTAGCATTTAACTTTTTATAAAAAGCTAAATGGCCTGTATAAATTTAACGACGGCATTTCTTTGCTCTACTGAAAGTGCCTTATAAGCTTGCTGAGATTTCTCTGCTTCTCCGCCATGCCATAAAATTGCCTCGTTGATTGTTCTTGCTCGCCCGTCATGTAACAAACGTTGTTGACCCGTCATCTTTTCTTGAAGTCCTATCCCCCATAAACGTGGTGTTCGCCACTCACTTCCCGTGGCATCAAATTCAAAAACACCATCAGCTAAACCTTCTCCCATGTCGTGAAGCGCTAAATCGGTATAAGGCCAAATAGTTTGATTTGCTAATGCTTCAACAGGATAGTTTTTATCTGTGATGTAGCTTGGGGTATGACATTGCTGACAATTAAGCTGGTAAAAGTGTTTTCGGCCTTGCTGTGTTACTTTATTTTCTAGATTACGAGCAGGAGGTACACCTAAAAGCTCATTAAAGGTCACCGTAATATCTAAACGGTTAGTGGGTATTTCTAAATTAGCATGACTATGCCCACCAGCTTGACTGGCTTGCTGACAAACAAGCTGTTGCTCTGCACAATTTTCATTAGGAAAACTACTGTTAGTAATGCCGATATCATCACGAAAAGCAGCTGCAACTTGCTGATGCAAATTAGGCTGCTTTGCCTTGAAACCAAAACGCCCAAACTCGGTTTGGCCTGTAATCACGTTAATAACACGATTGTATTTGGCTGAAATACCATCCTCATTAATATCATCAGTATCTTCTTGAACTTCCAGATCCTGAATAGCTATCGCATTTAGTAAACCAACACCAAACACATTGGGCGCTAACCTGACAGAAATTCCTGTATGTTCAGCTAATTCGCCATAAGCTAGCCTTGAAAGTTGATAATGGGGCTTTTGTAGCTCGTATATTTCACCATCATCAAATGCACCTTTAATTATTTCATATGATAACTTAAGCCAGGCTTCGCCTTTATTAGCGTTAACAGCCGCCGTCAGACCGGAATCAAGTAAGCGGTAACTTGTCGCTCTTGGCTGTATTTGTCCACCATAGTTAGGGTCGTCAGACGTAACCCCTTTAATTTGACTACCAAGCCTAACCACAAGTGATAAAGGGATCACTTCATTTGAACCCGACTTAGGTGCATCAATTTTTGCTCGCCCTCCTGCGGTATGACAGGCAATACATGAACGGGTATTAAACAGCGGACCTAAGCCATCTCTATTACCTGTTGCGCTTGGCGCAGCAACCCAAGGATCACGAAAAAAAGAAAAACCACTCCAAAAGTCTAACTGCTGTTGGGCAGACAACTTGGCACCTGGGTAAACAAAGCTAGCGTATAAACGTCGAGTAGTAATATCACCTCCGGGTTTATGTTCGCTTTGATTAAACATGCTGACTTGTTGAGTACTTTTAATACTCATATCTTTTGTGCTAACGTTATCCTTACTATCAGTACACGCCATTAAAGAAATCACAGATGCACATAAAGTACTCATAGTGATCAACCTGTAAACAAGAGCTTTTTTATCGAAAGTCATTATAAAAACCTAAGTACTAAAATGAGCACTAAAGTGACTTCAAGAATGACAACAATTGGTCACGCTCTGTCGCACTTAAATCCATAAAGCTTCCTTTCGCTTTTTCAGCTTCGCCGCCATGCCATAAAATGGCTTCTTCAATAGTGCGAGCTCGGCCGTCATGTAAAAACGTTGAGTTTGCATTAACCGTCTGCACTAAACCAATCCCCCAAAGGGCTGGTGTTTTCCATTCGCTACCACTTGCATCACCTTGAAGCACACCGTCAGCTAAACCTTCACAGCGTTGAACATAATGACATTCGGCACCCGAACTACAAGATAACCCCTCACTAGTCTCACGAGTAACTTGGCAACTACCGCCCATATCGTGAAGTAACAAGTCGGTATAAGGGAATATTGTTTGATGAGATAACACCGCAACTGGCTCTGCATTTTCAGTCAAGCCAGCTAACGTTATTTCACCTAATGCGCTACCTTTTGCCTCAGCAGTTATATGACGGGGCGTATGACAACCAGTACAATTACTTTTGAAAAACAACTCACGACCTTGACGAATATCTTCGCTCCATGTTTTATTTTCAGTATCGTATCCGCGACGAGCAGGAACACCTAAAACACGGTTATAAAACTCAACTAAAGCTAACGAGTGATCGCTTAAGTCGACTTCTCCACCTACTTTACTCTCTTGCTCTGCAGCTAAATGGCAAGCTATTTGTTGATCGGTACACGGCTCTGCAGAGAAAATACTCGTTGATACGCCCATATCACCATTATATGCACCAGCCACTTGCTGAAGTACCGTTGGGTTTTGTGCTTTATATGCAAAGCGTCCTATGACCTCTTCATTAGTTAACACATCTTTCACCATGGAAGCTCTACCTGAAATACCATCATTATCGCGGTCACTTTCATCAACTAAGGCTAATAAATTTTCTTGTGGTATTGCGCCCAATAAACCAACACCAAATGCTTGCGGTGCGATACGTGCCGAGAAATGAATATTTTCAACAAATGCGCCATAACTTAAATCCCTAACTTTATAAATTGGATTACGGAGTTCGTAAGCTGCGCCATCGGGGTAAGTGCCTTGAATAATCTCATACTCAATAAATGGAAAAGCCTCACCATAAAGCTCTGCTCCGCTGACAGAGCCATCATGTTTTGAGAGACCCGATGTAAAATCATCGGTATTGAAACTTTGTACTGCAAAAGGCTGTATTTGATCGCCATAAATAGAATCAGCCTTTCCTGAGCTATCAGCAATTTTTACTAACATGCTACTCATAGGGTCAGTTGGAGAATTTGGCACCACACCTCGCCCATCATTTAAATGACACCCTTGACAACTTCCTGTATTAAGTAGCGGACCTATGTCATTGTCCGGGGTACGGAATAAGTGATCGCCAGAGGTAAAATGACCATCTAATTGAAAGTCATCCGCAATTGCCCTAGGTCTGGTACTAAAAGCATCTTCATTACTAATAAAGAGGGTAGCATCACCACCAGATTTATATTCTAAGGGGTCAATAATGTCGAAGGTAAGTGGTGATAAACCACTGTGATCAAGCGTGGGCTGTGTTGGCGTTATCGGGGGAACTTTAATGTCAGTATTTTTTTCATTACCACCGGAGCCACCACAAGCCGATAATAATAAACTTAAAGAAATAATAAATGCGCTCTTATACATTGTTATCTTCTCTTAAATTCGAATATTTAGTACTGTTGCTAACTTACATTTGCCACGCTATGCAGGAACATTGTGACAATAAGCCAGAAACTAAAAGGGGCTCTTAAGAGCCCATATCAATTTCAATCAAATTGTTAAACGCCGTTAGGCATTAGATTTCTTGATCGGTATCGCCTCGAAGGTCATTTTTAGTGACACCTAATGCGTCAATAACAGCTTCAATATCATCTGTTTGATTAACGAGTGCGCTGATAACCGCTTTAATATTAGGCTGATTAATACCTTCTTGAATTAACACATCAAATGGCATACCTGTTTTAGCTTTGGTATCAATAACTGCAGCTGCAGACATTGTTTTTTCTAGTGATGCACGCAATTGGTTAGCTAATTCGTGCTGCTCTTCAACAACAAGTAAGTCATATATTGAAGCGCCTTCAATGACTTCACCATCGATGCGAACATACTTTGCATTAAAGCTGTTTTGAACACCTTTAGCATTTAAGAAAATATCACGATGAGTATTGTCACTAAAACATGAATGCTCATCTTCTTGAGAGTTTTCAAGTAAAGCAATGTTGATACGTTCGCCGGCTAACTCACCAAAACTTAAACGACCCATACCTTCAAGAATTAAACTCAATGACTTATCACCACCTGCTACAAAATTCTTGTAGTGAGTACCGGTTTCAGGTTCCCATTGTTCGGTAACACGCTGTAATTCATTAATAAGTAATTCAGCAGTTGTTACTAAATATTGACCTCGGCGAGTACAAATTTCATCAATTGCAGCATTAGGACCTGAAGTACAACCATTAACTGTTAATGAATAATCTGTTACAGGACGTTGACCAGCAGTATTATCACGAGTACCTGCCCCAGCTAAGTCTTGGTTTAAATCTTGTCCCCAAAGTAAAAATTCAATGGCGTGATAGCCGGTCGTTACATTACGGCCATCTTCACCATTTTCAAAAAGGCTGTACAACACTTCAGCAGTAATTGTTGGGTAATCAGTGCTGTTGGCAATAATATTATCTGTAATAGCATTTGCTGGACTTTCAGGCGCTGACGAACCGTCAACAACCACTTCTACATAATCAATAATTGCTTCACCTAATGGCCACGCATTGATTAACCCTTCAGGGCCTTCACCTGCATCATCTGTGCCTAGAGTGCCGTCGGCTTTTAACTCGTCGATTGGGCCTTGACGAAAACGGTATACTTCACTTTGACCGTAAGGTTCACGTGAGTCTAACCATGATTTTTTTGCTAAGGCGAAATTCGCTTCTGTTGGTTCAGCCACAAATTGCTCTAATACCATTTTTAATTCAGTCGCACTGATGAGTGCATCTGAATAAACCGCATAAGCAATATTGGCATTGGTTTTAACAACATCATCACGGGTTACGAAGACACTTGAACCATTAGTGCCGTTGGTACCAGCAGCACCGGCTGCACCTGTTGCTCCGTCATCACCATCATCGACACAAGCTGTTAAGCTTAACGCAACAACCAAAGCAGCCGATATTTTCGAAATATAACGTAATTTCATCACTTTCCCTATAAATATTAAAACGATCACAAATAACAATCGTTCGCATTATACTTATTATTAACAAGAGTTCTACAATTAGTTACATTTTTTACATCAATAATTTGTTAAGTGGTTTTATAAATAAGTCAACCAGACAATATTGTTTACAATTATCATCAAGCGAATAGCCTTTTTTTTTTGACTACACGCTGGCACTAGCGCAAACTCTGTCACCAAGTTTTTTGTTACGAAAAATTAACTAATAAAAAACAACAACACTCGTTAAATTTTCACAATAAAGTAGGATACTATGAAAAAACTTACTAAATTATTAATGCTCCCTGTATTGGCATTAACTGCAAATGCAGTTATCGCTGATGAAGGTATGTGGCAACCAAACCAGTTACCAACAATAGCTAAACAATTAACAAAAGCTGGCTTAAAACTAAACCCAAATGATTTAACTGACTTAACAGGCTTCCCGATGGGCGCTATTGTTAGCTTAGGTGGCTGTACTGCATCATTTGTATCTGATCAAGGATTAGTAGCCTCTAACCACCATTGTGTTTATGGCTCTGTTCAATACAACTCAACAGCAGAAAACAACTTACTTAAAAATGGCTTTTTAGCAAAAAACTTTGCTGAAGAGTTACCTGCGACACCAGGTAGCCGCATTTATGTTACTGAAGAAATTACTGAAGTCACTAAATTAGTCAACGCTGGACTGACTGATACAATGTCTGGCAGTGATCGTTATAAGTCAATCGATACTAATTCAAAAACACTCGTTGCTGAATGTGAAAATGATGACAGATACCGTTGTAGCGTTGTTAACTTTCATGGCGGTTTAGAATATTACTTATTTAAGCAGTTAACTATTCGAGACGTTCGTTTAGTTCATGCGCCAGCAAGTAGTGTTGGTAAGTATGGTGGTGATATTGACAACTGGATGTGGCCACGCCACACAGGTGATTACGGTTTTTACCGCGCTTATGTTGGTAAAGATGGTCAACCTGCTGATTTTAGCAAAGACAATGTGCCTTACAAACCAAAACATCACTTAAAAGTGAATAAAAGCAGTGTAGATGATGGCGATTACATCATGGTTTTGGGCTACCCAGGAAGAACTAACCGCTACCGCACTGCTTACGAGGTAGAAAATACGTTTACTTGGACTTACCCTAATGCTAAAGCATACCGTGAGCAAATCATTAACTTGATTCACACTCACTCAGAAGAAGGCAGTGAAGCGCGTATTAAATATGAAAGTACATTAGCTGGTTTAGCTAATTATGCTAAAAACTATGGTTCAATGATTCATAGTTACAACAAGGGTACTTTTCTAGAGCGCAAACAGGAACTTGAAACGAACCTAACTAATTGGTTAAATAATAACGCTGACCTTAAAGCAAAATACGGTAAATCATTAACAGGGTTAAATGAATTAATTAAAACTGATGATAAACAGCAAGCACGTGATTTGATTTTAGGTTACATGCGTTACAACAAAATGTTATCAACAGCATCAAAACTTCACCGTTTAGCTATTGAAAATGAAAAGCCAAACATTGAACGTGAACGTGGTTATCAAGAACGTGATTTAGCTCGTTTTGAGCAAGGCATGAAATCAGTTGACCGTCGCTACGACCAAACAATCGATCAAGAAATTTTAGTCGCAATGTTAACGCACTATGTTGCGTTGCCTAAAGAAGACCGTATAACCGCTTTTGATAAGTTTTTTGGTTTAAGTAAAGCAACACCTAAAAACTTCAATGAAAAGAAGTTACGTAAAAAGTTGAAGAAAATGTATAAAAAAACCAAGCTTAATTCACTTGAGCAACGTTTAGCTTGGATGGAAAAATCAGTAAGTGACTTTGAAAAGAGTAAAGACCCGTTCATTAAACTAGCTGTTGCAAGCTTTAACGAACGTAAAGTGATTGAAGATAACGCTAAAGAGTTAGCTGGTAATATTCAGGCTTTCCGCCCAAAATATATGGAAGCACTTATTGCTTACTTTAACGATAACAACTTACCTGTTTATGCTGATGCTAACAGTACATTACGTATTACTTACGGAAATGTGAAAGGTTATTCACCACAAGATGGCTTGACAGCTACACCGTATACGACACTTGAAGGCATCGCAGCTAAAGATACAGGCATTGCACCATTTGATGCACCGCAGAAACAACTTGATTTAATTAACAAGAAGCAATACGGCGAATATGCGAAAAAAGCGCTAGGCTCAGTTCCTGTTAACTACTTAGGTACGTTAGATATCACTGGCGGTAACTCTGGCTCACCGACATTAAATGATAAAGCTGAGTTTGTTGGCTTAGTATTTGATGGCGTTTATGAAAGTATTATTGGTGATTGGGATTACGATAAAAAATTAAACCGCTCAATTCACGTTGATGTTCGTTACATGCTTTGGGTTATGGAGCATGTAGATGGTGCAACAAACTTAATTGAAGAGATGGATATTGTTGAATAGTACTGAACTAATCGTTCAGTAATAGCAATAATTAACTAACAAAAAAACCCGATATGTCGTCGGGTTTTTTTAGCTACTTTTATCAGGTTTTTATTTTCTTTTATTTACCTTATTCGCACCTATATAGCTTCTAATAAACATTAAATTAGATGTATTAAGCTTGAAAAATGGCTTCAATAGATAAGTTCTGCTGCGATAAAATATCACGTAATCGTTTTAGTGCTTCCACTTGAATTTGACGAACACGCTCGCGAGTCAGACCAATTTCAGAGCCAACATCTTCTAATGTCGCAGCTTCATAACCTAATAGACCAAAACGTCTCGCTAAAACTTCTCTTTGCTTGGTATTTAACTCATTTAACCATGTTACGATATTATTACTCATGTCTTTTGATTGTAAGTCACCTTCGGGGCCGGCACTTTTTTCATCAGGAATAACATCTAAAAGTGCTTTATCAGAATCCCCGCCAAATGGAGTATCAACTGAGGCCATACGCTCATTTAAACGAAGCATTTTGGTAACATCTTCTACGGGCTTATCTAAATGATTAGCTATATCTTCAGCTGTTGGCTCATGATCAAGCTTTTGAACTAACTCACGTGCAGCACGCAAATAGATATTCAGCTCTTTAACTACATGAATAGGTAAACGTATAGTTCGTGTTTGGTTCATTATAGCGCGTTCAATGGTTTGACGAATCCACCAAGTCGCGTAGGTTGAAAAGCGAAAGCCTCTCTCAGGATCAAATTTTTCAACCGCTCTGATTAGACCTAAGTTACCTTCTTCAATTAAGTCCAACAATGGTAAGCCACGATTATTATAACGTCTGGATATTTTAACAACTAATCGTAAGTTGCTTTCTATCATACGTTTACGTGATGGTTCATCACCTTTAAGAGATAGACGAGAAAAATACACCTCTTCTTCTGCGGTAAGTAGTGGCGAAAATCCTATTTCGCTTAAGTAAATCTGAGTGGCATCTAAATTAGATGGCGCTTCTTCCTTTGATTCGATTGTGTCTTTAGTTTTTGTTTTTTTTAATACTGTCATACACTTCTCCCACGTAGCATAAATTTAGATTTAAATATTCACGATAACTCCGTCTTTTTTGATTTAATAATATTATTATGTTGTTATTTTTATAGTTACTTTTTAGGTAGATAATTTAGTGGATTTACCGACTTTCCACGAAAACGTATTTCAAAATGGAGCATAACTTTAGCTGAATCTGTATCGCCCATTTTAGCAATAGTACTTCCACCCTTAATTTTCTGTTGTTCTTTAACGAGTATCTTATCATTGTGAGCGTAAGCGCTTAAATAATCATCATTATGTTTAATAATAACGAGCTTACCGTATCCCCTCAATGCGTCACCGGCATAAACAACTTTACCATCAGCAGCAGCCTTTATATTTGTGCCTCTGCGACCTGCAATATTAACGCCCTTGTTACCTTGTACTTTACTAGAAAAATACTCAATAATTTTCCCCTTTACTGGCCACTGCCATCGACGAACTTTCTGTGAAAACTCTTTTGTCGTTGAGGTACTCTTTTGGTATGTTTTTCCATCAGTTACATTTTCACCATACGCCTGCTTTTTAGATGATGCAAGTACCTTTTTATCACTTTTTTGTGTTGTGCTCTTAGAGCCCTTACTCGGTTTTTTAGTGGAGTGCTTATTCTTACTAGCATTGGACGTTTTTTGTGACTGTTTTTTAGTCAAAAATATTTTTTGTCCTGGGAAAATTTTATACGGCGAAGATATTTTATTAAGCTGTGCGATGTGTCTTACATCTGAATTTGCACGCCAAGCAATTGAAAAAAGTGTTTCCCCCTTTTTAACCGTATAGACACTGCCTGTTATCGTATTTTTAACACGATCTTTCAAAGGAATTGCACCATAAATGCCAACAACTGGTGCGGGAGTATCCCGAGCTGAACAGCTAAATAAAAACAGACAACCGAATAAAATACAGCTAAATCGAAAATATCGTCGCATAAAAACATGTATAGGCACTATAACGCACCTACACTTTCTGTAATCACTTGGATAAATAACTGTATTACCATATTGATTGACCTAAATATTACATGTAATACATTATCTGAGGGTAAAATACGCAATAATAATAGCGATTACCAAACCCCAACCTAAAACATCAACCCATTGGCGAATTTTTTGTTCCATTGCACTACCGCCCCACTTGATTAAACCTGCAACTAAGAAAAATCGCATACCTCGCCCCACAGCAGATGTAATAAAAAAGGGTATAAAAGCCATATGTAAGAAACCTGCGCTTACTGTGAATAGTTTATATGGCACAGGAGAGAAGCCTGCAATGAAGACAACCCAAACACCCCATTCTTTAAACCAGCTAATCGCTTTATCAAAGCGCTCTTGATAACCAAATTCAGTGATCAGTGGCTGTATCCAAGGTTCAAACATTAAGTAACCTAGAAGATAACCAACCGCGCCACCTAAAATAGAGGCTACGGTAGTTATTGTAGCGAATCGCCAAGCACTTTCAGGCTTAGCTAATACCATTGGGGCGAGCAGAACATCGGGAGGAATGGGAAAGAAAATTGATTCAATAAAGGTTAAGAAGGCTAATATACGTGGCGCAAACTTATGCTCTGCCCAACGTAAAGTCCATTGATATAAACTCGAAAACACTTTCACTACAACAACTCTCCTGGTACTAATGGAACGAAGCGAACCGCTTCTATTTGCTCTTCTGAATATTCATCACCGTTGCGGGTAATTATTTTTAAAATTTGTGTTTGCTCCCCTACAGGAATAACTAACCGGCCACCGTCGGTTAATTGCTCTAACAAAGCTTTTGGAACAACTGCTGGAGCAGCAGTAACGATTATTGCAGCAAAAGGCCCCTTACTTGCCCAACCTTGCCAACCATCACCATGCTTCATAGAAACGTTATGCAAGTCCATTGAGCGAAGACAGCGCTTGGCTTGCCATTGCAGCGCTTTGATACGCTCCACAGAAAAAACTTTATGGGTCAGTTGAGCCAAGATTGAGGTTTGATAACCAGAGCCCGTTCCTATTTCTAGAATATTATCTGGCTGACCGTTGGCTAATAATAGCTCTGACATTCTGGCGACAATGTAAGGTTGAGAAATAGTTTGCCCCTGCCCAATGGGCAGTGCCGTATTATCATAGGCTTTGTGTGCCAAAATTTCAGGTACAAAAATATGCCTAGGCGAATTAGCAATAGCTTGTAATACAGCTACATTATTAATCCCTTCTGCATGTAATTTTTGAGCAAGAAGCTCGCCACTACGCTTTGACTTTCCGGCAACTCTGCTAGACATCATATGTGTATATCCACGTTAAACTGACAAACTTAGCTCACTGAGCCAGTCTTCAATATTTTTAATGCTTTGATGGGCTGTCATATCGACAGTTAACGGCGTAACTGATGCATATCCATTTGCAATAGCGTGAAAGTCAGTTCCTTCTCCGCCATCGAGCTCTTCGCCTAACAACCCATACCAATAAATATCACGTTGCCAAGGATCTTTCATTTTTTGCATACACTCAGCTTTATGCCGATGACCCAAGCGGGTTACTTTTATCCCTTTTAGTTCAGATAAAGGTATATCAGGTACATTAATATTAAGAATTTGATCTGAAGGCAACGGGTGGCTTTTAAGTCGCTCAATTATTTTAACGGCAACAACAGCGGCAGTTTTATAATACCTTTCATCTTTTCCAGCTAAAGAAATAGCCAAGGCAGGCACGCCCATATGACGACCTTCAGTCGCAGCAGCAACAGTACCTGAATATAAGGTATCATCGCCTAAATTAGCGCCTTTATTAATACCGGCCACAACTAAGTCTGCATCAGAAAAAAACTGACTTGCACCTAAATGAACCGCATCTGTCGGCGTGCCATTTACTGAAACAAAGCCATTTTCAAGTGTTTCAGCGCGTAAAGGATTCAACAATGTTAATGAATTACTTGCTCCACTACAATTTCTATCAGGGGCTACCACATTGACATCAAAGTACTCATTAAGCACTTCATATAACACTTTAATTCCTAATGCATGAACGCCATCATCGTTACTTAGCAATATTTTCATTAGACTTCCTTTACTAACATCCATTGACTTACTTAACTTTAGCTTGAGTTAATTTCGACTAACTTTACTAGTTTTCAGTGTTTACCTGACGCATGTCGACGCGTGTCGTCATATCTTGATAAGTAAGTAACTCTCTAAGTACTGTTGTTGCATAACAGCCAGCAGGCAAAAAGAAACAAATTTTCACATCAACTTGATTACTTTCTGAAGGTAAAACAACAATATCTGTGTCACTTATATTTAATCGAATACGTCGGCGCTCTTGTTTTATGCCAAACTTTGGTAAACCTTGTGCAAACTCACTATGTTGTTCAGCAACACTCTGCTCTAATGCTAACGCAGCCGAAGTGGTCATCAGTTCACCTGCTCCCCACATTGATGTGGTAATATCGACATCTTTTTCAACAAGACGCTGCTTAACGGCTTCATCGACATTATCAACATGAAACACAGATTGAGTGCCAGCTAGCATTAATACATCACCTTCGATAACCGTTTCAAACAGTGATTGGTTAATACGCTCGTTGATCATACTATTAAAAATATAAGAGCGAGCTGCAGATAAATACATACCTCGCTTCTTCTTATCTTTAACTTTACTACCTGAAAATAAAGATAACGCGCGATCAATATTACCGCCATCAATACCAAAACGCTGCTCGCCAAAGTAATTTGGTACACCTTTAGTAATAACTTTTTGCCATCGTTGCACTAACTTTTCAACACTACTGATATTTCTTAAAATAAGTTCAAAGTTATTACCTGTTAGTGCGCCTGTTCTTAGCTTTTTGTTATGGCGTTGGTATTCAAGTACTTCAACACCATCAATAACCAAGTCAGATAAATCATACGTTTGTTTACCGGGGACATGAACACCAAACCATTGCTCTGCTACAGCAAAACGGTCTTTCAAACCTGCGTAAGAAACTAGCCCTTCTTTTACTTCAAAGTATTTAGCTAACTCTCTAGCAACAAAAACAGTATTTGCACCTGTTTTTCTTATTTTAATAAACATATGCTCTCCTTCACCGATAGGTGAAAAAGGCAGTTTTTCAAACACTTTGAAATCACTCATTTGGCTGCGAAGTAAGCCGGTAGCTTCAGGCTTGCCATGTAAATAGGCGTGTTCTGGTAACATTGTCATCTCATTTATTATTTTGTTTAAATTGGTTGTTCAATAATATAAATACGTATTAACGCAATTAAATATTCTGAACTTCATCAATAGGAGAAATAGCATGCTCAGCAGGGGTTAACAGCACAACACAATGCACGGCTATACCTTCTTTTCGGCCAGCATAACCAAGTTTTTCAGTGGTAGTTGCTTTGACATTAACTTGATCTAGTGAACAGTTTAAGTCTTCTGTTAAACAAGTTCTCATCGCTAAAAGGTGAGGAGCTATTTTTGGTGCTTGCGCCACGATAGTTATATCTGTGTTTCCAAGTTGGTAGCCCTTTCCTTCCATCAACGACACGACATGGCGTAGTAAAATTCGACTGGAAATATTTTCATATTGACCATCTGTATCCGGAAAATGATTACCAATATCAGCCAAACAAAGTGCACCAAGAATGGCATCACATAGCGCATGTATAGCTACATCGCCGTCAGAATGAGCAATAAAACCAAACTCAAACGGAACGTCAACACCACCGAGTACAAGTGGCCCTTCTCCGCCAAACTTATGAACATCAAACCCATGACCTATTCTCATTACTGCTCCTTAATTAGCAAAGTATCTGTTTGTTTACCAAGATAAAACTCTGCTAGTAGCAAGTCATCTGGGTGGGTTATTTTTATATTCTCACTACTTCCTGTCACTAATAAACTAGGTAAATTAGTTTGTTCAATCGCCGACGATTCATCTGTAATGGTTAAATCATTGGCCAAGGCTTGTTCAATTGCCTCGGTTAACTCAGCTGTTTTATATAACTGAGGAGTTAACGCGTGCCATAACTGTTCACGCTCAACTGTCGTGTCTATCAATACTTTCTCAGTTAGTTGACTCTCGTGCACTGCCTGTTCACTTGCTATCTGCTCAGTAGAGGTTATATATCCTCTTTTCATGGTATCTCTAACTGGTGTCGCTAAAATACCGCCGCAATCATGAGCTAAACATTGAGCTATTAACTGGTTAATATCTTGGTGACTAATACACGGCCGAGCAGCATCATGTACTAAAACCCAAGGATATTCTTTTTCATTGATTGCATGTAAGCCGTTTAATACAGAGTCAACTCGCTCTTTACCACCACTTACTCGAATGACTTGCGGATTATTTACTAACGGACTATTGCAGAAATACTGATCGTTATCGTCGATTGAAAGAATAACTTTTTTAATTTGAGTGTGGCTAAGTAATTTTGCAACAGTATGCTCTAGAATGCTTACATTATGAATAGTTAGGTATTGCTTGGGACAATTTGCCTGCATACGTTTTCCT
>PJEL010002752.1_pt1 | contig 15728 bp, 10 predicted proteins | sample 1853271 | NCBI WGS metagenome assembly PJEL01 (sample SAMN08108733, study PRJNA415343) | Invertebrate metagenome, whole genome shotgun sequencing project. | host: Globobulimina | place: Sweden: Gullmar Fjord | collected 2015-08
CATGGCAGGGCTCAGCTTGCCTCGGATTCGTCTCCTGATTCGGGATCCATACCTGGTGACGAACAGAGCCGCGGCGCCGCGATCCCCTCCGCGCATCGCCTGCACCAGTTTGTGAACATCTTCCCCGCCGGATATGGAGTTTTCGGTGCCATAAGGTCCAGCCGCCAGTCCTTCGGCGGGCGGAATCCGAGCCCCGGATAACGCGGTGTTTTGGGGAAGATAATCAAGCATTCTGCTTCCGCCTCAGCCCGGAAGAAGAAAAAACAGCATTCCTGCTCACACTTTCGCGATGGCGCTCGCCTCTTCCTATGGACGGCCGGTGCTGTGCCGGCCATTCGAAGGTCAAGACCCCTCGGAGGCGGAGTTAGCACCATGCGCAAAAATAAGCACCATTACTGTACCACAAGCGAGACTACAGGCACCCATAAAAAGCAAGCTTGGCGTTTGTTCGGTACTGATATTACGGTTGCCCAGATTCCATCGGTTCCGGGAATCTGCCCTCTTTTTGCCCTGGTGGTAGCGGTGGCGCTACTGCTAAGCCCGGTTGGCACCGGGGTTTACGGTTCGGCTCAGCCTGGCCCGGAGAGCAGCCTCGATGGAGTGCTTCGCCCGGCACCTGACGCCATGGACGACCTCCTCAAGGCACTCAAGGACGTTAAGAAGGAGCTTGAGGACGCGAAGGAGGAGGCTGGGCAGGGAGCTGCACCTGGCGACCTTCAACTTGAGTTCTATCTCGTAAATGCAGGATTGCTCATAGATCAGGTTTTCGATCCGTCTCAACTGCCGAACCTGGCCCCAGGCGATGCGGGATCGGTTGATCCCACGGTAAGCCCGGTGGATCTTTCAGATTACGCGGATGTATGTCTGGATTTAGCGGATGACGCCCTGTCCGAGGCGGAGAACAGCAACGATTGTGACCACGAATACATCGGAACCAAGCTCAAGACCATCAGATCCCTGCTGCCCGGCTACCGCCTCTCGGCGGGGCTCTGAACCCAGTCCCCAGTCCGCGGTAGGGGCCGAATAGCCCCATCCCTCACATCTCCGCCCAGACGCGGTGCCTTCCAGCTTCCAGTTTGCCCTTCCCGGAAGCCAGTGAGGAAGCGAAAAGCCCCTACCGCCTTTTTTTTGAAATCACGGTGGCATTGACGGAAACGGCGAGCGGCGATCCAGAGTCTCGAAACGGCAATGATCGCCGGGGCCCGGCGAACGGATTCCAGACCCGTGGATCCGTCACATGTCGATTTGCGTTCAGATTCCCGCAGTCCGGCGTTTCGGGTCAAGCGCGGCCCGCAAGCCCTCGCCGACGAAATTGAGCGCCAACAGTGCCAGTCCTATAAACAGGCAGGGCCAGAACAGGAGCCACCATCGCGAGCGGACAATGTTGAGTTCATTCAAACCTGCCGCGGCGAGGTTCCCCCAACTTGGAAGAGGCTCGCGCACGCCGATGCCGAGGAAGCTGAGGAACGATTCGGAGAGGATTGCGCTGGGTACCGTCAGCGTGGCGTAGACGATGATGGGGCCCAGGAGATTGGGGAGCAGATGTCTGAAGTACTGTCGGCGCAGGGGCACGCCGATCGCGACACTGGCCTCCATGAACGCTTGTCGTTTCAGGCTCAGAACCTGGCCTCGAATCACTCGGGCCATTGTCAGCCAGGTCACTCCTCCAATGGCGATGAGCAGGGTCAGTGCATTGATACCCTGTCTGAGACCGGGGGCGGGATCCGCGCCGAGACGGGCGATGAGTCCGTCCACGGCGACGGCGAGCAGGACCACGAGCAATACGTTTGGCAGGCCGTAGAGCACATCGACGATGCGCATCAGTATCGCGTCGGTGCGACCGCCGAAGTAGCCGGAGATCGTGCCATAGACCGTCCCGATCAACAGGGCGACAAACGCCGCGGCGATCCCGATGCCGAGGCTGATGCCTCCTCCGGCGAGGCAGCGGACGAAGAGGTCGCGGCCAAGACGGTCGGTTCCGAATATGTGCCGAGGCATCCGGCCATCCAGGGCGGCGGCTTCCAGGCGCTGCTGTTCATCGGGAGCGTGATGGCTCCAGAAGGGGGGCAGCAGGGCCTGATGGAGGTTCGTCGTTTCGTAACGCCTGGGCACAGTGCCCTGGGTGGTGTCGCCCTTGATGGTCTGATGTGCTGCCGGCTTCCCCAGCGTGTAGGGCAGGGTGGCCAGACATGCGAAGAACATCAGCGTGACCACGGCGGCGCCGGCCAAAGAGGTGAATCTTCCGGGCCGGGGCCTCCTGGGGTTCCTTGGGACATCAGTAGGAGTTTCCGCCATCGGCGGCTGATTCTAACGCGGCAGGCCCGCAGTGGGTGTTAATCGCGTCGGGTGAGTTGTTGAAGCTCTTCGGCGACGCGGAGGGGTATCCGCCGGTCGTCTCAAGCTCGGGATCTGGATCAGGGTGTGCGTGGATTCTGGCGATCAAGGCGGGCGAGGCGACGGCTCTTTAAGGAGATGGCTGATGCGTTCATCCACCGCCTTCTGGAAGTGCTCTGGGGTGCGGCATTGTTCGACTTCCTTCCCAAGCCTCTGGACGAGTTCCTGGAGCCTTCCGAGGTGTTCCTGCCGGGCGCAGATCGAGAATCCCCGCTGGAGAATGACTTGCCCGCGAAGCTGGTTTTTCAAATCCTGAGCTTCCCTATTCCGGCCATTGCGGGTGGCATCTCGCATCTGAGCGGCGAGGCGAGTCACCTCCGCATCGGTGTTGAGTTCGACGAGTTTGCGGTCGTAAAGGCTGGGATCACGTTTCTTCAGCTGCGCCAGAGCGACAATTTGCCGGCTGTGGCGCAACTTCTGTTCGAACGCATCCGCATCCCGATCACGGAGCTCGCGCAATTTCGCGGCTTTCGCGGGATCAATCTCCCCGGCGACCTCCAGGCAGAGTTCGATCATCTCGGGATCGAGCTTGAGGACCGTGACTCTCATTGGGCGGTCCAGGCGTCGGCCCCAGGGTTCACGGCGGAAACCATTTTCCGGCGAGATTGGACGAAGGTCTTGAGATTGATCATCGCCGGTCGATTCGGGCCCGCCGCGAGGTCTGAGCGCAATCCTGACCGGACGGGATTCTGTTTCGGAGCAGAGTTGAATCAGGCGCTCCTCGACGTTCCGATCGAATGCGGCCGAGTCGGTTTCGAGTCCAAGCTCCGACTCGACTCGCTGGGTCAGCTCCTGAAGTCGGCAGAGGTACTCCTCGCGGGACTTGATATTGAAGACCTGCTGGCGAATGACCTGGCCCCGGAGTTCTCCCGTAAGAAGCTCCGCATCTTTATCCTGCCCGGTTCGCCTCGCGGCCCGCACTGCCTCCGCAAGTCTGTTTATTTCGGCATCAACGTTTAGTTCGACGAGCTTCGACCGGTACGCGGCAGGATCACGACGCTTCAATTCAACCATCGCAAAGAGACGGCGGCTTAGTCGGAGCTGCTTCTCGAACGCTTCGGTGTTCCGGGAACGAAGACCCCTTAGATCCACCGCGAGTTGGGGGTCGATTTCGGCGGCAACCGCAAGGCACTCTTTCACCATCTCCGGAGAGAGCTCGTTGCCGTTCGGCGAACCCGATCCATGTCGCCTTGGTGAATCCGGTTTCCGCTCCGCTGCCGGAACATGGCGCTCGGCGTCCTCGGGGACATTATCCGCAACCGCCGCATGGCAGGGGAGGAGTGGGGTCGCCCAAATGGCGAGTATGCACAGGATTGAAAGACCAGATTGGCGCATTGAAGCGACTGCTCCGATCCACTTCTCAGGCGTAACGATGATCACATGTCAAACTCTGCGATGATCTCATCCAGTTCGCCGGTCAATTCATCAAACGAGCTGAGGGCGGCGGTATCCAGCAGATGGGCGACCTCGTCGTCATCACCGTCGCTTGGAACTTCGGTGAGCCAGGCGGCGAGAACGATCGAGCGCTCAGGGGGTGGATCAATCGTTTTTCCGGGACCCCGCATGAAAAGCCCCGCGAGGATGAACACGAGACCGAGCGATGCGGCCATGGCCAGCCTGCCCCGCCAAGCCTGGGAGGACAGGAGAATCTGAATCCATCCGACCGCAGCCGGTCCTGCGGCTGGCAGGGGCTTCCGCCGGGGCAGCCCGCCCACGCTGGCCTCGAAGACCCGATCTGCGAGTCGATCAGGCACGGGTTCACGTCTGGCTTGCTCGGCCAGGAGTGCATCAAGATCGCGCAGTTCGGGCTCGAAATCAGCAGGAAGAGGATCCCTCCCCTGGTCTGGGAAGCGGTAGCTTGGAGGATGTTCATCTCGAACGGTCATTTGAGACTCCCCTTGTTCCAGCCGAACGCTCCGGCTGTTCTTTCATTGCGTCCAATCCTCGGCTCGGTTGTCCCGGTGTTATTCGTCATCAGCGTTTGACCCCATAATCTCGCGTAGTTTCTTGAGGGCACGGTGTTGGCGGGCCAGGACGGTCCCCAGAGGCTGCTCAAGCAGCTCTGCGATCTGTTTGAAGCTCAGTTCCGAGAAGTGTCTGAGGTGGATGATTTTCTGGTCCGCCTCCGATAACTGGGCCATAGCCCTTCGGAGCGCATCAGATTCCGGTTTATCGATACGATTTGCATGTTCGTCCTCGCGGGCGGCTCCTGCGAGGCCGGTGAGGGCGGTGTGCTCGACGGGCCGGGCCTGCCTCTGGCGGCGGCGCATCTCGTCGCGGAGGCGGTTCATGGCGATCCTGAACAGCCATGGCTCGAATCGGCCGAGCTCGGAGTAGCTGTCGATCTTGGAGACGATCGTGCAGAAGGTGGACTGGGTGATTTCCTCGGCGAGGTCTGCGTTGCCGCACTGGGCGCGGATCAGGCCGAACACGCGGCGGCTATAGCTGGAGACGATCAGCCTCCAGGCGTGCTCATCGCCGGCGGCAGCCTGCTGCAACGTCTCCTGAAGAGTATCCTTGTCAGGCGATGAGGGCATCCGCGAGTCCGTAGAGAGGCAACACCTGCGAGCAAAACGCCAGTGTAAACCCAACGTACACCAAACGACAGCCTTGCAGTCCCCCGGAAGTAGCCCCGGGGCCCTGGAGACGATCCGGGACTACCCATGAGTAGTTTCCGCCCTCAGGAAGGGATCGTGGGAATCCTGCTACCCAGGCACTGATGTGCGGCTGATGGCGATTACCGCTGCGGCAGCGCCGGCTTATCGGCCCTACAATCGGCCGCGAATGTTTCAATCCCTGTTTGATTTCCTGGCCAGCGTTTCTCCGCCGATCACTCTGATCGCGGGCATCGTGCTTCTGCTGTTGGGCGGAAACTGGCTGGTGGATGGTTCGGTGAGCATCGCCCGGCGCATCGGATGGTCGACATTGCTCATCGGGTTGACGATCGTGGCCTTCGGCACGAGCTCGCCCGAGCTGGCTTTCAATCTCACTGCAGCGATCAACGGCAACGGCGGGCTGAGCTTCGGGAACGTGGTCGGCTCCAACATCGCGAACATCGCGCTGGTGCTGGGTCTGGCGGCACTGGTGAGTCCGCTGGTGGTTCACGGGCAGGTTGTGAAGAAGGAACTGCCGCTGCTGATCATCGTTTCGTGCTTAATGGTGCTGTTGGCCTGGTTGCCGGCGACGCGGATCCAGGGTGATGAAGGCGCAGCGGCGGGGTTCACGAGGATTGACGGGCTGATGATGCTCGGCGGGTTCGCGATCTTCACCTGGCTCTGGTATCGGATGGGGAAGCAGGACCGGAGCGATCCGATGACGGCTGAAGCGGAGCAGGAGGCTCGAGAGGAAGGGCCTGCGTCGCTGGGCGTGGCGATCCTGCTCTTCGTTTTGGGGCTTGTCCTGCTCGTGGTGGGGGGCAAGCTCACCGAGATGGGGGCGGTGGGGATCGCCGAGTGGTGGGGTTTCTCCCAATCGCTGATCGGATTGACGGTGGTAGCGGTGGCGACGAGCCTGCCCGAGGTGACCACTTCTATGATCGCTTGCCGGAAGGGGCACGCAGATCTTGCGGTGGGCAACGTGGTCGGGTCGAACCTGTTCAACATCCTGCTCGTTCTGGGGGCGACGGCGGCGGTCGCGCCAGTGGCCGTTCCGGCGGATGTGGAGTTTCTCTCGCTCGGCCGGGGCTGGTGGGACCTGTTCGTGATGTTGGGGTTGACGCTGGTACTGCTGCCGATCGCGATGACGAACCAGCGGCGGATCATGAAGATGGAGGGGGTGTTTTTTCTGGTCTGCTATTTCGGGTACATGACGTTGTCGGTAACGCGCGAAATCGGGCAGTGAGTGGTTCTCTATCGCGTGCGGGCAGACCCGGTGTATCTGCATCTCGGGCGGCGGCGAGTTGCGGCCGAATTGCGACAGAAGCGGAGCGGATTTACGATCGTTCCCCGATTGTCTTGGGTCACGTACTGGAGGTTGTCGATGTTGGCAGAGCTTGAGAAACGCTTCAAAGAGGTCGCGCCGGCGGCGGATTTCTGCTCGCTGCGGTTCGTTCGGGAAACGGCGGAACAACTGCAGGTGCGGCAGGATGTGGTGCAGCCCGTGGTCAGCGGGGAGGACACGGGGGCGATGATCTCCGTTCACGCCGATGGGGGAGTGGGTTACGGCGCGACGAGCGATCTGACCACGAACGGACTGCGAAGGGCGGCCGAGCAAGCCCTGCGATGGGCGAAGCTGACGGCGGGGCGCAACGTGATGGGGGAGCAGAGGCCGCCCCGATCCAGCGCGACCGGCGAATACCGATCCGAGGTGAAGAAACCGTGGTCGTCGCTTTCTGTCAGCGAGAAAGTCGAGATGCTGCGATCATTGTGTGCGCGGTTGAAGACTGATGATCGGATCGTCGACTGGGAGACATCTCTCTGGCGGACGGAGCGCGAGACTCTTTTTCTGTCCACCGACGGCGGCCGCATCCATCAGACCCTGGACTGGATGCTGCCCGGGATGAGCGCCAGCGCGAACAAGGGGACGGAGACGCAGAGGCGGACGTTCGGCGGGCTCGGATGCGCCCGGCAGGGGGGGCTGGAGATTCTGGACGACCTCGGATTCCTTGATGCGGGGCCGCGCATCGCAGGCGAGGCGATAGATCTCCTTACCGCGCCTGACTGCCCGACGGGCGAGATGGACGTTCTGTTGATGCCGGACCAGATGATTCTCCAGGTTCATGAATCAATCGGTCACCCGCTGGAACTGGATCGGATTCTGGGCGATGAGCGCAATTATGCAGGTACGAGTTTCGTTACGCCGGACATGTTCGGCAGTTACCGTTATGGGTCCGATCTGCTGAATATAACATTTGATCCCACCCGGCATGAGGAATTCGCATCATATGCTTTTGACGACGACGGTTGGCCGGCGACCAGGGAGTATATTATCAAGGAAGGCATCCTTCAGCGGCCGTTGGGGGGAAGACAATCGCAAGTGAGATCGGACATGCCCGGAGTCGCCAACGCCCGGGCGAGCGGATGGAATCGGCCGGTGATCGATCGCATGGCGAATCTTAATCTCGAGCCGGGGAAATCCTCGCTGGATGAGATGATCGCAGCGATCGAGCACGGCGTCTACATGGATTCCAACAAGTCTTGGTCGATCGACGACTCCCGGAACAAGTTCCAATTCGGATGTGAATACGGTCGCATGATTGAGAACGGCCAGCTCGGCGGAGTATTGAAGAACTGCAATTATCGAGGGATTTCCGCGACTTTCTGGCGCAGTCTGAGGATGACGGGAAATGTCGATACGTTCAAGGTGCTCGGCACGCCGTATTGCGGCAAGGGCGAGCCGAACCAGTGTGTATGCGTCGGTCATGCATCGCCGGCGTGCGTGTTCGCCGATGTCGAAGTGTTCGGAGGAGCTTAATCGTGCAGGATTATTTCTATCAATTGATGGACTCCGTCGGCAAAGAACTGCAAGGCGATGAGCTGTTTACATCAAGCTTCTCGACGGAAGAATCGGATTTCGTGCGATTCAACCATAACCAGGTGGGCCAGGCGGGGCACGTCACGCAGCACGAGATGTCTCTGGACCTTATCAACGGACAGAGGCACGCATCGGGCGGTCTGACGATCGCGGGCGATGCGGAACAGGATAAGGCTCGCCTGGCGGCGATGGTCGCAGATCTGCGGGATAAATATTGCGCCCTGCCGGAAGATCCATATCTGCTGTATTCCACCGATCCATGTTCGACGGAGCGGCCGGGCGACAACGAGTTGCCGGACAGCGATGCGGTTCTTGGAGAAGTGATCGGCGCCAATCAGGGTCGGGATCTCGTGGGCATCTACGCTTCGGGGGGGATTGAACGGGGATTCGGGAACTCATTCGGCCAGCGCAACTGGTTCAGGAGCCACACTTTCAATCTCGACTGGAGCGTTTATCACTCCACGGACAAGGCGGTGAAGACGAGTTATGCGGGATTTGCCTGGGAGTCCGAGGTCTTCGATCGCAAGGCGGCGTGGTCCGGCGAGCAGTTGGCGGCGATCGCGCGGCCGGCGAAGGTGATCAAGCCGGGCCGGTATCGAGTTTATCTTTCTCCCGCGGCTTTGTACGAGCTGATGACGTTGCTTTGTTGGGATGGTTTCGGGCTCAAGTCGCATCGCACGAAACAGACGCCGCTGCTGAAGATGGTTGCAGGGGAAGAGGGGTTCCATTCATCGGTAGATCTGCAAGAGAATACCTCCGAAGGTGTTGCGGCGAATTTCCAGGAAGCGGGGTTCATTCGGCCGGACCGCGTGCCGCTGATTGATGGCGGAAAATACTCGGAATGTTTGATATCTCCGCGATCCGCGAAGGAATATGGGACGGCGACGAACGGAGCGTCGGCGGGGGAGACTCCGGAGTCGCTGGATCTCGCGGCGGGTTCGCTGCCCATCGATGATGCGCTGAAACAACTGGACACCGGTGTTTACATCGGCAACCTGTGGTATCTCAACTATTCAGATCGCAACGCCTGCCGGGCGACGGGGATGACGCGATTCGCGACATTCTGGGTCGAGCACGGGGTAGTGCAGGGTCCGTTGAATGTAATGCGGTTTGATGAAACGATGTATAGGGCGTTGGGTGAGAATCTGGTGGATCTGACCGCGGAGCGGGAGATGATTCTTGATCCGTCGACTTACTACCGGCGTTCCGCGGTAAGCGGGCGCATGCCGGGGGCGCTGATAGATGACTTCACGTTCACGCTGTGACCTTGCTTGTTGATTGCTGAGGCGCCGTCTTTGGCACGGGCCCAGACAGAGTGAGCATCAGGTGCGCCGTCTCGCCGGGGGGGCAGCGCGACGCATATCCATTGCTCATACAGCAGCTAAGCGGGTGAGGGGGACGGCTGATCGAATTGTGCGGTGGCGTCTGCGGTCAGGGTTATGTGGAGTGTATGCACGGCGCCTTCGGGCGGATATGTCAGCTCCGCGTAGCCGCGAAGTTCGGACTGGGTGAGTCCAATTATAAGATTGGCGCCGGTGCCGGGAGTCGGTTGGGTCTTGATGGCGGGGCCGTCGGTTTCTTTCCAAAGAAGCGTCAGTTCTGCGGCTCCGCGCTCAGAATCCCTGGTGGTCCATGTTATGTCGACGGCGGCGTTGTCGGCACTCATGGCGCCGTATTTAATGCTGTTTGTGGCGAGCTCATTGATGACCAGTCCAAGCGCCTGGGCTTGGCCGAGTGGTATCAGGGTTCCGGGTCCCTCGACGCGGATCCTGGTGCGGCGAAGAGGATGAACGAGCATGGTCAGCATTCCCTCGAGGTCGCCGCCAAGCCATTGAGAACTGGAAAGAAAGGAGTGCATGGCGGCGATTGCTTGAGTACGGGAGCGCATGGCGGAGGCAAGATCATCGATGGAGCCAGCGCCGGCGCGGCTGAGATCGATCAGGGAAATCAGGGAACTGAGATTATTGCGTACGCGGTGGTCGAGCTCTCTGAGGAGGAGTTTTTGGGTTTCCATTTGTGATTGAAGGGCAACTTCCGCCTGCTTGCGCTCGGTGATATCGGTGAAGAACCCCACGGCACACAATCTACGTTCGAACCGAGCGATGCCGGCGCTGATGTCGGCGGGGAAGACCGTTCCGTCCTTGCGGAGACAAGGGATATCCAGAGTGAAGCTCTTTTCGCCGCGCTCAATGGCCCTGAATTCGCCGATTATGCGCTCAAGATCGGGCTCGGGATGAATATCCGGCACGCCGAGTTGCCCGAACTCTTCCGCGGTATATCCAAACATGCGGCAGATTGCCGGATTGGCGTACCGGAACTTCCTGGTTTCCATGTCGGCGATCACGATGCCTTCCGCGGCGGTTTCGTAAATCGTCCGATGCCGCTCCTCACTCTCCCGCAGCGCTTCCTCAGCTTGCTTGCGCTCGGTGATGTCTATCCCCAGGCCGACGAGATGGTCCTTCCCGTTGAATGCCTTGCGTAATCCGGTGAAATAATAAGGGATTCGCCTGCCGTCTTTCGTCACGAACTCCGCTTCGGCATCCGCAAAGCCCTCTCGGAAGACCTTCGCCATTCGCTCCCCAATGAGTACCTTGTCGTCACCTTCGAAGAAATCTGTGCCATACATCGCACCCAGTTCTTCATCGCTGTAACCCGTGATCCTCAACCATTCCTTGTTCCATCTGACGAACCGATTCTCATCGAACACATAGAACAAACCGGGAAGGCTGTTGATGTACTCCTCGGAAAGCAGCTTCTCACTGAGCAGTGCCGCCTCGGCCCGCTTGCGGTCGTTGATGTCGAGATGGGTTCCGCATGCGCGGAGCGGTTTGCCATCGGCATCGCGCTCGATCACACGACCCCTGTTCAGGACCCAGACCCAATCGCCCGACTTGTGCCGCAGGCGGTGCTCGGTCTCAAAGAAATAGGTCTTGCCCTGCAGGTGCGCGTTCAGGATTTCATCGACGTGCGGCATGTCGTCGGGATGGATCAGCTTATCCCAGGTGATCTGGTGCGGCTCGATATCTTCCAGGGCATAGCCCAGCATCTCTGCCCAGCGCTCGTTGAAGGTCACATCGCCGGTGTGCAGGTTCCAGTCCCACGTACCCAGGTCGGCGCCGCGCAGCGCCAGTTCCATTCGCTCTTCGCTCTGGCGGAGATCTGCAAAGATCATGCGCGTTGAGAGGGCATCGCCGATTCGCCTCCCGATCTCGGCAAAGAGCCGTCGCTCCTGAGGCGTCCAGATGCGCGGATGCGAGCATTGATGCATACCTAGCAACCACGGTTTGCCGACTTTCGGACGGATCCCCATGACGATCCAGGACTTCACTTCGAATGCCGGCGCCGAAGCCTCGAGGTACAGTGGGTGATCGCAATCGGGTCCAAATGTGACGGGTTCGTTCGACGCCAGCGCAATGGTGCAGACCTTCCCGGAATCCGGGTGCATCGGGATCTCGAGTTCCAAGGCGAATCCGCCGGGATACTCGGGACGTGTGACTTCCATCGGAATGCGAAACGTAGGGGCCAGAGGATCACACGGATACATCAACCACGCACGATCGGCCTCGAAGATCGAGAAGATCGTCCCGATGACGCCCCAGAGCATCTGCTCAACATCATCTTCCTGCTGAATCGCACGATTGATCTGATCCAGACTTTCCAGGAAGTGAAGGTGTTCCCGGCGTTCCGCCTCGGCCCGCTTTCGGTCAGTGATATCCTGCACCATGCCTACGGAGCGGACAATCCGGCCCGAGGCGTCTCTCACATGTTCGCATTTTTCGTGAACGCTACGGACCTCGCCGCTGTCCCGACGGACAATGCGGTGTTCGATCTCGTAATTATCGGCCCCTTCCCGCAGCGACTCGGAATAAGCAGCGTCCACAGCGGCGCGGTCGTCTGGATGGACGGCGTCGAGAAAAGCCTCGTGGGTGCCATCGAACTCCCGGGGGCGCAACCCGAAAATGCGGTAAACCTCGTCTGACCAGGTCAACCGATTGGCGATCAGGTCAAGTTCCCAACTGCCGATGTGGGCAATCGCCTGCGACCTGCCCAGCAACGCTTCACTCTCCCGCACGGCCTCCCGCATGCGATACTCATCGGTCACATCCCGGAACACCAGCACGACGCCGGTCACGGTGCCGGCAGCATCACGGATTGGCGCGCCGGAATCGGCGATCTGGTACGCGGTGCCGTCTTTGGCAATGAGCATGGTGTGGTTGGCGAGCCCCACAATCTGGCTGCTCTCGATCACCCGCGCGACCGGGTTCTCGGCCGGCTCCCCGGTCCTGGCATTGACGACGTCGAAGACTTCGGTGAGGGGCATACCCCGGGCTTCCTCAACGGTCCATCCGGTCAGCTGCTCCGCCACCGGGTTCACGCGCGTGACGGCACCCGTGACATCTGTGGCGATGACCGCATCGCCGATGGAGTTGAGCGTAGTGCGCAGGTTTTCTTCACTCCGACGCAATGCCTCTTCGGCCCGCTTGCGCTCGGTGATGTCGCGAATGACGCTCACCACAAACGCTTGGTTGCCGATACCCCCACCGGCAAGAGATATCTCAATCGGGAACTCTTTGCCATCGGCTCGCACCGCCGGAACTTCAACAGTCCGTCCGATCACACCGTCCGGTTCTCCCGTCGCGAAGAAACTCGCAATATCCCTTGTATGTTGAGACCGAAACGAAGCGGGCATCAGGCAGTTGACTGGCTGCCCCAACATATTCTCAGCCCGGCGACCGAACATGCTCTCTGCCGCAGAGTTGAAAAGTGTTATCATTCCTCTCTGGTCGATCACGATCATCGCGTCTTTGTTGGCATCAATGATCGTTCGAAATCGCGTCTCGCTTTCTCGCAGCGCGATCTCCCTCTGCTTGCGCTCGGTGATGTCGCGAGCCACTCCACGATAACCGGTGACCTTCCCTGCCGTGTCAAGAACCGGAACGCCGCTTGTTTCAAGAACAACAGACCGGCCGTCCTTGTGCACGGCGGTGTTCTCCAGCGTGACGATCGGCTCGCTTCTCGCCATGAGCGCAATGAAGGTCTTGCCGATTCGTTTCGCCTCTTCGGGCGGCATCAGGTCGAACAGGCTCTTGCCGCTGATTTCCTCCGGCTCGTATCCCAGAATGGCCTTTACCCGCGGGCTGGCATATGTGAAAACGCCTTTTGTGTTTATTTCCCATATCCAGTCACTGGAGGATTCGACAAGCCCTCGGAATCTCTCCTCGCTCTCATGCACAGCCTGAGTTGCCTCACGGTTTCGGAGATTAGTCAGTCCCTGCTCAGCAAGCATGACGGCCATATCGCTCAAGAAGCTCAGCGCCTTCTTGAATGCTTCTTCCGTAACCACGGGGACCTGCTCGAGAGCCTCGATATAGGCTTCCACGTCGTAGCCGTATGTTTCGCCCTGTTTCCTAAAGCGCTCAACATCAGGTTCCTCGAAAAGGATCTGACCTGTGGACAGGTTCGCCACGTGCGCGCCCTTGATGACAATGGGCGTCGCTCCATCCACCAGCCCGCTCTCGCAGTGGCAAATGTTGAGCGCCTTTCGCTCCGTCAGTTGTGATGTGAGTTCGAGATTGCTCCTCTTGCAGTGGACCTCCGAGACGGGGGACGCGCGGTGGAACTTCGTGCAGATATCCCGCCAGCCGGTGCCTATGAGCAATTCCTGATCGGGATATGAGACGAGCCCCGTCGTGAACCCGGTTGCTTGCGAAAAGCGTTCGAACATCTCTCGCAACTGGTCTATGTCAACCAGATCGCGAAACGAGTATTGTCCATCAACCAGGTATTCTCGTTCTGGGTCCATTGCGGATTTCCCAATACACAATCAACAGTGCGACCTCACGGCACGATTCTCGTGTTGAGGTCGGGCATCTCTGCGTTGGGCATTGGCTCAGGCAGTCTCGACGCGTGATCCGTGACCTTACCCTTCTCGCCCGGGATCGAGCAAGACGCCCCATAGGGCTCATTGCCGAGGACAGCTGGAGCCTCCTTGCCCCCGCATTCGCCGTTAAACGTAGGCGTGACGCAGAGCTCCCAACCCACAAACAAGATAATGATGTACGGTTGATCCCCTCCTGCTGGCGAAGCGGGCGAATCCGATATCGGCGCCCACACCCCGTAGCGTGCGCTGCCGCCCCCCCCTGCATCCGAACGCTGCGTGAGTCCCGCTGACTGCGGCGAGAGTTCATGTTAAGGCCTCCTGGCGTGATGTCGTACGCCGTGGGGCGTGAATGTTGCCGAGCGCTCCGCTTTTCAGGCCGAGTGCCGATGCCACTTCAATTCTAATAGCCGGTTTCTGCCGGTGATGCAATGCTGCCGGGGAGGACATCGGTCTTGCAGCCACTTTCGAGGCTCTTCCTGCGGGCATCAATAAGGTCGTTTTGGCGACTCACGCAAGGGATGACGGCGGCGAAGTTTGCCAACGGGAATCATCTGCCAAGGTCCTGCTTACTGGTTTTCTGGGCAGGGTGCAGAAAAGAAGCCGCCCGGTCCTTTACGGCCGGGCGATCAGGTAGGGAACCAGTTTTCTCCTCAGATCCGGCTCTCGTTCCTTCACCTTCTTTCCGCCTCTCGGCGAACCTGCCGAATGGCGGAGGGGTCTTTGGAAATCCACGCCGCACCCGCCGGCGCGACGCGGAGAGAAAAGAGAGAGGTTGTCGGGGAACGGGATTGTTCCCCTCAAATCCACGCCGCACCCGCCGGCGCGACGCGGAGAGAAAAGAGAGAGGTTGTCGGGGAACGGGATTGTTCCCCTCAAATCCACGTCGCACCCGCCGGCGCGACGCGGAGAGAAAAGAGAGAGGTTGTCGGGGAACGGGATTGTTCCCCTCAAATCCGCATCGCGCCCGCCGGCGCGATGCGAGCGGTCTCAAGCGAGGCACTCATACGAATGCATCTGAATCATCAAATCCTGGCGCGGGCCTTTCGGTCCGAAACAGAAAGAACCGCTCGATCTCGGCGTGCCGGTCGGTTTGCGAGGTCCGTTTGTTGCCGGAGGTCTTTTTCACGGGCCGGTCTTGCCTTGGCGGGGTCCCGGTCTGCCTCAAAGTATTCAGGTGGCTGAGGATCGACTCGCGGGGGGTTGTCCCGCATCTCTTGCGGCGGATCAGGCTCATTGACCGTACCGCCTCCATGGGGCTGTTGGCGTACACATCGCAGCCGAGCTCGGCCATGTGTGGTGTCAAGCCCTCATTGGAAAGCAGCCCCACGCTTCCGGCGATCGCGGGAAAGGAACGGAGGTCAGCGAGCAGGGTTTTGAGCGATTCCCCGTGCCGCTTCAGTGTGGTTTCATTCAGCGCCACGCAGACGATGAGGGACTTATCGGGGTTGGAGACCAGGCTTCGTCTCATCCCACGCAATTGGGCTGTGCTGCCTGCGTGGGCGGTGCCGTTCGATACGAGGAAGCGCCGGAGGCCTTCCGCCGTATCTGAGGTGCCGACCAGGAGAGTGAGATGGTTCGCATCTGGCTTCATACGGCGGTTGTTAGTACAAAGGCTGTGCCAAGCCCTAGCAGCCCCCAGCGTATTTGCGAGCCCGGGAAACCCGGTGCAGCGGTTGCTCAGGCCAGCGGCCGCAACCCCGGTCCGGAGGGTTGTCGCAATATTGCGACAGGTTTTGGGATGCAAACCTCCATTACTGGGCTCCCCAGCGCTCCGTGCGGCGCGGCTGTCGCAATAATGCGACAGATTCCGTCAGGAACGGATCTGATGGCTGTTCCGGCTGCTCATCTTTTTCCGGTTTTTCCGGCATTTGGCCCCTGGAAGGCGTTTTTTGACTTATCAGCCATCCATTTGCTCCGGGAGTGAGCGGTGAGCTGAGGTTTCAGGCTCAGTGGGCGGCATGCCGGTTACATTTGATCCACA
>PJEL010002753.1_pt1 | contig 15726 bp, 10 predicted proteins | sample 1853271 | NCBI WGS metagenome assembly PJEL01 (sample SAMN08108733, study PRJNA415343) | Invertebrate metagenome, whole genome shotgun sequencing project. | host: Globobulimina | place: Sweden: Gullmar Fjord | collected 2015-08
CGGAAGTTACGGTTAATTTCGAACACACGCTCGAAGCCGCCAACAACCAGACGCTTAAGGTAAAGCTCTGGTGCAATTCGAAGATACATAGCGATATCGAGTGCATTGTGATGCGTCTCAAACGGACGAGCCGAAGCGCCACCTGGAATGGTGTGCATCATAGGCGTTTCAACTTCCATGAACTCTTTCTTAACCATAAAGTTACGGATGGCAGAAACCACCTTCGAGCGCATAATAAACGCTTCACGAGATTCTTCGTTAACGATCAGATCGATGTAACGCTGACGGTAACGCGTCTCCTGATCTGTTAGACCGTGGAACTTTTCAGGCAATGGGCGCAGCGCTTTAGTCAGTAACTGGTACTCTTCCATGTTAACGTAAAGATCGCCTTTACCCGACAGGTGCAGCTTACCAGTCACACCTATGATGTCACCGATATCCAAACCTTGGAAAGTGGCTTTAAGATCTTTTTGAACATCTTTACCCGCGTAAGCTTGAATACGTCCGCTAACATCTTGAATAACGAGGAATGGACCACGTTTCGCCATAACACGACCAGCGATAGAACGCTGGATATCCATGCCTTCAAGCTCTTCTTTGGTGTTATTACCAAACTCAGCCTGAATATCTGCCGCTTTATGTTTACGATCGAAGTTGTTTGGGTGACCATTTGCAGGGCAGTTTTCGCGAATGTGCTCAAGCTTGGCACGTCGCTCTGCAATTAACTTATTCTCATCTTGTACTTGTTCAGTCATCTTCTTCTCTCGTAAATGTTACAGATCACACATTAAAATTAATTAGTTAGCTAGTTCAGCTAAATATCACTTATAAGCCAGATTTCAGGCTGGCTTCGATAAACTTATCCAGGTCACCATCGAGGACGCTCTGGGTATTACGGCTCTCTACGCCGGTACGTAAATCTTTAATACGTGCGTCATCGAGTACGTATGAACGGATCTGGCTACCCCAACCGATATCTGACTTAGAATCTTCGGCTGCTTGCTTGTCGGCATTTTGCTTGAGCATCTCTAACTCATACAACTTAGCTTTAAGCTGCTTCATCGCTGCATCACGGTTCTTATGCTGCGAACGGTCGTTCTGACATTGAACCACGGTGTTCGTCGGTACGTGAGTTATACGAATCGCCGACTCCGTTTTGTTGACGTGCTGTCCACCAGCGCCCGAAGCGCGGTAAGTATCGATTCTCAGATCTGACGGGTTAATATCGATCTCAATCGAATCATCAATTTCAGGATAAACAAACACAGAACAAAACGAAGTGTGGCGTTTACCCGACGAATCAAATGGCGATTTACGCACTAAGCGGTGTACACCCGTTTCTGTTCTCAAAGAACCAAAGGCATACTCGCCAGTAAACTTGATGGTTGCACCTTTAATACCAGCAACATCACCATCAGTCACTTCCATAAGTTCAGGCTTATAGTCATGGGCATCCCCCCAACGCAGGAACATACGAAGCACCATATTGGCCCAATCCTGAGCCTCGGTACCACCCGAGCCTGATTGGATATCCAGATAACAATCAGCAACATCATGAGGGCCGGAAAACATACGACGAAATTCAAGTTCTTCGAGTCGCTTCTCCAGGCCGTCTAGTTCACTGCTGGCGTCATCGAAGGTCTCTTCATCATCCTCTTCGACTGCAAGCTCAACTAAGTCCTGAACATCTTCCAGGCCCGAGTCCATATCATCGATAGTCTTAACAATGGCTTCTAAAGAGGAACGCTCTTTACCTAAAGCTTGGGCATTTTCCGGATTGCTCCATACTTCAGCACTCTCTAGTTCCGCACAAACTTCTTCCAGACGCTCTTTCTTAGCATCGTAGTCAAAGATACCTCCGGAGTAGAAGGGTGCGCTCGGCAAGGTCTTTGATTTTAAATTTAACCGGATTTACTTCAAACATAACTCTTCTACTTAAAATACGTTGGGCAGAGACTGCAAACCCGCTATTTTAACTCAATAGAGGCATTTCGACCAGAGCATGAAGGAGATGAATTGCGGTTATTTCAACCTTTATCTTCACTCAGTTAAAATTGCTTCCCTAAGCACCTTTTCTCTAATTCCCTCCTTAATCAATAGTTAATAAAGGCACAAACCTTAAATCTCCTGTCTATACTTCCAACATGACCGAAAATACTCCCACATGCTGCTATCACGAAGATGAAGGATTTTCCTGCTCAGAACCCGCAGGAAGCTCTGGATTGTGCTATTGGCATGATCCTAAGATCATTAAAAATAAGCCTGAGGATATCCATAATTTAGAGCAGTTCGCCCGCAATGGCGGCATGCTTAGAGGCTTGGCACTTAAACGTGCCAAACTGCCCGGCATCGATCTGGTCAGGCATCATCAAAAAGTAGGTTTCGATATGACTCACGCAGAGTTATATCGAGCAGACCTTCAAGGTGCACATCTATTCAACCTCAATCTTCATAAAGCCAGTTTAATGAAGGCGGATCTCAGAGACTCGAATGTTCACTGCGCTAACTTAGTAGGCACAAACCTACTGGGTATCAAGTGGAATGGCGCCAAGATTGAGAACATCTCCACCGGGAAAAAATTAAAACAGGAGATGTTAGCCTTGGAAGCCGTACGTGTCGGAGAAAAAGAGATAGCCAGAGATTATTTTGAGCAGGCAGAAGAGATCTATCGCGACCTTCGTAAAGCCGCCGATCGCGAGGGGCTGTTTGCAATGTCGGGTGACTATATCCGCAAAGAGCTCACCATGCGCCGCCATCAAATGCCAAAGTATAGCTTCCACCGAATTGTCTCAAAAATGATCGATCTTTTCTGTGGTTATGGTGAGGCACCATTGCGGGTGATTGGATTTTCAATGGGCCTGATTATTGTCTGCGCCATTTTCTATCTTTTTACCGGTTTGAGTTACGACAGTAAGATTCATGTCTTTCAACTGAGTAATGATTTTGTCAGCAATTTATACCTATTTTTCAACTGTATTTATTACTCGGTGGTGACCTTTACAACCCTGGGATATGGTGACTTTACGCCTATCGGATTCTCCCGAGCCATTGCTGCGATTGAAGCGTTTACCGGTAGTTTCACCATCGCCTTGTTCGTGGTGGTATTTGTGAAAAAGATGACAAGATAAAGAGGAAACCTGGTTCTAGCCCCAGAATTGTCCCCCTCCGCTCTTCAGCGAATCACTCGTCACTAAAAGCCAGCAACCTCTGCCGATAGATTTTTCGAGAGCTAGATCACACGGCAGGCCAGCGCACCCTGCCCAACCCCGCAATCCCAAAACGCTTTGTGAAGGCCCTTGCAAAATTAGTGTTTGATAATACTGCTTAGACCTGATCCACAATGAGCCATGGTTATACTCATTGGAATTAAATATGACCTCTTTATCGCTCGCGCTTTGCAGAGCACTCCCTCCCTACACATAAAGAGACCTCATTGTGCCAACAAAGAAGTGCCAACTAAGAAACTTGCTCCTGATAGCTAATGAATAACGAAGGCAGATACGATGAAAAAGCTGAAAATCGATGGTACCCTGCTATCGGCTCGTCCCGAAGAACTCCTAATAGATATAGCAAGAGATGCGGGGATAGTGATCCCCAGCCTTTGCGAGCGACCCAACACGGGTAAACACAAGAGTGCCAGTGAAGAGAAAAGCCACTGCAACCTCTGTGTCGTAGAGATCCACTCCCAAGAGACAGCCACATGTAGTGAGGTCAATCCCTCAACCGTAAGGTCCTGTGAAACGACATTGGGTGAGCTTTGTGCCAGCGCCGCAACCGACATGAGCACAGGCAGCGAAACTCAGATTGAAGTAGTCACTCAATCGGCCTATCTCAGCCAGCAGCGACAAGCTTCACTGACAGAGATATTAAGTGACCACTTTGCAGACTGTGAAGCACCCTGCCAACAAGCCTGCCCGGCAGGCGTCGATGTACAGTCATACCTGTTTCATATCGCACAAGGCAACCATAAAGAAGCCGTAAAAGTGATAAAGCAGACCCTGCCACTTCCTCTGTCTATCGGCAGAGTATGCCCCGCATTTTGTGAAACAGAATGCAGACGTGGTCTGGTTGATGAGCCTGTAGCAATAAGACAACTCAAGCGACATGCTGCTGACTTGGATATCGAAGACAGTGAAAGCTATGTGCCGCCTAAGTCTCCGGCAACGGGGAAAAAAGTCGCCATTATCGGCAGTGGACCCGCAGGTATCACAGCCGGATATTATCTGTCCAATTCAGGACACGATGTCACCATCTATGAGTCTATGCCAAAAGCCGGCGGCTGGTTACGCTACGGAATTCCTGAATACCGTCTCCCTAAGGCGATACTCGATAAAGAGATCGACTTACTGTGTAAAAACGGTTTAAACATCCAGACTAACATCAGGCTGGGTGAGCAGATCCATCTTAAACAGCTTGTCGATGATTTCGATGCCGTCTGCTTAGCCATAGGCGCACAAAAAGCAGTACCTATGAACTATCCGGGTATCGATCTTGACGGTTGTTACTTAGGTGTCGACTACCTCAAAGATCACTGCACAGAGAAGCGTTATAGGACAGGAGATAAGGTGGCCGTGATCGGAGGGGGAAACACCGCCATAGATTGCGCGCGAACCGCAAAGCGTGACGGAGCCGATGTGACCCTCATCTATCGTCGCACCCGTGACGAGATGCCTGCCGAGCCCTACGAGATCGAGGAAGCCGAACACGAAGGGATTAACTTCCATTTCCTGACAAATCCCATAGAGAATCACAGTGATATCCATGGAAGAGTAGAGAGTGTCACCCTGGAAAAAATGGCATTAGGGGAACCCGATGCTACAGGAAGAAGGGCTCCCATCGCTACCGGAGAGCATTTTACCCAAGCCTTCGATACCGTTATTCCAGCCGTTTCACAGATGCCGGATATGGAGTTTCTTAAACACCCGGAAAGTCAGCTCACCACAGGGAAGCTGGCTCTTACCCGCTGGAACACATTCGAAGGTTGCGATCATACTATGTCGGCGGGCCTATCATCAGGCATCGATAAACTCTTTGTATTAGGTGATTCAAGAACGGGACCGGCTACGGCCGTCGCGGCGGTGGCCGACGGCAGAAAAGCCGCTCAAGCCATCGAAAAATTACTGACACAGGGTCTGGTCTGTGAGCTTAGTCCGAAGCAATTCAATGCGACTAAATCAGCTAAAGATACTGAGTTGTCTGCGGCACTTTATCCCAATGTAAAGCAACGACCTAAGGCCAAGATGTTAGAACTTGGTCTAAAAGAGAGACGCTTTAATTTCGGTGAAATTGAACTCGGCTTCGAGCCTGATCAAGCGATGAAAGAGGCTGCCCGATGTCTTGAGTGTGCATGCCAGGCCAATACCGACTGTAAGCTGCGCGACTATGCGACCGAATACAAGGTTGATTCCACCTCCCTCACCAATAGTGAACCGGCGAATGCACCGAGACAATTCAGTGTCGATACCAGCAGCCCCTTCATCACCTTCGATGCTAACCGCTGCATCAGCTGTGGTGCCTGTGTCGAAGTTTGTCAGGATCGCGATGGCCATAATGCCATCAGCTTTGCGCCCGATAACTATCAGGCTCTGCCAACCGAAATTGCAGCACAGCAGTGTAAACGCGCCCCTCGAGCAGGCTTTCGCGCCTCCATGAATGACAGTGACTGCGTCCAGTGTGGTAGCTGCGTTCAAGTCTGCCCTACGGGCGCCTTGGTCGATGCTCGGGATAAAACTCAGGGAGTAAGGACTGAGCTGAAGCAGGTATCGACCATCTGTACCTACTGCGGTATAGGTTGCAGACTTAACATGCATGTCGATGAAACCGAAAATAAAATTAAGCGGATCACCGGCGATACCCGCTCGGTCGTCAACGAGGGGATGTTATGTGTCAAAGGCCGCTTCGGTTTTGACTTTATCTCCAGTGAACAGAGGCTGACTCATCCGCTCATTCGAAAAGATGGAGAGCTGGTTCGAGCCTCCTGGAGTGAGGCTATCGATTATATCGGCAGTAAACTCAATCCCATAATTGAAAAGCATGGTGGTAATGCGCTGGCAGGACTCGCCTCGGCCAAAGCGACAAACGAAGATAACTATCTATTTCAAAAGCTATTCAGAAGCGTTATCGGCACGAATAATATCGACCACTGCGCCAGATTGTGTCATGCATCAACCGTTACCGCCCTCTATGACAGCTTAGGTAGCGGAGCCATGAGCAATGATATCCCGGGCATTAAAGAGTCCGATTTGATCTTTATATTAGGCTCGGATACCAGCAACGCCCACCCAATCATCGCCTCTCATATTAAAGCGGCAATTCGTGACCATGGTGCCAGACTTATCGTTGCCGATCCAAAACAAGTAGACATTGCCGACCACGCTCAACTCTACGTGAAACAGAGGCCCGGAACTGACATCATGCTGCTCAATGCTATCATGCAGCAGATCATCACCAATAACTGGCACGATCAGGCCTATATCCAGGACAGAGTCGATGGGTTTAGCACCCTTTACGACGAAGTGATGAAGCCAGACTATAACCTGAACAATGCAGCGCTTATTACCGGCGTTGATGCAGCTGATATTGTCGCTATCGCACAGATGATAGGAACAGCAGAGAAGACGGCGGTCTATTATGCCATGGGGATCACCCAGCATACTTCAGGCCATGACAATGTCACCGCTATTTCCAATCTACAGTTACTCTGTGGGAACATAGGTGTTACTGGTGCAGGCATTAACCCATTGCGAGGCCAGAGTAATGTTCAGGGAGCCTGTGACATGGGCGCGCTGCCAAATTACTTTAGCGGTTATCAAAGAGTCGATGACCCTCAGGTGCAGCGTCAATTCAAACAAGCCTGGAATAATCAAGAGCTCCCCAACCGGGAAGGGATCGCAGCAACAGAGATGATGCTTTCAATTCTCAAGGGAGATCTGAAAGCACTCTATATCATGGGTGAGAACCCGGTACTGAGCGATCCCGATCAGACCCATGTCCTCGAAGCTTTGCAGGCTGTAGAGTTTATGATTGTGCAGGATATCTTTCTGACTGAGACCGCAGAGCTTGCCGATGTGGTACTCCCGGCCCTGACGTTTGCAGAAAAAACAGGACACTTCACCAATACCGAGCGCCGGGTACAACAGCTACAAGTAGCCGTTACGCCTGTGGGAGAGGCGATGGAGGATTGGAAAATAGTGCAGCTGGTGGCCAAGCAGTTAGGCGCCGACTGGCGCTATGAAGATGAGAAAGCGATATGGCATGAGATAACTCAGGTCACCCCTCAATACCGGGGAATTAGTTGGCACTCTGTCGACATTAACACTGAGCATGGCATCAAGGGAGTTCAATGGCCCTGCCCAACGCAGAACCATCCAGGCACCCCTGTACTGCATACCAGCCAATTCACCCGTGGCCGGGCACAAATGAGGCCTGTAAGCCATACTCTTCCCCCGGAGATGCCGTGTAGCGAATATCCGCTTATCCTTTCAACCGGGCGCTTACTCGAGCAGTTTCACACAGGAACTCTCACTCGAAAGACGGTGGGACTGGATGAACTGGGTGCACCAAAGGTGATGATATCTGTCTATGACGCAGAGATATTAGGGATTAAGAATGGTGATATGTTAACGATCGCATCTCGCCGTGGAGAGATTGAAATCGCGGCCTTTGTGACTAAACGAGCCCAAGCGGGAGTGTTGTTTTTACCCTTCCACTTTGCAGAGGCGGCAGCTAATAAACTGACCATCAATGCACTCGATCCTATCGCAAAGATCCCCTCGTTTAAGATCTGTGCCATCAAAGCGGAAAAGCTTGAACCGTCAAATGTATGATATTTAGACAGTGAAAGCGTACAAAAAAAGGGAAGCGAACGCTTCCCTTTTTTGTTGACCTAAAGCTTAACGGCTACACCTTAAACTGCCCGACCAGATCTCCAAGGTTATCTCCCTCCTGAGCCAGCTTCTGACTCACACCAGAGGTACTCTGACTCGAACTCATCAACTCATTGACAATATCCTGAATCGCAAAGACGTTACGGTTAATCTCCTCAGTCACTGAGCTTTGCTCCGTTGCCGCGGTGGCGATCTGTGTACTCATATCATTTATCGATGTCACCGCCGATGTCACCGCACCCAAACTCTCTGAGATGGCTCTGGACGACTCAACCGAACGTAAACAGCTCTGCTGACTCGCATCCATGGTGCTCACTGCTTGTGAGACTAGGTTGTGAAGCTCACTCAACATCTCATTAATCTCTAATGTACTGGCCTGAGTCCTGCTGGCCAGGTTGCGCACTTCATCGGCAACCACGGCAAAACCTCGTCCCTGCTCACCTGCTCTGGCCGCCTCGATGGCAGCATTTAACGCCAATAGATTAGTCTGCTCGGCAATACCGCCAATCACGGTCAATACACTGTTAATTTTCTGAGATTGTTCACGCAGAGAGTTAATATGCTCTGCAGCCGTATCTATTTCAGCCATTAATGATGAGACTTCGGTTAATGAAGTATCGACGCAATCTTGAGCCGTGGTCACATCTCCGGTCGCGGCGAGCGTTGCCTCAGCCACTTGCGAAGTATTTTGTGCAACCTCACTCGCGGTCGCCGACATCTCCGTAATGGCGGTAACGACCTGATCAGTCTCATTGTTATGATTAGCCAACTGCTCGGCCATCACCTGTGTCTGACGATTAATATCGTCGGCGCCACTCTTTACCTCTAAGGTGACATTAGCGACATCTCTGATGATCCCCTGCAGCTTATCGACAAACAGGTTAAATGCTCGGCCAAGTTGCGCTATCTCATCACGCCCCTCAATATCGAGTCGCTTAGTAAGATCTCCCTCCCCCTTGGCAATATCTTCTAAATTGGTCACCATATTTCTTATGGGATGTACCATTCGCTGCGCCGCGAAGAGCACGCCTGCTACGGTGACCAAACCTAACACTAAGGTAATAGCAAGTATGGTTAACGCTTTACTCTTCATATGTTCGGTGAGCGTTTGTTGAAAACCGGAGATCTCCTCTTCGATATCATCCATATAGGCTCCGGTACCTATCATCCAATTAGTGTTGGGGATCATTGCGGCATAACTCACCTTAGGAACTAACTCGGTCACACCGGGTTTTTTATGGTGATAGTGAAAAATCCCATCGCCACTTCTCGCAGCATCCAGCAGACCGACTATGACTTTCTTACCATTGGGATCTGTCATACCTATGTTATTCATCCCCTCTTTCTCTGGCGTCACGCCATGGAAGATGTTGATCCCCTGTTCATCATAGATGAAGAAATAGCCCGACTTACCGAAACGAACTTTACGCAGTGCAGCTTTCGGATCCCCTCTCTCACCCAAGGACAGTTGATAGGTCACGATTTGGACGGCTATCTCGACCTCCTCTTGAAGCTGGTGCTGACGACCCTCAAGCAACTTTTCTCTGAAAGAGACAATATCTTGCTCTAGATTACTCGACTCGATCTGATAAGAGATGGCCATCAAACAGGTAAAGACTAACACCAAAGGAAGCAGTGCGAATAACAGCAGTTTATTTCTCAAACTCATGTTTAGCATCTCAATACTCTCCCTTAAGTTAACTTTTTGGGTAAATAAGTGGCCTTATTGAATACAGTATAGAAGAAATGTACATTTGGTTATGTTTTGAGCAGGAATATTCAGTCTTAAGAATGAGGATTTGAAAGAAACCAGAGCTGTACGAATTAATACAGTGGCATTTTATCTACATTGTCGAGAGGAGCTCTCTTCCCTAAAAGCCCTTCAATCCAGACAACCACCTCTTTAGAGGTCGCTCTGAATGTCGTTAGCTTTCCGCCATAAAGGCTCATTATTCTAGGGTGGGAGATGCGCTTTAATAGCAATATTTCTCTCGGACTCTCAAATGCACTACCACTGTGTTTGGGTAAGACTCTTACACCACAGAAAGTCTCGACAATCAGCGCCTCAAGCTTTTCCACACTGCCTGATCCGGGAAAATAATGCCGGTAGATACCCAGCAGGTAAAATTGCTCCTCACGAGTAGGCTGAGGTTTATGCACTAAATGCTCAATGCTTGTTTCTGTTGTTCCCAGTAAGGTCTTTCCCTTCCATGGCATAACAAACACAACCCTTTCATCGAAACATGACTCTAAATACAAGATCCCATCGGGCGGAGAGATATCGAGTAGAAGGTGGGCTCCTTGAACCAGCTCAACCTCCTCTTTCACCATTGGGGGGGTGACGCAATCCAGAACCTCATTAACCCAGGGACCCGCGGCATTGATAACCGATGAAGCCTGTACCACCACCTCCCGATCCAGGTGTGTGTATTTTACTTCACAATAATCAGGATTATGGGTTATTGATTCACAGCTCGTATCTTGTAATACCTTTGCTCCCAATGACTCAGCGCTTTTAATCACTGCTTTCGTTAATGCTTTATCATCAGTTTGTGCATCCCAATATTGAAAAACAGCTTTTAATCCCTGGAGTTTTAACCCTTTGATTTTTGACCATTGAACTGCGGGAATGCTCTTGAAGCGCCCTAAAGGATCTAACTCGCTAAGTAATGCGTAGAGACTCAATCCGGCCCGGACTGTCCATTGGTTGCGATGGCTATTGTGATATACGGGAATATAGAAAGGAATGGGCTTAACGAGAGTAGGGGCAAGGGTAAGCAAACTTCTGCGTTCAGCCAAAGATTTTCGTACTAAGGGAAGCTGTCCAGTCTCCAGATATCTCAAGCCACCATGGATAAGCTTACTGGAATTAGCCGAAGTTTGTCCTCCCACCTCCCCTTTCTCCAGTAGCAAGACACTGAAACCTGAAGCGGCAGCGCACTGGGCGATGCCGGCCCCATTGATTCCACCGCCAATGATGATCACATCCACTTTTCCCACCACATCTCCTTATGAATCCCGAAACAAAATACAGCAGGGATATATTCAAGATAGCATGAACTTAAAGTATTAATACCAATCGCTATAACTCAATAGTTATGACTTTTCGACCTCGAGTTCATGATAGACCTGATCACATAAGGTTTTAAGCTGCACTAACGACTGCGTTGGTGTTCCCACTTTGCAACGCATTAACTCAGGAACTTCCATTGCAGACTCTCTCAGCGATTCCCCTTCAGGCGTAATATGCAGCACCCTGACTCTTTCATCTTTTTCACTTCTCCCACGGCTAATCAGCCCCTTCCCCTCTAACCTTTTGAGTAGAGGAGTGAGAGTGCCTGAGTCGAGGTGAAGTTTATCGCCTAAGGTTTTTACACTAATACCTTCGTGCTCCCAAAGTACTAACATCGTCAGATATTGTGGATAAGTAAGATCGAGTTTATTAAGTAGAGGTCTATACGCCCTCACCATGGCATTAGCTGCACTATATAGTGAGAAACAGATTTGATTATCGAGTGAAAGTGGATTGCTATCTTTTTCTGTAGTCATATTTGAGTAAAAATGTTAATTCAGTTGTACACAATATACTTATATCTAACCAGTAAATCGATCTCTTTGCCCAAAAACACCTCTCTTTTCGAGAAATAATGTAAATTTCCAGCCCACTTTCACCGCCTTCGGAGCCATGAATCTACCGCCAAAAAAATACCTTTCACTCAAGAAAATACAGATTCAGACTGGTGTGAGTGTCTGTCGGCTTTCTGACTCCTACAAGAGCAGGATAATTGACCTCATCCACCAATAGAAATTCTCATCTTATATTAAATTGATTTTCCTCCTGCATTAGCTTAAATTTGCGCCTAAAATATGGAATACAGTTAGCAAAAAATGGTAAGTCACCACTTACAAACCAGATAATTGCTTCAATGGAGTTGAAAATGAAAGCAGAAATCGCTGTTTTATTTCTGATGTGCACATGGAATGTCTCTGCGCAATGTGACAATAATATTTACCTGACCTCTATCCCCTACGCTAAAAATAGCTCCTACTTTCCATCTGAATATTCGAATGAGCTGGATTCTGTGCTTGAACAAACCTCGAATAACAAGGGGTATCTGTTACTCGAGTTTCAAGTCACTGAACAAGCTGATGAGAAGAGCAAAAAATACAATATGTGGCTGGCCGATCGCAGGATAAACAGAGTCAAAGAGTACCTGACAACCTCGAGTTATTCCTCACCTATCGTCAGCAAAATACTAACGGCAAGCACTCACGACAGACGTGATGTCAGTATCAGCTGGTGCAAGCCTTCGGAAGTTCAGAGCTCTAGGGCTATCGCCGCCCATGGCAAGCACAAGGTCTCTCAAAGCGATCTGAATCACGCCCCTGGCTAACATTAATCATGGTGATGTGACCAACATCAGTTTCATATCTCCCGCATCCCATCATAATAGACGCCAGATTCTGTGTTTAATCAACATAAATACCACCGTGCTTAATTTCCATTAAGCACTATTTCGGTGTAAGCGACTCATAAACCCCGAATAAGTTTAATATTTTTTTATTAAACAAGCCTCAGTTCCCAAATCCGAATGTTTCGAGATTTGCGTTGCAACTATTGAACACAAGCTTATCTATCACGCTAAATAAACGTAAAATATTAGTATATTCCATTATTCTCAATTGAGACCATCCCATTGGAGGGAACATGGCCAGAACCATTCTATTACTCATTTTTTTCTGCCTCAGCTCATTTTCTACAGTAAGTTATGCGACGCCAACAACTTCAGAGGCCACCCCACCTCAAACTTGGCATTACGTGAATGCGGATGGTGAGCTCAAGGTAAAGCTCTACTTTTTCTGGTCTAAGACTTGCCCTCACTGCGCCGAAGCTCATCCGTTTATCGACTCTCTTCCTCAAAGGTACCCCTGGATAGAGCTGGAGTCCTATATGGTTTCAGAGCCAGGCTCGATGAAAAAGTGGAAAGAGATCTCTGCATTAACGGAGACAGAGGCAAGATCGGTTCCCTATATGGCATCGTGTGAAAAAGCGGTGATTGGTTACAGCAGTGAAGCCGTTACGGGGCAGTATTTGCTTCAAAACCTCAAAACCTGTTATCAATCGTTAGGCGGAACACTCGATACTAACGACAGTTATCAGCCAGTCGCGTCAACGGCAACAAAGGATGCCCCTCTCTTTGGCACTTGTAGTGACACTAGTGGAGATGAAGCTGCTGAAGGTACATGCGATCTGGGTTTAACTGAATCCCCAGTTCATACCAGCTCGGTGCAACCCGTAGAGCTGCCCCTGATTGGCGTGGTAAACCCGGAGCAACTGTCCCTGCCTCTGTTGACCGTTGTGCTTGCTGGCGTGGATGCCTTTAATCCTTGTGCCTTCTTCGTACTCCTGTTTTTGCTTTCGATTATGGTCAATGCAAAGAGTCGAACACGTATGCTGATCGTCGGAGGCATATTCGTTTTCTTCTCAGGCTTTATCTACTTCCTCTTTATGATCGCCTGGTTGAATATATTTGAGCTGTTAGGCGCTGGCAGCGATGGTGGAATGATTATTCTCGGAGCGGGTATCCTGGCCCTTATCGCCGGTATGATTAACTTGAAAGACTATTTCTATACCAAGGGGGAGGTTTCACTCTCCATGTCGGCAGAAAACCGAACCGGGCTTATCAAGCGGATGGGGAAACTCACCAATGCCAGTTCAATGGCGGCCATGATAGCCGGTACCGTTGTCCTGTCCATTCTCGCCAACGCATATGAGCTACTCTGTACCGCCGGATTCCCGATGATATATACCAGTGTACTGGCAATGCATGAGTTACCGGATATGGAACGATACCTCTACTTAGCTTTTTATAATATCGTCTATGTCATTCCACTGGCGGCTATTGTTATCGCCTTCAGCGCAACCTTAGGCAAGCGCAAGCTCACCGAAAAAGAGGGACAAACTCTGAAGCTGATGTCAGGCATCATGATGGTAGGGCTCGGCGGAACGCTAGCGGCAGATCCCACCGCTCTGCAGAATGTCGCCCTTGCTATCGGTCTTATTCTAAGTTCGATTCTGCTTACGTTCGTCATCACGATGACAAGAAAGACATTGGCAAAATCTAAGGGTTAAAGCTCTGCTTTAATGCTTTTTAACCACTAAAAAGGGTGCCCTTCGTCCGGCACCCTTTTTGATCGTTAATCGGATGTTCAAAATATTCGTCCGCTCATATTAAAGTTTACCAATATACGGCCGATAAACACCTATCGAGATAGTAGGAGAGCAGCATGGCAGTAACAATCGGTACCCCAAATTTAGAACCTAATATGAGCAATGGAAGTGTCGGTGTAAAAGTGGCTCAGCTGGCCAAGGGACAACAGGAAGCCGAAGGTGAGATTGCACTCCAACTCATTCAAGCTGCACAGCCTGCAACTCCAGCGTCTCCTGTCGGAAATTCAGGACACAATGTAAATATCAAGGTGTAAAAACTCAGTCATAGAAGCCGTTGACCAGCTAAAGGTGAACGGTTTTTTAGTTTACCCCCCCCCATAAAACCAGCTTCTGGCATTCACCACTGCCCTGGTAATCCCCCCAAGAGATTAACCTTCAACGTATCGGTCCCTACCCGTTGATTTAGCGCTGTAGAGTAGCTTGTCTGCTTCTGAGATAAAATCATCGGCGCTCATGCCCTCCCGCCACTGACTTACGCCCTGTGAGACGGTAATATAATTACCTAACTCTGAATCGGGGTGGTCTAACTTTATGGCCGCAAGTTTATCTCTGACATTTTGAGCAACCTGACAACTACCACTTAGATCGGTATCGGGAAGCAGTAGCACGAACTCCTCCCCCCCATATCTGGCAGCGAGATCTCGCGGACGATGACAGATACCGGACAGCACCTTAGCCAAGGCGACCAGACATTCATCACCCACTTGATGACCGGCGCTATCGTTCAGGCGCTTGAAGTAATCAACATCGATAAGAATAAGGCTCAAGGGATGATTATTTCTCTCTGAAGCCCTGATCTCCTGTGACAATATCTCATCGAAGTGACGACGATTGCTGATATTGGTTAAGCCATCAACCAGCGCCATTCTTCTGAACTGTGTTAACAGATATTGTTTTTCCACATCCCGGACGATCGCTTTCTTGAACCAGGAATACAAGACTTTCTGCCCCGTCACTAATATTGCCAAGATACAAAAAAGTTTCGTCGCCGGAAACAGAGGGTTTGAAGGTATCTCTATTAACCGGATAAAGAAACTGAACAGCATCAGGGGGAATACAGCCGCTAACATGACCCTTCTGTCGGGAAACAGTGCGATTGCTAAGGTTAACACCAGCACATCAACTAATGACTCTACCCCGGTTAAAGCGGCATGTTCAGCATACATTTCACCGCCATTTTCAAAAAGTTTCCAGAGTAAAAAAAACCAGGTAACCTCTAACGTAAATAGGTATAAAAACAGTACCTTATTCGAAACTTCAATGCCTTTAAATAACCCGAACATCACCGTACCAATCGAAGCAATGATCACGATTGGAGCTAAAAATACAGTTGCCTGATGCAGACTGAGCAAAGAAGTGGAGTTCATTTTTGTATTGGCTAAAAATACAACAGAAAGGAATAGTGATATGAGTGTTGCCCACACCACCCCCTTAACTAGGTACAGGTGGATCTCTCTTTTTAGCTGCGACTCAAATGATGGAATAGTGATATCCATAGCGATAATGCTGCATCCTTATTAGCTAAAAATATTACACCCTGATAAAGCGGCTCGTTTTTTAAACAAATATATCCTCATTATAAGCAGCTTAGAAAAAACACCCAAGCTA
>PJEL010002754.1_pt1 | contig 15725 bp, 10 predicted proteins | sample 1853271 | NCBI WGS metagenome assembly PJEL01 (sample SAMN08108733, study PRJNA415343) | Invertebrate metagenome, whole genome shotgun sequencing project. | host: Globobulimina | place: Sweden: Gullmar Fjord | collected 2015-08
TTCTGCTTGATAGCGTAGGCGCTTTGCCATCAAGTGCTAACCTAAAACCATCAACTCCGCCTGAAAAATCTTCTGGAATGCTACCTCGTTGAGCTAGTGGCCAATGACTCCAATGCCAAGCTCCGCCGCGCGTGACACGACGTTCACATTGCTCAGTGATGTGGGCTGAACCATCTATCGGTACGTCATGATAATTTTCTACGTAGCAGTCAGCTAAATATTCTAAAACGTTACTCAATACATCGTATAAACCGAATTGGTTAGGTTTATACATCCCGACGATACTGGCGTAGCCTGCATGATCAATACAGTTTGCCAATTCACCTGACCAGTTGTAGTAACTCGTATTGCCATCGCGTTGTAAAATATTCTCACCACTAAGCTCTGCGACGTTAGCGTAATCACAAACTTTTGTCATGTCGGTATCGTCGCCAAAGAAGTAGTCTGTTTTGGTGCCAGCTTTAGCTGCATATTCCCATTCAGCTTCTGTTGGTAAACGATACGGTTTGCCCGTTTCTTTGGCTAGCCATTGAACATAAGCATTAGCCGCTTGCCAATTAATACAAACTACAGGTTGGTATTCACTGGTATTTAATGCATTTATTTCCCAATTACCTTTAGATGATTGCCTAAACCAACCATTTAATTCATGTCGACATTCTTGCGGCACAGGGTAGTTTGTTGCCTCAACGAATTGTCTAAATTCGCTGACGGTAACTTCGTATAGCCCCATGCTAAATTGTTTAATATTTACTTTATGAATAGGTTGTGAGTTTTCTCGTGCCATTGAACCCATTTCGAAACTACCTGCAGGAATGGTTGTCATAAGAGGTTCAATAGCTGGTGAGTCAGAATTTGCATAAACTGCAAAGCTTCCCGATATCGCCATAGCGGTAATTAATAACTTATTTATTTTCATTTTGAGCTTCCTTTTCTAAGATGAGGTAGCATCCAAAATTCGAAATAAAAAATCCTATAAAATATCTAAAAGTTGCTAAAAATAGAAAAATTATAGATAAATAGAAATTACTTATTATTTATCTTATTGTTATACATATATCCAAGCCACTTGAAGATGCAGGATTCAGCAAGTCGAAAAGGGTTAGCACCAAGGCATTTATTGAATAGAATGGTTGTTCTCGGCAATCTCCTGCATTGCTCTACCTCCTGAATCCATTCAGTCGCATGTCGAAATAAACAACGCCGGAGATGATCCTTTATCGCCTTGCCCTGCGGGAGTTAATCTTCAAGTAGTTTGGGTATAGGTAAGATGTTATTCACTTTTAGTTGTCTTTTTTGGTGAAAAGGTTAAAAAATTGAGCTTTATCAAATCATCAGATACCGATTAGTTTAAAATAGAGCCATAAATTTTTGACATCAGGTATTTACTCCTCAACATAATCGGATTGGATAATAAAATGAAAAAATATCTATTAGTTTTATCAACACTATTATTTGTACTCATGGGTTGCAGTAAGTCGGTAGATGTACAACTTGACGAGAAAGTGACTGTCTTTTTGAGTGATGGCAGCAATAGAAAAATACAGCTTAACGCACAAAACCCAGAATACATTATGTTGAAAGAATGGTTGGAGCAAAATAAAGCTAACTGGCTATCTGCATCGGGCCGCTACTCCGGTGGTATTTATCTAACCTCAGGCAGTTATGGTATTCAAGTGACTGCTAGCAAGGTGGTGTTGTACACAAGTATTACTGACAAACCAACAGCTATTTACGCACAAGAGATTGAACGTATCGATTTAAGAGCGTTGAAGGATTTAGGAAAGCACTAGTTAGCCAAATACCTTTTTTAGCAAATTGGCTGAACTCACCCAATCATATTAATGCCAAGTCACTTTAACTAAATCACTATCTGCTAATAATGATTGGGTTATTAATAAACGCTTGCCATCGGGATGTAGGAAGAAGCTTTTTTCCCAAGCGTTTTTCGCCATTAAACGATGCTCTTGAAGGTTAGATTTCATATTTAGCCGGGAAAGGTAAAAATCAAGCTCGCCATTTTGACTAAAGTAAAGAAAATCACCTTGTATGTGCCAATGGTTACTATTAACGATTGGTAATTTTATAACAAAGCGCATGCTGTTATCACTGTGTAACTGATATAGCTCACTGCTTTCGTTAACCACAAAAATACGACCATCGAGTAATTCTTTGCGATGAATTATTCCTGCCGCCGCACGAGAAAGTTGATCAGTAGCAAGGTCATATTGCAGCATTATTTTTTTATGTTGCTCTACTCGGGCAAAATAAATGCTATTGCCTGTAGCACTCCAAGTAGGGTTACTGACAATTTCTAAAGCACTGGTGACGTAGGTGAGTTCTTTCGTGGCTAAGTCGACTATAAAAATACGTTCTTCAACCTTTCCTAATAGCAATGTTTCTTGCGGGTTAATGCTTAGATCGGTAACAATAAATCTAGGATCAAAAGAGTATATTACTTCTGGGGCACTACCTAAAACTTGTCGCATAACACTTGCTTGTTTAGTATCTTTTGCCGTGTAATATAATGTATTGCCATCAGCATTATAAATAGGATGAAACTCAGCTTTATTCGATTCAATATGTATCGTTGACAGTTGATTTTTTTCAATAAATGGATTCGGAATTTCTTTGATATCGGTATAATTGATGTCATGCTGCCGCATATAAAAACACTGCTTACCACAACCATAAAACGCGTCATTGATGCCCGGTGTGCTGCCTGTTTGCTCAACTAATTGCTCATCAGCTAAAGAGTAGTGATAAAAATCCCCTTTAAAACTCGACATAGCAAAGCTGTCGCCTGCTTTATTCCAAACAATAGAGCTAGCATAAAATGACAGTGGTTTTTTTACGACTATTTTCTTAGTGGCAATTTCAATAATGACTAACATGTATTTTCTGTCAGAAACATTTCTCAATACTGCCAAGTGTTTTCCATTAGGAGACTCTTGTGCTAAATAATCACCATAACCCTCAGTGTTAGGGAAGGTAAGTTGTTGTATTTCTCTTGTCGCTATATTGAGCTGATATAACGCCTGTATTTCAGAATTATCAGCATAATTACGGACATAAATGGCCTTGCCGTCAATAGACCAAGACAGTGGCACATATACGCTATCATTCTTATTTAATTGAGTTTTTTTGGACAATCCACTTTTTGCATCAAAATGACTCAAATAAATGTTATTGCCCAATTCATCAAAACGCCAATAAACCAGAGTTTTACCATCGGGAGAAAATAATGCGTTTTGGTAATTACCACTATCCCAAGTTAGCCGATACACCAGCCCAGATAATAAATTTTTACTATATAACTGCCAAGGGTCGGTATTATTAATTCGATACAGAAAAACTAATGTGTTGTTATGTTCGTTGTAATCCCCATTAAGCTCTGAGCCCGATAAGTTAGTTAATTTCTCAATTGTTGGTGCATCGCTAGCTGTCGATTTTACTGGCTCAATAGTAAATAAATTTGCGTAGATGGTGAGTAATATCATGATGAATAAAACAAATACAATAGTGATTTTTTTTATTAATAGGCGCTTTTTTGCAAGCTGTTTTTCTTGTTCCAGTTCAATAACTTCAGCGATTAAACAATAGCCTTTCAGTGGGATAGTTTTAATATATTGGGGAGATTTAGCGCTATCGCCTAGTGCTTCTCTAAGGTTTTTAACCACTTTCCTAATCGCATCATCAGAAACGACTCGGTTACCCCAAACCGAACTAAGTAATGTTTCGCGACTAACAATTTGTCCTTTCTTATCTACCAAAAAAGATAAAAAAGTTAATGCCAAAGGCTCTAACTTTACACATTCTCCTTCACGTTTAAGCGTCGAAGTTGCTCTGTTAAGAATAAATTCACCTACTTTAACTTCATTCTCTTGATTTTGCATAAAGCCTATATTTCATTTTATTTCAATGATTTAGTTGATGTGACTATTTGTGACTAAGGCATAGTAACACAAGGTCACTATGTTTCCTTTGCGGGTCATGGATAAATTCCATTTACTAGCGTTATTGTTTTATATCATCAGAAGAATAACAGCCCATGAAAAATAATACTCCAAAGCTATATGTCAGCTCAATAACAAAAAAGTGCAGGTATTTAAGCCTTGTCGCCATGATGCTGCCCTGTTTTATTCATGCTGAAGAAACTATCAAATTAGTCGACGTTGCGAAAGTAGAAAGTTGGGTTCAGGGGGCGACTCACACAGTTCACTGTGAAGTAACGACACCCAATACCTATCTATTATCGAGCCATAACTCGGCAAGACTAAAGTGGGCATTGCCAGAAGGTACTCAGGTAACAACAGGTCAACTAATTGCTGAGCAAGATGGTTATTATATTGCGCAAAGTATTGAACGTTTGAAAATTGAAATTGAAAGTGCTGATGTCGAACAAAAGCATAGTGCAGCTGAATACAAGCGTATCCAGGCACTAAATGAACAAAGCTTAGTTTCATCATCACGCCTAAATGATATGTATCGCCTCTCAGTACAAGCGAATTTATCGAGGAAAAAATTAAAACAGCAATTACAAGAACTACAACATAGAGAAAAAAATTTACAGCATTTCTCCCCCATTAATGGCGAAATAATACGTCTGGAATCGCAACCAGGAGAATATCTTGCTGACGGTAAAACAATCTTACAGCTACAGCCTGTCGACAATAAGGAACTCATATGCGCCTTACCATTAAAAAAGTATCGTCAACATAGTCGGCTAAAAAACGCTAAATTTACCCTTGATGGCAAGGTAGATTTTGCACTGGAAAGAAGTACGCTTTCTCTTAATGGTGATAGCCAAACACTCGCGCTCTACTTACTTGCTGATAAAAATTCACAACGAGAACTACTGCTAGGCGAACGTTTACAAGTTGTGGTCAGTTATCATTCTCAAGATGTCTCTATGGTTCCACATGATGCACTGGAATTGGCTGGTGACGGATATTATGTTTGGAAACTTAACTATGGTCAGCGAGTTAAGCGTTTAGCTGTAGATATTATCTCAACTCAAAATGATTACTTCTTAGTTAAATCGTCTTTGCTGGCGGGAGAATATGTCGTCACGTTTGGCAAACAAGGGTTGGTCGAGAAACAGCAGGTTGAGTTAAGCCCAGAAAGTAACAAGGAAGTTTCATTATGATTCATAAGCGCTATTCACCGTTAATCATCAGTTTAGCTATAGTACTCACGATACTGGGGTTGCTAGTTGCTCTCGGTTTACCTAATGCACTATTACCTCGCATTGATCGTCCTGAAATTGTTTTATTTACCAATTGGGATGGAAAAGGCTCTCGGGAAATTGAACAGACATTAATCGCGCCATTAGAGCGTCAAATGTATGGTTTGAATAATCTTGTTTCTACCGAAAGTAATATTTCAGATGGCTTCGCTAGCACCTTACTTACTTTTCATAGCGATGCAGATATGCAGCAAATGTATATCGAGGTATTATCAAGAATTAATCAGGTGGCTGGTTGGCCAGCACAAGTCGAAAAACCTTTTATTCAAAATAATTCATCAGGCGCTGGAGCAACGTTAGCCACGGCAATGATGTATTCAACCACACCAAAAACCGAAACTCAGTTTATCAATGCATATAAAATGCACCTTGAACCCGCTTTAGCAAAAATTGCTGGAGTGGCGGGTATTAATATTGGCAACAACCCAGCAGATAAACGGGTAGATATCGAGTTTGACCCTAAGCAATTAGCAAAAAATTCGCTGACAATCGAACAAGTTACCTCAGTTTTACAAGATATGATTGACCGCTCAGGAGATAAATTGACTTTAGGGGCTAAAGACTATGGTTTATTATTTAAAGGTAATGTGCCGATTAATGAATTGGGTCAACTGCCTATTTTTTCACGTGGTAAACATATTATACGTTTAAGTGATGTGGCAGAAATACATACTCGTTTAGCAACTCAATGGAACTATGCATCTATCCATGGCCAAAGAGCAATGTATATGGTTTTAGAGCCAACAGTGGATGTTAATGCGCTTTCGGCTATTGAAGATGTTAAGCAGGTTTTTCAGCGTCTAAATCAAGATGTGTTACTCGATTTAGGCATGAAAGTTACGTTGAGCAGAGATGATTCTAAAGATATAAAACGTGCTTTAGTACTTGTTTATGGCAGTATATTTTTAGGCATAATTTTAGCAGCAATTGTGCTGTTTTATTTTTTGAGAAATTGGCGAGTTGTCTCATTGGTGTTTGTTAGCATACCCGTTTGTCTATCCATTGTAATGCTTGCTATGAGGTTGGGAGGATATAGTTTTAATGTCATATCTCTTGCCGGAATGGCTTTATCGATAGGTTTATTATTGGATGCTGCAATTGTTGTCGTTGAGAATATTTTACGGATAAAGCACAGCGGCACTAGTCTCAGTAAGGCGATTGTGGAAGGTGCGGAGCAAGTTAAAGGCGCGATTATTTCGTCAACTTTGTCGAGTATCATTATATTTTTGCCTATATTATTAATGAAAACACCTGAGAGCCAGTTATTTGAAGATCTCGCTTTTACCATTTCAAGCGCACTTATTGCTTCGGTTGTGGTGGCATTAATTTTAATCCCGACACTTGCCCGCAGCTTTTTAACAGCAGACAGTGTGAAAAATAGTAGTAAACAAAAGGATGATACTCGCTTAATTACCAAGCTCACTTTTACCGCACGGCGTAAACCACTCGCCAGATTAACCCTATTTATCGGTATTCCATTAGCACTATTGTATAGTTATTTGGCTATGCCTAGTTTTGATGTTTTACCTAATCCGAAACAAAAATCACTAAGAACATTTATCAGCTTTAGTGAGCCAATGAATACAGAAGCCGTAGCTCAGCGTATTGCTCAACCTATTTTCAATCGACTGGAGCAACAGAAAAAATCTGGCCTTGGTCAATCTTATGATACATCAGGGATGTTTTGTAGCGATTCTGGCTGCCTATTGTATTTTTATCCTGCAGAAAATTGGCATTATGAAAGTTTTAAGCAGTGGATTGAAACGGAAATCGTTAATGATTTCCCTGGCACCGAAGTATTTACGCAGCAGGGGACTTTGCTGAGATTTGTTATGCCAAATAGTCGTAATACCCAATTAGATTTGAAGGGCGATAACTTAGAGAATTTGCAATTTTCAGGACGTGAATTGTTAGCGCATTTAAAAGAACAATTTCCTGATGCCAATATTACTGAAGCTTCACCATTAAACAATCAAGCAGCACGTATTGAATTCAGCCCTAAATACGATAATCTCGCTTATTTAGGTACATCACAGGCACAATTGAATCGACATTTAGTGGCGCTTACTGATGGTTTGTATTTAGGTCGCTTCTATGCTGACGGCGATACCATTCCTTTTTATTTTAAAGCGAAAGAAACCAATAAATTAGAAGAGTTACTCGATACTGAAATTGTAATTCCTGATCATGGTTACCAACCCTTACACCAGTTAGTGGCGGCAAAATTTACTTTAGCACCACAATCTTTGTTAAGAATTGATCGAGAATCAAGTGTTTCTATTAATTTAACGCCACCAGATAATATGCCTATTGGCCCTTTTATTCAGCAAATACAACAACAAGTGAGTGAGTTTTTGTCAACACACGATAATAAGCGCTTATTTGCTAATTATCGTGGTAGTGCTGACAGTTTGAATGATTTTTTGCAAGAGTTTGGAATAATGTTCGTGATATCACTGATAATATTGATATTGCTAATGTGGTTAACGTTAAAGTCTTGGTCGTTAGCTTTGGCTGTTATTTTTAGTATGCCGTTAGCTATTGCCGGAGGAATGTTCAACTTACAGTTACTAAACTTAGTCAGTATTCAGAACTTAGATGTTATTACCATGATAGGGTTCATTATTTTGATGGGGCTAGTGATAAACAACGCTATTTTATTAGCTAGCCAATATGACCATGCAATAAAAAGCGGATTGAGTCAGCAAGAGTCTATTGTACAAGCGGTGAAATTGCGTAAGCGGCCAATTTACATGAGTACAGGAACGACTATTTTCGGCATGTTACCGCTAATGTTAAGTCCAGGTGATGGAGCTGAAATTTATCGAGGCTTAGCCGCCGTTATTATCGGTGGCATGACTTTTAGCGCATTATTTAGTTTGAGCTTTATGTCGGCGTTGCTATCGCTACCTATTTTTAACGCTAAACCAAAGGCCGTAACGCTACTTGCTAAAGCGGCATAGTATTATGCTTTGCCATTGTCAGAGATGTATATACCCAAACTACTTGAAGGTGCATCTTCAGTTGGCTTGGGTATAAGATGCATTTCTGACAATATGATTAACTGCTCGCTGTAATTTATTACAGTTGCCGGTTTTTTATAGAGCGTTGCCGTCCTTATCAATGGCATCAAGTTGATTACCATCAGGCCCACCATCTCTTGGAGGGATCAAAACATTGATTTCATTGCTACTAGCGCGTGCGCTCTTATCGGTAAGTGAACGTAAAAATGCAGCAAGGTAGCCAACTTCTAGTGCACTAAAATTGCGAGTTACTGCTGCATCACCACGATCAGATGCCGCACGATTTGCTGCATTTAATGCCAGTACATGTGCTTCGCCGTCACCCGCAACAGCCGTACATTCGTCAGCACTTAAGTGTTGAAATTGCGGCAGTTCACAGGTCTCATTATTGCGATAAAAATTAATCAGTGACTGTGAGGTATCTGAATAATGCTGAATCACTCGTTCAAGCGTAGAAAAAACACCCTTGTCCCCGTAAGGAGCAGTAATGCCGACATTTAATAAGCTTGGCATTCTGAACTGATTCTTGTCGTTACCGTCTCCGCCAGCATTTACCCCAATTTGCGGGTAAAGTGGGCCACGTGTTTTTTCAGGACTAAAAAACACACCATCATGACAATTGGCACAACCGGCACCAGCATAGAAAAATAACGCGCCACGTTTTTCATCTTCGTTCAGGCTTTGGCTATCACCATCAATATAATCAAAAAAAGGATTGTCTATAAATAAATGTGAGGCTTCATAGGCTGCTAAAGCTCGGGTTATGCGAGGAAAGGTAATGTCATTACTACCAAAGGTTTGGGTAAACTCATCAGACCAATCGGCTTCGAACTTAGTAGCGATATGTTGCCGATAGTCTTGTGGTGAGCCAAAACCCGCGGTATCTCCCATTTCAGCCGCGGCAGTAACAGGAAAGTGTGCCTGAGCGATTAATAACCTTAGTGGGTCGGTATTATCGACTTCTGCTCGCATAATGTTGGTGACTTCTCTTTCAGGTGTTCTTATATTCGCTGTCGAAACCTCGCCAACTGGTGAGTTTCTATTAGCTTCTTGCAAACCGACACGCTGATCCCAAAACATACTTTTAACCCATAATGCAGAGTTGCAGATATGTGGTGAGCTACGCCCAACTAGCGGAACAGTATTACCATCAGAGCGACCGAGGCCCAGAAGGTTAGGGTTGTCAGCATTCACGCCAATAGATAATGACAGGTTATCGCTACCACAACTTAGCGCGGGATGATGACAAGAAGAGCAGGCAGTATCATTATTTTGACTTAATGTTTTACTATGAAATAGTCGCATACCAAGATCAATTAACATGGGATCTTCTTGCCTTCTTAAGCGAGCGGTAAAAGCTCTTATATCCTCAAGCCCACCTTTTAAATCGTAATGTTCAATCGCAGTATCCAGACAGCCGTCTAAATCCTCTGATGGAATATCAATAAGCCTAGTCCTACGACCTGCGCTTTGCGGGCAAGCTTCATTTAGCCTCATGCCGCCTTGGCTAAAGCCAGCACCGTTACGTAGGCCATCGTTATTGGCATTAATTAGCGTTTTAGCGCTGTCAGTATTTGATGGTTCACTAAGTGTATTCTTACTATCGACAGCTGCAATATGGTAGTTGTATCGAGTATTTACGTTGAGTGCATTATCAATAAAAGTAGTACTTTTAGTTAGCGCTATTTCTTGTCCATCTCTAAAAATTTGATAACCAATGACGTCAGTTGCATCTAACGGGACTTTCCACGAAAGACTTATTTCACTTGCCGAGTGAGTATGTACAATCAGTTGCTGTGGACTTGTATTAATCTCTGCCAGTACTTGCTCCGAAAAGAATAAAAGTAGTGGCAATAAAGAACAAACAACTCGATGAAAATGGCTTTTCCTAGGTATTAAGTGAATTTTCATTGATTAACTTCCTTAAATATATTGCGCTTAGCAAGCTTATTATTGTCGTTGAATGGTAAATCTAACGGCAATAACAGCAATTTTTTGGGGGCTAATTAAAGAATACACCTGAAATGTGCAAAGAATATGCAAATAGGGAAATAGTTTAGTGAGTTGCTAAAGTACGTAGCAGAGTTCAATATTACTGTTGTAAAACATCAGCGGCTAAAATGTCTTTATCAACTAATTGTTTTAAAAGTGCATGACATTTAGTACGGAAATTATCACGTAATAGTCTGACGGCTGGCGTAATTGACTGCCGACTTGGACAAATGATCCATAGCTCGGTATGGGTGGGGTGATAAGCAGGTAACACGCTAACTAAGTTGCCTGCTAATAAATCTGCCGAAACATCTAATGCGGATTTAGTGGCTAAGCCTTTACCTGCAACACACCAGCGCCTGACTAAATCGCCATCATTGCCGGCACGATTGCCAGTCATTTTTATTTTGAACTTGTTATCTTGGTGGGTAAAATCCCAAACATCGTGGATAATGTCGTGAAGTTGATAGAAAAGGCCATTATGTGCAGTTAAATCGTGTGGGTGCTTTGGTGTACCATGTTGGTCTAAATAGCCTTGCGTTGCGCATAATAAACGCGGCACGTTACAAACTTTAAAACCAAACATGCTTGAATCCGTTGGCGAGCCATAGCGTAGAGCAATATCAACGGAGTCGCGGTAAAAATCAATATTGCTGTCAGTTAAATTCACTTTCAAACTGATGGCAGGATGAGTTTGCATAAACTCATCTAACCAAGGTACAACAACATTTCGTCCTAAATCAGAAGAAATACCAATGCGTAACTCGCCGTCAACAATAGCTAAATCGTCTTTAACATTTTGCTTGGCTTGCTCAAGCATATTGAGCGCTTGCTGACAGTGAGGAAGATAACGCTCACCGGCACTGCTGACTTTTAAGCTGCGTGTGGTACGAGTAAAAAGCTCAACGCCTACACTGCGCTCAACGCGCTTAACTGCAGCACTTGCGGTTGCCGTTTGCATATCTAAGCTGGCGGCAGCAGCAGTGATACTGCGAAATTCTGCTACCTTTAACACCACTTGTAGATCTTCTAACTGCATAGTTTCAATTATTATTTGATAATGTTTCAATTATTATGCTCTTTATTGCTAGTAAATCAAGCGCTATTATTCACCCCAAGTTAAGACCTAAAGCAAGTTAACCAGCAAATAATTAAGTGAGAAGCAAGATGAAAGCTATTGGATATAGACAGTCGTTACCTATTGCCAACCCAGAGTCGTTAATGGACATTGAATTACCACAACCGATTGCTACAGGTCGTGATTTATTAGTGAAAATAAAAGCGATTGCGGTTAATCCAGCTGACTATAAAGTGCGTTTAAATGCCGAGTTCGCCGAAGGTGAACATAAAGTACTAGGTTGGGACGCCGTAGGAGAAGTCGTTGCAGTAGGTGAAGCAGCGAGTCATTTTGCTCCGGGCGACGTTGTTTATTATGCTGGCGACATTACTCGCCAAGGCAGTAATGCTGAATATCAATTGGTCGATGAACGTATTGTTGGCAAAAAACCAAAAAGTTTATCTGACGCCGAAGCTGCTGCATTGCCGCTAACCGCAATTACCGCTTGGGAATTATTATTTGAACATTTAGGCATAAAGCAACAATCAGCCAATAGTGTTGAAAAAACCAATGACGTTATTCTGGTGGTTGGCGCTGCTGGCGGTGTCGGTTCAATTTTAGTGCAACTTGCTAAAACCATTACTGGTGCAACGATTATTGCTACCGCCTCTCGTGAAAGCTCTACACAATGGGTGAAAAAACTAGGCGCAGATTATGTCGTTAACCATAGCCAACCATTACAACCGCAAATTGAGGCCCTAATTGCTAACGAAGGTATGGGGCAAGTTACTCATGTTGCAAGTTTAAATAGTACTGAGTCTTACTTTGAAACTTATACTGAGCTATTAGTGCCATTTGGCAAAATTGCCATGATTGATGATCCAAAAACACCACTCGATATTATGAAGCTTAAGTCTAAAAGCTTATCATTCCATATTGAATTTATGTTTGCTCGTTCAATGTTTAATGCGGCTGATATGCAAGAGCAAAGTCACTTATTAAATCGTGTCGCTGAACTTATTGATCAAGGTTATGTACAAACAACCATAGGTAAAAACTTAGGTGCGATTACTGCTGAAAATTTAAGAGCTGCGCACCAAGAACTGGAAGCAGGTAAATCAATCGGTAAGTTAGTATTACAAGGCTTTTAATTGAGCTGAATAGCCATTAAAAACGATACTATTAATGAATTTAACCTCTCAAAAATGAGAGGTTTTTATTTGCAATTTGCTAGCATAATTAGTAAGTCTATCAAGTAAATTGAATTCAATAGCAGAACTGCTTAACGATAGATAACCATCATTATTTGTAGAAATGGGGGATTTTTATTGTAAAAGTGGGTGGAAATTTATCAGTAAGGTTGTGATATGCTATTGCCATAGATGAAATACATTATTGGTTTATTTGGAATTATTACGTGACTTTACTTTTTATTTACTTGGGCGTTGCTATTGGCGTGTCATTTTTGTGTTCAGTATTAGAGGCAGTATTACTGTCGGTTACTCCTAGTTTTGTTGAACAAATTAAGACAAAAAAACCGAAAGCCGGTGCAGTATTAGCAAAAGTTAAAACTCGTTTAGATGAATCACTTTCCAGTATTTTAATTTTGAACACCTTTGCTCACACCATGGGGGCTGCAGGCGTCGGCTCGCAAGCAATTCAAGTCTTTGGTGAGCAATGGGAAACATTAATCGCGGTATTGCTTACCCTAGCGATACTCTATTTTTCAGAAATTATTCCAAAAACCTTAGGCGCTACGTTTTGGCGTGGTTTGGCTGCGCCTTCCGCCTATATTATTACTTGGTTGGTGAGACTTGTTTATCCGCTGGTGTGGATTTCAACACGACTAACACGTTTATTCAAAAGCGGTAAAGAAAATGAAATTACGCGTGAAGAAATCATTGCGTTAGCATCATTAAGTCATAAAGATGGCAGCTTGTTTTCACAAGAAAATGAATATTTGTCGAATATACTAAAACTGCGAGAGTTACGCACAGGGCAAGTGTTTACACCGCGTACTGTTGTACATATGTTGCACCAAGATGTTACGGTCACGGAGGCATTAAATCACGAACAAACTTCTCAGTTCACTCGTATACCCGTTTATGGCAAAACAGTGGATGATATCAAAGGGAAAGTGATCAAAGGAGACTTATATGAAGCTGAGCGTAATGACCATGGTAATGAACCCATCAGTAATTTTATTATTCCATTAAAGCGCGTATCTGAAAAATTACCGGTACAGCAGCTGTTAGATATACTTATTAAAAATCATATGCATATGGTTTTGGTGGAAGATGAATATGGCCAAACTTCAGGCGTAGTAACCTTAGAAGATGCCATTGAAACCTTACTTGGTCGTGAAATTGTTGATGAAAGTGATGCCGTAACTGATATGCAAGCACTTGCACGGGATAAATATCGTGATCGGCTGCGAGAAATTAAACAACACGAAGACGAGCAATCTGACTAACGCTTGTTATCATCTGCGAGTATTTTGCTTACTTGCTGAGCAAGATTTAATTGACTTCTGTGCGGTAAATACTGCACAGTATCGTCTTTCCCTCCATTCATTAACATTTGTTGACCACCTTTTCCTCTATGATGACACTATTTTCCAAGAAGAAGTGCTTAGTACTATTCGTTTTACTTTCTATTACCGCTTGTCAGCAAACACCTAAAGTAAATAATGAAGAACTTGCCAGTAACGACCGCCTAGCAACACCAAATGCTATTGCTCAGTCATTAATGTTGCCGCAGCAACCCTCAGTTTCAGCGCAAATAGTGCATGACGATATATGGCAGCGTATCCGCAGCCAGTTAAGCATTACCGTGCCTGACAACCAAGAAGTCGCTATGTGGCGCAACTATTATTTGCGACACCCTAACTTTATGGTGACGATATCTGAACGTGCAGAACCCTTTCTTTATTATATTGTTGAAGAATTAGAACGTCGTAATATGCCGATAGAGCTAGCTTTGTTGCCAATAGTAGAAAGTTCATATTTGCCGTATGGCGTTTCTACCCAAAGTGCCGCGGGGTTATGGCAGTTTATGCCAACGGCTGCTAAGCGTTTTAATTTGGCTTCTAATTGGTGGTATGACGGCAGACGTGATGTGGTGAGCTCAACTAATGCCGCTTTAGATTATTTTCAATTTTTTCATCGTACTTTAGGGCAAGATTGGCTAAATGCCGTGGCAGCGTTTAATTCTGGTGAAGGACGAGTCGGGCGAGCCATTGCTAAAAATAAACGCGCAAACAAGCCTTACGATTTTTGGTCGTTAGATTTGCCACGAGAAACCACCGCCTACGTACCTAAACTGTTAGCCATTATCGATATATTGCAACGAGCAGATGAGCTTAACTATATTTTCACGCCAATAAAAAATGCGCCTGCGGTTGCTACTATTTCGTTGAAAAACCAGTTAGACATTACCTTGGCGGCTAAATGGGCAAATATTGAAGCAAAAGAATTAATACGCCTTAACCCTGGGCTAAATCGTGGCGTAACGCCTCCTGATTCGGAACACTTATTGTTAGTACCCGTTGAAAGTGCAGAACAACTGCAAAATAAACTGGCATCGACTAAGCAAAAAGATTGGTTACGTTGGCATCAATATACAGTCAAATCAGGTGATACCTTAAGTGAGATATCGGCTAAACATGAGGTTAAAGTTTCAGCAATTAAACAGCTGAATCAATTAACCTCAAACAGTATAGGTATTGGTCAAACCTTAGTATTACCACTAACAAGCCATATTGTTGACTTAAGTGATTTTACTCGATATGGCACGAAAAGGCGCTATCATGTAGTTAAAAGTGGCGATAATCTGTGGGATATTAGTCGTAAGTATAAAGTAAAAGTGCAAGACTTAGTACGTTGGAATAAGCTCTCAGGTAATTCATTACTACAGCCTAAACAAAGACTAAAAGTATCGCTTTAAGGCACATTTATTCAGCATAAAAATTACCAATTTTGATTGATGCTAAAGCCTCCATTGTGAGGCTTTTTTGTTGCCAAAATCACACAGAAAAAGCTCGTTACACTTAAAAAAATATGCAGTAAGTGGTAGTTATAGATAAATAAGATAAGATAGGAAAAGCTTTAAAATAAGGATAGTTATGAAAAATATTACAATAAAAAAAGTTGCTTTAGCGGCACTCATGCTAACGGCACCATTACTGCAAGTAAATGCGGTAGAGCTAAAAGATTACGACACGGTTTTAGAAAAATATATTGATACCACTGGGCCTGGCGTTGCGGTTATTGTCACTAAAAATGGTCAAACGCTTTATAAACAGGCACGGGGTTTAGCGAACATTGAATTACAAGTACCGATTCAAACCGACACGGTATTTCGCTTAGGCTCAATCACAAAACAGTTTACTGGCGCGGCTATTATG
>PJEL010002758.1_pt1 | contig 15722 bp, 18 predicted proteins | sample 1853271 | NCBI WGS metagenome assembly PJEL01 (sample SAMN08108733, study PRJNA415343) | Invertebrate metagenome, whole genome shotgun sequencing project. | host: Globobulimina | place: Sweden: Gullmar Fjord | collected 2015-08
GTCATCCCGGTTCGCTTCGTCCCGTTGACGCGCGACGAAAACTGATTCCGCGAAAGCCAATTGGTTTTCTATCCGGATGGGCTTTCTTTTTACTTGATTTTACATTTCATTATGCAATCAAATCTTTGTATTTTAACCTTTTTCCAATCATGTTATACATAATGTCTGCCATTTGAAACATGGTATCTAAAGAGCGTGTATTGTGCCTTCCAGCAAATTCATTCACATATTGTCCGATGTGTTTTTTACTCATATGGTGGTGCGTACCATTGTAGCCACGTTTTAATAAAGCCCAGAAGCTTTCTATTCCGTTTGTGTGCGCTTGATCTCTAACGTATTCACCAACGCTATGGCTAACTGAATCGTGATTGTAGCCCTCCATTCCTAAATAGCCTCTGTGGTCATCTGTCATCACGTTAGAGCCTGTTTCTACAGTTTCATTTATAAACCCCTGTAAATCAGCCCCCTTTGTGTTATCTAATGTTTGAGCTACGATTTTACCGCCTCTTTGTTTAGCTCCAATAACTGCCTGTTTCCCGACAGCTCCACGACCTGCTTTTAATTTTTTAGAAGTGTGTTTGTTTTTCTCTTTTCCTCCAAAATATGACTCATCGACTTCGACAATTCCTGAAAGTTTCCCCACATTGTTTTTGTAAGACTCTCTAATTCTCATTGCCAAGTGCCAAGCTGATTTTTGAGTGATATTTAAGTCGCTGGCAAGTTTTGTGCTGGCAACTCCCTTTAAACTTGTTGTGAGTATGTAAATTGCTATTGCCCACACTCTAAAGCCTAAATTGCTCCCCTGCATAATTGTATTGGTCTTTGTGCTGAAGTCCTTTCTACAATCCTTACAACGCCATGACTTCATTTTAGTTTTACGTTCAGAGATTCTTGAAGAGTTGCAACTTGTACATTTTATACTTCCATTCCAACGGGTTTTTATAAACCACTCCTCTGCTGTTTTGTCATCGGGAAACATTGAAGTGATTTCTAATATAGAAATTTTCTGTCTGTTCTTGGTGTCTTTCATAGTATTTATTAATTACGGTAGAATCTTACCCAAAACAAACACAAAAGTCAAGCAAATGGGTAAGATTGTATATAGTTCCCTTTATTTGCATCCATTTTCAGAAATGGTTTGAACGCGAAAGATCCATTCCCAAAGGGAGATGTACTCGTTAAGCTAGTCAAAACAGATTTAGAAGAACTAAAGGCTACTAAGAAACCTCTTTTCCAACTACATTCTGCCCTAACATTTGAAGTAACCAGAAATCTTAGGCCTAGACGGGGGTTTGAAGGTGATACCGGCCCGTATTCAATTGAGCTACAGTTAGTAGTGCAACAAGTAGCTGACTATCAAGGCCTGTTTGCCATGACTTTAAGGGTAGCACCTGGGGGAAAGAAAGCAGCAAAACAAGCCAGAGATATTGCAGTTGAAATGCAGAGATCTGCTGGTAGAAGACTACTTGCGCATGCAATGGATAATCCAGTCGGGGGCTATAGGGGCTAGGAGAAAAAGTCAGAAAGGTGTATGAAGAGCACATGGAATTACATGTAAAGAAAGCCAATAATTTAGCGGGAGCTGTTCAAATCCCCGCATCCAAATCCCACAGCATTCGGGCAGTATTTTTTGCAACTTTGGCGAATGGCACATCCCGTATAAAAAACTTCTTAGATTCAGAAGATACAAAAGCAGCAATAAAAGTCTGCAAAGCACTTGGAGCAAAGATCACTAGGCTTGGTTCAGATCTTGTAGTGATTGGGAATGGACTTCCTTTAGCAAACCCTGGACTCATGTTCACGGGAAATTCGGGCCTTACTACTCGCTTTGTTTTGCCAATTCTTGGCCTAAGACAAAACATTTCACCAATCTATCTTAATACTGGTGAACAGATGGCAAATAGACCAATTCAGCCTCTTGTGAAAGCTCTAAATCAATTGGGAATGGAAATTATTGAAGACAATCCCACAGTAGTTTATGGAAGATTGAAAGGAGGAAAAGTTGAAGTGGATGGAAGCAGTTCACAATATCTTTCTGCATTACTAATGGCTCTGCCACTCGCACAGGAAGATTCAATAATCACAGTTAATAATTTAATGGAGCGACCATATGTGGACATGACTTTACAATGGCTAAAAGATTTAGGGGTCAAGATTGAAGAGCGAGGGCATGCTTTCTACATTCCTGGCGGCCAGTCTTACAAAGCATTCACAAAGACTATTCCTGCAGATTTTTCATCCGCATCATATCTGTTAGCTGCTAAACATTTAATCCCTGGAAACATAGACCTAAAAGGTTTGGATACAAACGATTCGCAAGGTGACAAAGTCCTACTTTCCTATATGGAGGAAATGTTGCCAGTAATAGACTGCTCAAACATTCCTGATCTTGTTCCGACTTTGGCCGTGCTTGCAACTCAGCAAAAAAGAGCCATTCATTTAAGCAATGCTGCACACACTCGCACAAAAGAAACAGACCGCCTCCATTCAATGGCAGAAGGGCTCAGAGCTATGGGTGCAAACATTGAGGAAATGGAAGACGGATTAATAATCCAGCCCAGCCAATTAAAAGGTGCTTCAGTTCGCGGATATGGAGACCACCGCAGCATTATGGCTCTGGCCATTGCTGGCTTGATTGCAGATGGGGAAACGGTGATTGAAGACGCAGACGGAATAGCAAAAACCTTTCCAGGCTTTGTAGAAACAATGCAAAACCTGGGCGCAGAAATAATCCAAAAATCATGATCATTTTTATGGGCTTCAAACATGTTGGAAAAACTTCCCTGGGCCGAGCTTACGCAAAGCACATGGGTCTTCCATTCGCTGATTTGGATGAGCTTTTGGAGGAATCGCAGAGCTGTACCGTTCGCGAATTTATAGAAAGATTTGGTGAAGGGTATTTCCGTGAAATTGAGCTTTTACTCCTGGAAAAAGCTTTGGAAGGGGAAGGGGTTTTGGCGCTTGGCGGAAGTACGCCTCTCAATTCAGCTGCCCAAAAATTACTCAAAAACCACACTTGCATACACATCACCGCGGATCTGGATTTGCTTGTGGAGTGGATTCAAGAATCCGGGAGGCCGGCCACATTTCCGGCCGGAGATTTAAAAACCGTAACAGAGAAGTTGAGGAAGGAACGGCAGCCGGTGTATGCTGCTCTGGCTACTCATACTGTGCACAACAACAATGATTATCCTGCACTTATGGAAATCATCAAGAATCTATGAAAAAACTACTACTCATTCACGGCCCCAACTTGAATCTTTTGGGGAAGCGAGACAGCCAGCATTACGGCACTCAATCCCTGGCAGATTTGGAGGCCAAATGCACAGAAAAAGCCAAAGAACTGGGCTTTGAATTAGTCGCTTTTCAATCAAACCATGAAGGGGAACTCATTGATTTCATTCAAGCGAATAAAGCCAGCGGAATCCTAATCAACCCCGGTGCTCTCAGCCACTATAGCTATGCTCTGCATGATGCACTTTTGGACACACAATTGCCCTGCATTGAAGTACATCTTTCAGACATTTCCAACAGGGAGTCCTGGCGAAAAAAGTCAGTAACAGCACCTGCCTGCCTCACACAAATCAGTGGGAAAGGTGCGGAAGGATATTTGGAAGCGCTGGAACTTTTCACACGGCCAATCAATGCAGTAATAGGAAATCCATTGGAAAAAAGTTGGAGCCCAAAGCTCCACAATTCTGCTTACAAAGAGCTGGGGATCAAAGCAGTTTTGGTGAAAATGGAGAACGAAAACATTCAAGTTTTAGTAGATAGAATTCGCCATCAAAACATAGCCCTCACGGCCGTAACAATGCCGCACAAAGAAAACATAATTTCTCTTTTGGACGAGGTAGATCCGCTCGCCAAAGAGATTGGAGCAGTGAATACAGTCATCAATAAGGATGGCCAACTTTACGGATACAACACGGACATTATTGGAATAGAAGCTGCGCTTTTGGACTTGGATTTGAAGGGCAAAAAAGTGCTAATCATTGGAGCAGGCGGCGCTGCAAAAGCAGTTGCCCACGTTCTGAAAGCAAAGGGTTCAGAAATCTTTATTTTGAATCGCACGCCTCACAAAGCAGCAGCCTTGGCACAAAAGTATGGAGCAAAAGTTGTGGATAAAATCCCAAAAAACATTGACCACATCATCAATGCAACTCCTCAGGAAATGGATTGCACTTTTGACCTCAATTATCACAGAAACCAGCGAGGTCTAAAGATGTTTGTCATTCAAGGCTTAGAACAAGCAAGGCTTTGGACCGGCAAAAGCTTAGATCCTGTTAAATATTTAAACGAACTTAAGTGAAAACTCTAACTCCCATTGAAGACGTAATTGCTGAATTCCCACTCTCCTCAACGGGTGAATCCCAAGTACAAAAAGACCGTGAGGAAATTAAACAAATTCTTTCCGGAGAAGATAAAAGACTCTTATTAATTCTGGGTCCTTGCAGCGCATGGCCTTATGAATCCATGCTGGATTATGCCCAAAAACTCAAAGAACTTTCTGAAGAAGTAAAAGATTCAATGAAGCTTCTCATCCGTGTTTATACACAAAAACCTCGCACAATAACAGGTTGGATGGGACCTGCAAACCAGCCTGACCCCTTCGCTCCAGCAGACATTGATGCCGGCACAAAATATGCAAGAAAGTTGATGGTAGAATTGGTGGAGATGGGATTAGCTTTGGCAGACGAAGCCGTCTTTGTACAAAACAACAAAGGTTTTGTGGAGCTGCTTTCTTGGATTGCAGTTGGAGCTCGCAGCACGGAAAATCTGGCCCACCGAATCTTTGCTTCAGCAATTAAAGTGCCAGTGGGCATGAAAAATCCCACCAGCGGATCTATAGAAATTGGAGTCAACGGTGTACAAGCTGCTCAACATCCACATACAACTGTTCAGGACAATCAACAGATTGAAACGCCAGGAAATCCTTTCGCCCATTTAGTATTGCGAGGAGGAACCAGCGGTCCAAATTTTCACCTAAATCATCTTTTGGAAGCTAAACTCCGTTTGGATGAAGCCAAGCTCAAACACCCCGCAATCATTGTGGATGCCAGCCATGACAACAGCCGCACAAATGTTGGCAAAGATCCAAATCTTCAAGGCAAAGTGATTGAAGAGGTTATGCAAAATCTCAAACAACACCCTGAACTTCAGGAAAACATTAGAGGTTTCATGTTAGAAAGTTTCCTCAAAACCGGCACCCAAAATCTGGCAGATCTCACCTCAGAAAGCATTGATAAAACTGGACTTTCCATCACAGATCCATGTTTGGGATGGGAGGAAACGGAAGCGCTCGTGAAAAAGACCGCAGACTTATATAAAGCACTCAAAGCATGAAATTGCCAGATGCAAATCGTTACGTAATCATAACGGACAACACCGTAAGAAAGCTCTACGGTGAAGCTCTTTTAAAAGAGCTCAAAGCACAAAACTTAAAAGTAGATTTACTCAGCATCCCACCAGGGGAAGGTTCAAAATCTCAGGCCATGAAAAGCCACTTAGATGAACAGCTTTTCAAGCTGGGATGTAAACGGGACACAATGATCCTTGCACTTGGTGGAGGAGTTGTTGGAGACTTAGCCGGCTTTGTTGCCAGCACATACATGCGTGGAATTCCAATCGTCCATATCCCAACTACTTTAACTGCGATGGTGGACAGTTCCATTGGTGGGAAAACTGGCATCAACACCCCATACGGGAAAAATCTTCTTGGAACTTTTTGGCCACCAAAAGACATCATTTCAGATATAAAATATTTGGAAGCCCTACCAAAAAAACAGATGGTAAATGGCCTAGTGGAAGCTATTAAAATCTTCATCACACATGACGCAGAGGCTTTTGACTACACCAGTAAAAACCTGGACGCAATCCTCAACAAAGATCCAAAAGTACTGCAAAAAGTCATTCAAACTGCAGCAGATCTTAAAAAAGAAATCGTGCAAAAAGATGAAAGGGAAAAAGGTGAACGCATGTATCTAAATTTTGGCCACACTGTGGGTCACGCCCTGGAACTTCTCAGCGAATACCAAATTTCGCACGGACATGCCGTCGCTTTGGGAATTTTAACAGAAGCAAAACTCGCGGAAATGGATGGCCATCTTACTCCAAAAGACTACACAACTATTGAAACACTCATTCATCGCTTGGGGCTTTCTCTGGAACCTCTGGTCAGTTACAGCATGGATCAAATTTGGGAGGCTGCTCAATTGGATAAAAAGGGCAAAGACTCTAAAATAGTTTATGTGCAACTGGCTAAAATTGGGAAAGTGCATACAATGGGCACACTCACATCTGATCACTTTAAATAAAATTATGCCTGGAAATTCATTTGGACAACTCTTCCGCATCACCACCTTTGGCGAGTCCCACGGACCGGCCATGGGCGTAGTTATTGATGGCTGCCCATCAGGACTAAAAATCACCCGCGAAGACATTCAAAAAGAACTAGATCGCCGCCGTCCCGGCCAAAACGACCTCAGCAGTCCACGCAAAGAAACTGATCAAGTTGAAATCCTTTCCGGAATTTTTGAAGACAAATCCACCGGCACGCCAATTGCACTCCTCATCCGGAATCAAGACGCAAACCCCAAAGACTATGAAGAACTCAAAGACCTTTACCGTCCCGGCCACGCGGACTTCACATATGAAGCAAAATATGGACACAGGGATTGGCGAGGCGGAGGCCGAGCCTCAGCAAGAGAAACTGTCAGCCGAGTAGCTGCTGGCGCAATCGCAAAGCTTCTTCTCAAAGAAAAAGGCATACAAATAACAGGAGAAATCCTTGGATTTGACCAAGCAAAAGTTGATTCAGCACGTGCAGACGGAGACTCACTTGGCGGCATAATACAAATCACTGCAAGCGGTGGCCCAGCCGGATTGGGCGAACCAGTATTCCACAAACTCTCCGCAGACCTTGCGGCAGGAATCATGAGCATACCGGCAGTAAAAGGAATTGAGATTGGTGATGGCTTCGCTGCCGCTCGCCACCGCGGTTCAGAAAACAACGACGAATGGATTCAAAAGGACGGAAAAATCCAACCCAAAACAAATCATGCAGGCGGAATCCTTGGAGGGATTTCAACTGGCGCAGACATAGTGCTCCGCTTTGCACTCAAGCCAGCTTCCAGCATTGCCAAGCCACAAAACACTGTGGACAAGGCCGGCAATCCCAAAACCATTGAAATCACCGGCCGCCACGACCCCTACCTCCCACCACGCGCCATCCCCATTGGAGAAGCCATGGTAGCCTTAGTCCTGGCGGATCATTTGTTGCTAAATTAAACACCCCTTACTCTTCTAGGAAGAACACTTGGTACTGCACTCACTACATTTACTCCCACATCATCTATATGTGGAGGCACATTCGATACTATTCTATCAGTAGTAGGAGCGCCATGTTCCTCATACAGTGCGCGCAAACCCTCTAATCCCCTTTTAGTTTCTTTAATTTGAGCTTCAAGAGCTTCAGCTCTTTCTTCTTCAGGTTTTCCCTCACCGGTAATAATTTTTTGAAGGTTAGCTTCAGGTGCAACGTAAGGATATCCCATAATATATTGGGTTAAAAATAAATAAAATTAGAATGCTGTTTCATAATCCCTATCTAAGCCTGGATCAACGGCTATTTGTACTGCCTCAGATGTTTTGGATATCACATCAGCCTCAGCCGTTGGGCTTTCCGGCTCAGTTATGTCCATAGGAGAAGCAAGTACTACCCCTAGTGCACCATCATCTGGATGTTTACTTGGATGTTTTCTTTCTAGTATTCCCATAAGTGTTTTGGGTTAAAAAATAATTAAATAAAAATCCCCGCTTTTCTGCGGGGCTTGTGTGAACTTGGTTTGAATCAATTATTACACAGCATCCCCGCTTCCAAAGAAGAAGAAAGAAAAGCTGTTAAAAAATGTGTTTTGATTCATAACAATTAAGTTCCCCAGGAGCATAGCCGGCCGGGCTTGAGCCTGTCAATAAGAATTTTTACCTAGTCCCAATTGCCTTAATATCTCCAAACAATGGTTCATGAGGTAGTAAGTGTTCGCTGTTATCTGCAAGATGACTTGTGAGAATTTTTGGATATTCAAGGCCCAATTGTAAGTTCGCTGCTATAGCAGTATTTTCCATAATCGGATTATTTCTTTGATCGTAGACCAAGGCTAGTTCAAGTTTTTGACCATCTATCATTCCAAAAGGTTCTACAAAAATATAGAAAGCTGTACTGCTAGCATCAGTATTTTCATCAACAAATACATCTCCATTCAGCTCAGTCTTTAAGTCTTTTGAGTCAATTGGGCCAAAAAATACCTCACCACTTTCTACATCCATTAATCTAATATTTGTGAAATTCGCATTACCATTTTCATCTAAAAGCCCAGCATTTGTATCGTGATTATCATTGGAGGCAGAAAAGCCAATTGGCAAATGAGAAATTACCAAATCATCATAAGCAGTTATTGAAAAACTAAGCAGTTCTTGATCTTTCCCATTGAGCACAAGATTACCGCCACTTTTCATATTTAGCTCAATACTGACTTTTGGATCCCCAACCCGTTTTTCTAAGCAATTATTTTCCTCTCGCGATTCATCAACAAGAAAAGAAGCATCTATGCAAACTTTTACAATATGTGTGCCGTCCAGAAAGTTAGTGGGCACTAATTGAGTAGCATTTCCAGCATCCAAAAATTCCAGCGAATCAAGTCCAGACCACAAACTACTAAAAGCTACAGCACTTAAGTCATCCACATATATATCTGTTCTACCACTTGTTACAGAAGGGATATTCGTGCGCCCATTGTTTTTTTGAATGATTACTAGCTCTCCATCTTCCAAATACACATCTTCAACAATCAAATCTGGCCCTTTGTTTAAAAACTCATCCAAAAGGAAATATCCTGCAATGGCTAAAACAAAAATGCCAAAAAAACTCAGCATTTTCATCTCTCTTTTAGACAATTTTTTCAAGTCGGCGTTTTAAGTTACTCAATCTTATCACATTGATAAGCTATTTCTACACCTATCCAGACTTGACAAAAGCGCATAATTACAGCATTAATTAAGTAAATATTTCAAATGATATGTTAAAAACTTTAGAATCCCCAAAACCCCAATTAGATCTGGCTGCTCAAGAAGAGACTCCAAAAGTAGGCAAACCAGTTTTAGGTTTGGTAAAACCCGCTATAGAGGAAACCTATCAAGGCGTACAAACAACAACAGCAAGATCTGATGAAGAATATTCATTGGGTGTAGTGGAAAACCAAGTCTCAAATACATGGCGCCGTGAAAGAGGCCCAGAGGCAACCACCACTTGGCACATCTTAAGCTTCTAAGCTAAACTCTCCCCATGACTGATCTGTACCATCACTTAACACTCTTCTTCCGCGAGCTCAAAAAGAGCGGCGAAACTCCACTTCTAGTAGTGGGAGGCCCAACTGCATCTGGCAAAACTGCCTTGAGCATAAAGTTGGCAGAGGACTTTAATGGAGAAATCATTTCCGCCGACTCCGCGCAAGTCTACAAAAAGATGAATGTGGGAACAGACAAGATTAGTGTGGCAGAACGTAAGCGAGTAAAACATCATCTTATTGATGTTCGGAATCCAGACCAATCTTTCACAATGGCAGACTTCAAGCGCGAGGCAACTTGGGCAATCAAAGACATTGTTCGCCGTGGCAAAGTGCCAATTCTTTGCGGTGGCACCGGCCTATATATAAATTCTGTTGTTGAAGATTATGAGCTAGATCCAGCACCGCCAAACCCTTCCATTCGCGCAGAATTACAGAAGGAGTATGAAGAAAAAGGTCAGGATCATCTTTATGAAATGCTAGTAGATTTGGATCCCGCAGCTGCCTCAAAAATCCATCCAAACAACATTCGCTATGTGGCACGTGCTCTGGAAATCGTGCTCCAAACTCATCGCCCTCTACAGCGAAGCAAAGGCAAAGCTCCCTACAACGTTTTCAAAATCGCAATCCAATGGGACCGCGAAATCTTGTACGAACGGATCAACGCACGCGTGGACGAACAAATTGAAGAAGGATTGCTGAATGAAATCAAAACCCTCCTAAGCGAAGGCTACACAGAAAAGCTACAAGCAATGTCCGCCCTTGGATACAAAGAATATTTCCCATACTTCCATGGCGAAAAGACTTTGGAAGAATGTAAAGAAACTCTAAAAAAGAACACTCGCAACTTTGCAAAACGTCAGCTAACTTGGTTCCGCAAAGAGGAGGATATTTACTGGATTGAACCTGCAGAATTCGATGCACTAACCAAATAACATGCACCTCAAGTTCAAACATTTAATGGAAATCTGCCAAAAGCTTCGTGATGAAGGCGGCTGCCCTTGGGACCGCGAGCAGACTTTAAAATCACTAACAAAATGCATAAAAGAAGAAGCAGAAGAACTTTGCGAAGCAATTGAAAAAGAAGACACACAAAACACACTGGAGGAAATTGGAGACCTACTTTTCACGCTAGTAATGATGACCCAAATCGCAAATGAGGACAAACAATTCAACATGGGAGATGTGCTGGAAGCAGGCGCAGAAAAACTAATCTCCCGCCACACTTGGGTCTTTGGCAGCGACAAAGCCGACACCCCAGAAGAAGCCCTAGCCCTCTGGATGAAAAACAAAGAGAAGGAGAGAGAGAATAAGGCTTGAGAAAGCGCAAAACCCCCTGTAGTCTTCTTTCCTAAACAATAATTGATATTTATGTCATCTTCAGAAAAGGCAGCTATAATTGCTGACTGGGACCGTGGTCAGTTAATCAATAGACTTTACGAGCTAAAAGGGGATATTAGAGTTAATAATGTCCCACTTCTCAAGGCTTCGGAGGAACAGTTCACAGACAATGAAATCAGGAATAGGCTTGTTGTCCTTTTAGAAGACCTAGACATTAGTAATACTTTCTTGGCACTTTCGCCAAATTTAATTGGAAAGTTTGAGGCTTGCGCATTTACTCATTCCAGAACTACATACCCAAAAACCATTCTTTCTGGTTTAGAACTAGATGGATATATTTGGGCTTTAGTATTAAACGAACACGGTACTTCACCTGGTATTGAAATTATGAGGTCTCCAACTGTTGCAGAAAAAACCTCAGAAATTGGAAGGCCTACGGGTGGTTTACATTATAGGCCTTCTGCTAGACGCGCTACTACTCTTACAAAATTTGTATTAGAAACAGGTGTGCAGACTGCTGGTGGTGGTCATAGTGCTAGGCAAGGGTCACCTGCTTATGATGGAGAAGATTTTATTGAAATTATTAAACAATTTCTTCTTGCAGACTCAAATATGTTGAGAGAACATTCAAAAAAACACAACAATCCATTCATCTAAATCTGTGCTAGACTCCTTGCATGAGTATTTTGGGGAAAAGCTGGGAGCTTAGCCATAAACGGCAGGCAGATGAGTCGCTTTGGGCGGCGCTTTTAACGGCGCGTGGCATTGAGAATCCTGGCCAGTTTTTTGCCGATGCCAGCCTCGCGGACCTGCATGATCCCTTCCTTTTTGATGATATGCAAAAGGCGGTGGATCGCCTGCAAAATGCAATTAATGCACGTGAGCGAATTGTGATCTACGGCGATTACGACGTAGATGGCACAAGCGGATCGTCCATTTTGATTCACACGCTTAGGTTTTTGGGTGCGGAAGTTTCCTACAGAATCCCGCACAGAATGAAAGACGGTTACGGATTGCACATGAAGTATGTGGAAGAATTACATAAGCAAGGAGTTAGCGTGCTCATCACGGTGGATTGCGGGATTTCATGCCCCAAAGAAGTGGCTGCGGCTCAGGAACTCAAGATGGACGTGATCATCACAGATCACCACACCATACCTGAGGAACAGCCTCCAGCCTTCGCCACCATCCATCCAAAACTATCCAAAAAATATCCTTTCAAAAAACTGTCAGGAAGCGGCGTGGCCTTCAAATTGGCCTGCGCACTTTTGATTCACAGCAAAAATGAGGATTTCATCCCCAAGCTCACGGACCTCGCCAGCCTTGGAACCGTTGCGGATTGCGTGCCGTTGACTGGGGAGAACCGTGCCATTGTAAAGCTGGGTCTCAAGCAGATGCGCCACACGGAATGGGACGGGCTTCAGGCAATTTTGGAATCTGCCGGCGTTTGGGATCAGGAGCAATTCACATCTGAAACAATTGGTTTTCAAGTTGGCCCCCGCATCAATGCCTCTGGGCGAATTGATAACCCACTTTGGGCCATGCAAGCCCTACTATCAAAGGGCAGCGAGGCCAGAGAAAAGAGCCAAAAATTGGAGGATCTTAATAAAAATCGCCAGGAAATGACCCGCACAATGATGGAAGAAGCAGAGGCCAGCTTGGACTTGAGCCAGCCTTTAATAATTGCAGAAGGCGTTGGCTGGTCCAGCGGAATTGTGGGGTTGATTGCAGGACGTTTACAGGAGAAATATGGCAAACCAGCATTCATTTTGGAAGATCGAGGAGATTCCTTGGTAGGCTCCGCGCGCAGCTTTCCCGGCTTCCACGCCGTGACCGCGCTCCGCCAAGCCCACGACTTAATGGAAAACTACGGAGGCCATGAACAAGCCGCCGGCTTCCACCTCAAAAAGGAAAACTATGCAGAATTCAAAAAAATCCTCCAAACATACGCAAAGGACTTCTTCAAAAAGACACCCGTAAAATCCACTCTCAAAGTAGATTTTGAACTCCAGGAAGGAGACTTCAGCTTAGAAAAAATAGACAAAGTCAGCACCTTCGCCCCCTTTGGAATTGGAAATCCATCCCCACTTTTCCTTATGAAGGATGTGCAAATAGTAAACACCAGACCCGTAGGAAAAACCGGAGACCACCTCAAATTCACAGCCAAATTCCAAGGCCAACTCCATGATGGCATAGCCTTCCGTTGGGGAGAACATGAAGATGCATTCTGGCAGGCCAAAGAACTCCTAGTCCACCTGGAAAAGAACAAGTGGAACGGTGAGGAGAAGGTGCAGTTGAGGCTTGTGGATGCAAAGTAGACTTTGTCCAGACAATCCCTTGCTATTGGCTTGTTTTAGCGGTATAGTAATGCACTTATCAGCAGGTCAAGCCTTGATCATAAGCCTGAAAAGTGGTATAATCTACAGATAAGCCGAACCTTATGACACTTACTACCCAAGACCAAGCAAAAGCAATAATCAAGAATGCCAAAAACATCTTGATTGCTCCGTCGTCTCCAGATGGAGATTCTGTTGGTAGCGCTTTAGCACTCATGACAGTTTTGCAGAAGCTTGGGAAGAACGTAACCGTAGTCGCTACAAATGCTGTACCGGACTACCTAAAGTTCCTTCCACACATTCATCAGATCAAAAAGGAACTGAGTGCGGGGAAAGATTTTGTGATTTCCCTCAACACTGAAGGTGCGGAAATCGATCACCTTAAATATGAGGTTGAAGGCGGAAAGATAAACATTATTGTGACTCCAAAGAATGGAGAATTTCACGGCCATGACATCAGCTTCGCAAAAGGAGCTGGAGATTTTGACCTGATAATCACGGTTGATACAGGTGATTTGGTTCAACTAGGAAAACTATATGAAGAAAACAAAGCAATGTTCCAAAACATTCCTCTTCTAAATGTGGATCATCACGCTTCAAACGGGAAATTTGGGACTCACAACTTTCTGGATTACTCGGTTGCAGCCACTACACAAATGCTCACGCCTCTTATCCTGGAATTGGAGGAGGAACACGGCGAGGAACTAATTGACGAAGACGTAGCAACTCTCCTTTTGGTAGGAATTATTACAGATACCGGAAGTTTCCAGCACAGCAATACAACGCCGGAAGCCTTTGAAGTTGCCGCAGATCTTCTTGAGCGAGGAGCTCGCCAGCAAGAAATCATCAAACATGTATTCAAAACTAAGAGCCTTGCCACACTCAAACTTTGGGGGCGAGTACTTTCCAAAATCCAATCAGAAGGACCATTGGTATACTCAACAATTAGCCTTATGGACCTGGCAGATACAAATGCCAGCTCAGACGACTCAGATGGAATTATTGACGAACTAATGAGCAATGCACCAAATGCAGAAGTCGTACTTCTCTTAAAGGAAAAGGAGAAAGACTTTGTTACAGGTAGCCTCCGTGCACCTGGCAAGAATGCAGATGTAAGCGAAATCGCTCAAATGCTCGGAGGAGGAGGGCACATCAAGGCAGCTGGATTCCGCATCAGGGACAAGTCGCTGGAAGAAGCCCTAGAAATGGTTAAAAACACTGTGGCTGAATACTTCAGCACAGCAACAAAGATGGAGGAAAACAAAAGTATCTTCCCAAAACTAGTTGCACAGCCTCAAACCTCTGCACCAAAAGTTTCGCCTGGAGGAGAAGACCTTTTACTCAAAGATTTCCGCAAGCAACAAGACCCTGAAGAAGAAGCAATCAAAGAAAAAAGCGTCCGTTTCTTTCAAGACGGAGATGGTCAAGAAACAGTAGAAGACGTTCTAGCCAAGCTGAGCAAAGAGTGATTCGTCAATATCAGCGTTAGATGAAACTTGGGATACATCCTCATCCTCATCTAGTTTTTCCATAAGCTTCACAAGTTTTTGCGCTAGATCCAGTTCGCCAATTTTCATATCTTCCTTTGGCTTCCAAGTCATTTCATCTTTTTCAACTTTGAATCCCATTCCCTCCGTAGCCTTTTTAACAGAACTGTATTGATCAGGTGCGGCGTAAAGCTCAAACTTTCCATCCCCAGCATCCAAAATATCATCCGCTCCACTATCCATTAATTCCAGCTCCGCTTCTTCCGCATCTTTTTCACCAGAATCCACCAAAAGAAAAGCCCTTTTATCAAACTTCCAAGCCACCGCTCCAGCCGATCCCAAAGTCCCGCCATTCTTGTTCAAAATGGTTCGCACATTAGTCAGCGAACGGTTTTTATTATCCGTAATTACATCAATCATAAAGGCAGATCCACCAGGTCCAAAAGCTTCATATGTAACTTCTTGGTAGTTCGCAGCGTCTTTATCTGCACCAGACCCTTTCTTTATGGCCCTATCAATATTCGTATTTGGAACATTATCCGCCTTGGCACGGTCAATAGCCGTTCGCAGGGAAGGATTCATGTCAGGATCATCTCCAGATTTTGCGGCAATAGCAATAAGCTTGGCGTGCACGGTGAAAATTTTACCGCGCTTAGCGTCTGCTGCGCCTTTTTTATGCTTGATTGAGTTCCATTTGCTATGTCCAGACATGCGCAAAGTATAGCAGAAATTGACCCTACTTCAAATTTAACCTAAAGTTCATCCACTAACCCCCACCTCATGTTCACTTCCGCATTCAAACCTTTAAAAACACTCCTACTAACAATAGGGGCAACTTTCGCACTTGCCTTACTCGCAGCGAGCACAGCCAGTGCAGCCACAATTACAGTAGATACATCTGATGACGATTACACTGCAAACGGAAACTGTACTTTCCGTGAAGCAATAAGAGCCGCAAATTCTGACATTGTTGTAGATGCCTGTGCAACGGGTAGTGGGGATGACACTATTGTCTTTGACTCTTCCACAAACGGAAATCCAATCACGCTAACTATTGCAGAAAATGGATCTATGTATCCAAATGAATCCGGAGACCTTTATATTGCAAATGCTTTGGAAGTCATTGGAAACGGGGAAGGAAATACAATTATTTCTGGCTCAGGTTTTGGAGAGCGAATTTTAGAAATTGATATGGCAACAACAGCTGACATATCTTT
>PJEL010002759.1_pt1 | contig 15721 bp, 18 predicted proteins | sample 1853271 | NCBI WGS metagenome assembly PJEL01 (sample SAMN08108733, study PRJNA415343) | Invertebrate metagenome, whole genome shotgun sequencing project. | host: Globobulimina | place: Sweden: Gullmar Fjord | collected 2015-08
GTACTTGCAGCCAGCATGTCGCGTATGGAGCCAAGACGAGACATTGCCTCACTACTGGATATATTTAAATCGGAAGAATTCTTCAAAAGAAGGTCACTTGACTTCGCCAACTCAGATGTTGTTGAACGGGACTGCTCTTCGACCTCACGTGCCCGTTCGATCAAATGAGAAACTCCCTTGCTGATTTGATCCCGGATTTCATCACTTGTCTCATCGAGTTTATGCATCTGTTGTGTAAGACCAGAACCAGCAGCCTCTGCCCTGTCCAGCGCATGTACAGCTGTTGCTTCAATGTTCTGACTGGTCTTTTCCAACTGCTGGGTCATCGCCATCGATTTATCCTCAGCAACAGCAACGGCCTGTTCCAACGCGTCAATTTGTGTAGACAATGCCTTACAAACTTCCTCACTGCTGGTTTGGGCGTCCTGTACAGATTTTTTGAATATATCCGCTTGTTCCAGGGCTATTCCGTCAAGTTTATCTTTTTGAAGTTCGGCTCCTTGAATAAGCTCTTCAATCTGCTTGAGCCGGCGGTCCAACTCTCCTTGAAGGTGGTCCGCATTGCTGATCAAACTTTCAGCAGCATCACTTGCTTTCTCATTTTGTTTATTCAGCTGACCATTCGCGACTTCAATTTTTGCCGCAGCATTTGTTGTTTCGGCTTGAACTTCTCGCGCATGCCTGCGCAGCGTCAATGTAAGACTGGCAACTCTGGCCTCTGCTTCAGGGCTCGGATATCCGAGCTCTGTCATTAAGGCATGGAGTGCATCTCCCTTGAGTTTATTATCCATACCGCGCTTAAAATAGGCGAGCATTATCCAAAGGAAGACTAGTGGTGCAAACGCCCCCGCGAAAAAAGTGCCAATCTCATGTGGCAGCAAATCCCAAAGATTAACCCAGCCGATGTTTTTCTCAACATAGACAGCAATGCCTGCAACCCAAATCAAGCTCAATAAATTCACGACAAAAAGAGTGATTTTACCTGATCCCTTGGAGACGCCACTTGATGACAATTGTTCATGACGCCCAAGGATGAGAGGGCTTTCATCAAGGTTTTTGTTTCTATCGGCCTCAGGATGCTTCAAAAGCATAATATTCTCCCCACTACTAGCGGAGTGAAGAGTCATTCAAAAAGAGGGTTTCGTCAAGTTTTGGTAGGATTTAGCAAAACAGAAATCCGGAGCAGAAGAAATTCTGCCCCGGCATAAATCGTTATCCTATTTGATAACGGATGCTTCCATAAGGGCATTTATTGTATCAGTGCTAACGCCCCAGTCTTTCAGCGCTTCCTCAGTATGCTGCCCTGGCGAGCAGGCAGGCCCCTGAATCTCTGATTTTGTTCGAGAGAATTTCGGTGCCGGCGCAGGTTGAACAACGCCTTCGATTTCAACAAATGTCCCTCTTGCTTTGTTATGAGCATGTTCAGGCGCTTCTTTCAAAGAAAGAACAGGTGCAAAACAAACATCCGTACCTTCCATAATCTCACACCATTCATCCCGTGTCTTCGTGATGAAGACATCTGCAAAACGCGCTCTTAGTTTAGGCCAGGCAGAAACATCCATCTGATGAGGAAGGTCTTCGCCTTCAAGACCGGTCAAACGCAAGAGTTCAGAATAAAACTTGGTTTCGATTGAACCGATTGACACATATTTTCCATCTGATGTTTCATATACATCATAAAAATGCGCCCCTGAATCGAGGATGTTTGTTCCTCTTTCATCAGTCCAGCGGCCGGCAGCCTGCAATCCAAAAAACGTTGTCATAAGGCTGGCAGCACCATCAACCATGGACACATCGACGACTTGTCCCTTACCTGAATTTTTGGCTTCAAGCATTGCGGCAAGAAGACCCATAGCAAGATAAAGTGCGCCACCACCGAAATCTCCAACAAGGTTGAGAGGCGGTGTTGGGGGGCCATCTTTTCTGCCAATGGCATGAAGTGCGCCCGACAAAGCAATATAATTAAGGTCATGTCCTGCAGCAGGTGCCATCGGCCCATCCTGCCCCCAACCGGTCATACGGCCATAGACGATTTTTGGGTTACGCTCAAAGGCTACTTCTGGCCCAAGCCCCAGTCTTTCCATCACGCCTGGGCGAAAGCCTTCTATAAGACCATCCGCTTGAGCAATAAGGCCAAGAATAAGCTCCTGTCCTTCCTTTGACTTACTATCTACAGCGATTGAACGTCGGCCGCGCATCAATAGATTAAATTTTGGATCTGTATGAACACCTAAACCTGTTTCCTGCATGCGATCCACCCGGATCACTTCTGCCCCCATATCCGCAAGAAGAAGTGCACACATTGGCCCAGGTCCAATCCCCCCCATTTCAACAATCTTATATCCGGCTAACGGTCCCATTGTTTTTCCTTTCTTATTTTCAGGTCCTTTTGAATCGAATTGTCATTGTAGCTGCAACCGATATCGACTGTCATCATCGGAATAAATACTCTTAGAAAATGCCAATTAGAACCAGTGGAGTAATGATTTATTTGCATGCCCCTTAAATAAGCGGTTATACCTATTACAAACATATGCTGCATATATGAGGGGTCATTCCAATGGGCAAAATAATCACAGGTGCTGTCGTAGGCATAGTTGTAATCTTGGCAGTCATTCTGGGCGTTTTTTACTTCAACCTGGATAAAGTGATTATCGCAGCGGTCGAAGGATACGGCTCTGATGTTACACAAGCTGAAGTGACTTTAAACGAAGTCGATCTTGATCTGACTTCAGGAAAAGGGGCCCTGCGAGGCTTGACGGTAGGTAATCCTGCTGGTTTTGAAGAGCCTTCCGCTTTTGAACTTGGCGAAATTTCACTGGCTGTCAATATTTCAGATTCAAACGAACAATTGATCCATATTGAGGAAATAATCATAGATGCGCCAAAAATTACCTATGAGCTGAATGAAACGACGAACAATCTGGATGCCCTCAAAAAGAACATCGACCAATTTATGAAGAGCAAGGGCTTAACTGAAGGATCTTCCGACAAAGCATCGTCAGAGAGTAAGGATGATCCCAAAATCATTATAGACAAACTTGTTATTAAAAACGGCAAAGTGACTGTAAAAGCCCCGATTACACTCAATAAGAAAATAGAAGGCAATTTACCGACAATTCAAATGACTGATATTGGGAAGAAAAAAGGTGGAGCCTCTCCTGAAGAAGTAGCGGCACAAATCCTTAACAAAGTAACCGGAAGTGCGATGTCAGTCGTGACGGATCTGGGAATTGGCAAAACACTAAAAAGCCTGGCAACTCAAGCCGATGGCGCTATCAAAGCCGTTGGCGCGGGTGTTGGAGGAGCTGCCAAAGGAGCTGGAGATGTTGTTGAAGGTGCCGGCAAAGCTGTAGAGGGTGCAGCCGGAGCCATCAAGGGCCTTCTCAAGTAAGGTCGATGGAGATGGAAAGCGTAGAGCAAAATCTTGAAGTGGTAAATAAATGGCTTGAGATAGTCATTGAATTTGCTGTCAAATATGGCTTTCAAATTGCAGGAGCTCTTGTCTTTCTCATCTTGGGCCTAATCGTTGCGAACTGGCTCGGGAATCGCGTTGAGAAGATCACCATTGCCAGGAATATTGATCAGACTCTTTCTCAATTTATAGGAAGTACTGTCAAACTGGTTTTGATTATCATGTTGGTGATCATCACTCTTGGTAATTTTGGAATAAGCATCGCGCCCCTCATTGCTCTGGCTGGTGCCATAACATTTGGGGCTACCTTAGCTTTGCAGGGTCCTCTTTCAAATTTTGGCTCTGGTCTTGCGATCATTCTCACGCGCCCCTTTGTGGTTGGAAATGTAATATCCGTTCATGGAACAAGTGGAATTGTTGATAAAATAACGCTGGGTGCCACTTTTTTATCCGGTGAAGACGGTGAGCAAATCACCATCCCCAACAAAGAAATCGTGGGTCAGATTATCGTCAATTCTGACAAAACACGTATTCTCGAAACCACTATTTGTGTACAATCAGACACAGATATGGACGCTCTTATTAACAAAATTCAGACAATTTTGGAAAATTATCCGGGTGTTGTGAAGGATCCCGCCCCACAGGTCGGTATTCATGATTTTACCTATGGCGGGATAATTGTTGGGCTAAGAGCCTGGATTCCTGGACAACAGTATTTTCAAATTCGGTACGGAATAAACGCTGCAATATTATCTGCATTACGGGCTGATGACGTTCAATTGTTCACCCCCGCAATCTCCGCTGTCTCTCTTCCGGACCATCAAGATGTACAAACATCCTCTTCATCGACGAGTTCTCCTCAATCACTTTGAGGAGAACTCCAATAGGCTGCAGTCGTTGACTTTTACTCTGTTTGGATTGTCAGTGTTTTTCAATATGAAAACCTTCCACATCCTGCGGCGCTTCGAAATACCCGGTTACCATCATAAATGCTTCAGGGCTTGTGAACTTTGATCCTGCAGGGTTTTCTTTGTTTCTTTTCTTCAGTTGGATAAGACACTCAGCGTTTGACCGTTCAAGATAATGCAGACAATGGTCAGCATTTAGATCTTTATAGAGATTCTTAAACCAAGCCCTCTGTCCTTTCGTATTACCAGGAAAATCAAGAACAACAGAACTTCCATCAGCAAGAAGTCCTTTGACATGTTCCGAGAGAACTTTTTTAAGGCGCGCAGAACACGTTAAATAATCTTCAAATGTATTTATCTGATCTGGATACAGTTTGGATAACCAAAGATCTTCACTGATTAAGACGGCTTTTTCATCGGCACTCAATTTTTTAGCAAGTGTACTTTTGCCAGCAGCTATTTTCCCGCAAAAAAAGTGGAGTGAAGGTGGATTCTTAGATTTTTTCATTTTCTTCCTCTTTTGTTGCCCAAGAGGTAGAAAATAAAAAATCCGCCTCAATCAGGGCGGATGCTAAATCATATACAGAACCACGCCATACTCTATAGAGTAATGACGGCCACAATTTGTGTATATGTGCAAAGCTGGTTCATGGCCGAGATGCTACTGCTTCGATTGCGGACTGTAAAGGTTTTAATCACAGGAATTTTACCTTCAGATCTATTTGACAAAGGTTAGAAGCCAATTACTTACAATACAGGAAATCCAAGGAGGTGTTGAAATGCGCTATGTTTACCTAGTACTGGCAATTTCTATTTTGGCAGGGTGTCAAACGACAAATTCTTCAAGCTATCCAGAATATATGGAAAAACACAATCGCTTAATCTGGGCGGACCCTCACCCTTAAGAGAGAGACTTTTTGCGGCGACGTCGTACAGCATACCCAATAATTGCTAATCCAGCTCCGTATAAAGGCAATCCCGCGGGAAGGGGTGTCTGAGCGAGATCGACTTCCCTTAACTTAAGGTTATCCATATCGATTGCACTACAAATTTCTAGCGTAAAGAAACCACAAGTCGAACTTTGATAGTTGAATGGCAGCAGCATCCTAATCGTCAAACTATCCAAGTTCGTAAAATCAGAACCAAATATATGTGTCGTTTCAACTATTTCAGAATAGAATGAAGTCAATCCAACCACATTTGCGCCTCGTTTCCCAATCACCTGAATATTATTGTAGGCTTCAGATCCATTTATACCACAAGACAAATTATAACAGTGCTTATTAAGACCATTGGTATCAAACTGAATGGCATCAAAACGCCCTGACATTGAAAAGGTGATACTGGAGGCAAAGTCCCCTGCTCCAGCATGTAGATGCACTTTACTCGGATTCGCATGATAGGCCAAAACGCCATTAGTGGTTTGTGCACTTACACCATTCTCACTATAGGTCGTAGCAAATGCGCCTGCGTTGGATACGCCAGAAAAATTGACTGTCACGGCGAATGCAGAAGCACACCACAACCAGACCGCGATGGATAGAATAATTGCTTTCAACAAAAGACCTCCAATAGTTAATAAAATATTAACTTGGAATGAGTTACTTGTAAATGGAGTACTTACGCATGAAAGGTTCGATTGCATATTCCATTATGCCGAATTCATTTTTCTGTCTATTTAGACATACTTGCGCCTTACAATAAGTCTATTGTTCCAAACGCTTTTCGCGAAAATCTGAATTTCCTACTAGGAGTAACGAATCTTGTCCTATTAAACCAAACGAAGAATTTTTCGATTAGCAGAACAGGCTACAAATAATGAGAAATTTGGGAATGGTGGGTGTAACAAGATTCGAACTTGTGACCTCTGCCATGTCAAGGCAACGCTCTAACCAACTGAGCTATACACCCCCAGATTAAGCCCGCAATCGGGACCGGAGTTTGGGTCTTATAATGCGCCCCCACGCGCATTGCAAGACCCTTTTAAGGAGGAAATCAATAATTCGATATTTGATAAATCAGGAAGCCTCTTTTGCTTCAATAACCTGATCAACAGCATCGACCAGAGAATTAAGGTGAAAAGGCTTAGAGAGCATTTGGCTGACGCCTTTTACATTCTCCATTGCTTCAATCGTCACAGCGGCGAATCCGGTTATGAAAATGACAGGTAATCCGGCTCGAATATCTTTCGCCGCCATAGCAAGTTCAATGCCCCCCATACGAGGCATAACAATATCAGATATGAGGATATCAAACGGGCCCGCCGTTAATGCAGGAAGGGCGTCTTCACCATCGGCAAAGGCTAAGACTTCATGGCCTGCTTTTTCCAGACTTCGTGCCAAAAAGTACCGTACCGAATTGTCATCCTCAGCCAAAATTATTCGTGCCATACGATCTTCAACTTATTCAACTCATCTGTTGCACTTGGTATATGAGCCTATACTATTTGAGGATAATAAGCAAAGATGTGTGATGGAATTGAGACGAGGATCACTCTTTTGAGCAAAAGACAAACTGGCGGATTTTTGGGGAAAAATGGAAACATTGCTTGAAAAAAATCCTGTGGAAATTGACTATCCAGAAGAATGGTCGATACCCATAGTTTTTTCATCGCCTCACAGCGGTTCTTACTACTCTGATTCTTTTCTACAACAAACCTGCCTCGACATTTTGTCGCTAAGGCAGTCAGAAGACTTTTTGGTGGATGAGCTATTTGCAGCGGCACCGCTATGTGGGGCTCCTCTGCTGAAATCAAACTATCCAAGGGCCTTTTGCGATCCCAACAGACAAGCCTATGAGCTTGATCCTAAAATGTTTAAAGACCCGCTACCGCAGCGTGTCATTACTCAGAGCACGCGTATTTCTGCCGGAATTGGCACCATACCAAAAGTAGTCTCAGCCGGAAAAAACATATATTCTTCACTTCTTACATTTGAAGAAGCCGTGACACGCCTTAATCTTTGCTATTTTCCTTATCATGCAGCACTGAAAAATTTGCTGAATGACGGCATTAAAAGGTTTGGCAAAATATTGCTCATTGATTGTCATTCAATGCCTGCCTCCAATGCAGAAAAGCGGACTGAACCCGGACTGGCTGATTTTATTTTAGGTGATAGATTTGGGAGTGCCTGTCCTTCAAAATACAGTACCCATATCGCCAGCAAACTATCTTCATTTGGATATTCTGTGGCTTATAATTCACCCTACGCAGGCGGGTTCATCACTCAACACTACAGTAAGATGAATAAAAATGTCCACGCCTTGCAAATAGAAATTAATCGAAACCTCTATATGCAACAGTGCTCCTTAACCGCAACAGATAATATGCCAAAACTAAAAAAGCAGTTGTCTGAAATAATAGAGAATATTGATGCCATTTTTTATTAGAGTAGCCCCGCCGCTACTCGGATATTTTTTTGAAGTCTTTTCTTCCTTTCAAATGATTGCAGTCACCACCAAAATGGGCACACCTCTTGCATAATATTAATCAGGAGGATCGCTATGCGCCATTTTGTTTTTTTATTGCTAACAATGACATTTGCCCTGACTGCGCTGCCGTCTCTGGCTGCCAAATTTCCTGTTGGAGGCGCGGAGTTCCTGACGACCTGCCGTTCGGCGACCGCTCAAACCGAGAAATCATTGAGGCTGCCCACACGTTTATTGAATGCAATTTCACTTGCAGAAACGGGGCGCTGGCATGAAAAGAGGCGGGAAATAATTGCCTGGCCATGGACAGTTTACTCGGAGGGCCGCGGGAGATATTTGCCGAGTAAGGCCGCTGCCATTGCTGAAGTTAAAAAACTGAAGGCAAAAGGCGTCAAGAATATTGATGTTGGCTGTATGCAGGTAAATCTGCATTGGCATCCGAATGCATTCTCTTCACTGGAACAGGCTTTCGATCCAAAAATAAACGCATCATACGCGGGTAACCTGCTTAAAAAACTAAGGTATGAAAGCAAGTCCTGGAATTTTGCAGTTGCTTATTATCATTCCAGAACGAAGAAACACTACATTCCCTATAAACAGAAAGTCCTCAAATTGTGGAGAGAGGATCGGAAAAGAGACACGAAAATTCGGCTCGAAAAAATTAGAGACAAGCATAGAGCGCATAAAAAAGCATTGAAAAAGAAAAGAGAGGAAGCAAAGAAACAGAAGCTTGCTCGTTCCGGAAAGATTTTAAACAGTTAGATCGGATAAAACGATTGAGAATTCATGCATAATCTTAGCTTAACGGACATAGATGCCGCGCAGCGATTAACAAATCTGGCGATACGGCTACATTTCTCTCAAATCGATCCCCTAGCTATTCAAGTGCTGACAAATACTTCCTATAAATTGCTGCGTAAATTATCGACAGAAGCAAAACTTCCGGACATTGTTCCCGAATATTTAAAATACCTGAATGCAGAAGATCGACGGCTTTTTTGGACAACATTATCGGCTTTTGACCCTATTTCGTCTCCCATAATTCATGGCACAACAACTCCTCCCATCGAATTAGCCGTTTGCGTAACCGATCTACAACTCTTTATTTCATGTGCTCTTTATAAATTCCTGGAGCACCAGCACACACACGAAATGAAAATCTTTATTATCTGGTTCAAAGCAATAAATCGGCTTCAGGACAAAGCTGACCCAATTTATAATACCAATACAAAAGAGGGGTTTGATTATCTTAAAAGTCTGCCAAGAGAGAAGCAGTTGAAAATGGGGTTTGATGCACTGAAAAATATCCGCACCTAAAGCCCTTTAGTTGGCAAGCTCCCAACTTCGTAACAACTCTTTTCTCTCCAACCCCCACCGATATCCGTGCAGCTTCCCATCTGTTCCAATAACGCGATGACACGGTACAATAAGAGAGACCGGATTTGTTGCACATGCCCGGCCAACGGCTCGGGATGATTTATCCTTTCCCATACCTATAGCAATATCCTTATAGGTTTTGGTCTCTCCAGGCGCTATTTTCAGCAGCTCCTGCCACACGCGCCGTTGAAAAGCCGTGCCATACATATCTAACGGTATTTCCGGAACAACTGCTGATTTGTTTTCAAGAAAATCAGTTATCTTTTCTGTCCATTTGGCAAGTTTTCCAATTTCCGGGGCAATATCTGCTTTTGGGAATTCTTGGCTCAATTCTTCTATCAAAGCATCATCATTATTTCCGAAATAAACAGCACAGATACCTTTGCGTGTTCCTGCAACAAGCATTTTTCCAAGAAAACATTTCACTATTGTATAGGCAATTTCCGCACCTTTCCCTCCCTTGGCATAGGAAGCTGGTGTCATGCCCAATCGCTCATTCGCTTTTTCATACAGTCGGCTGGAGGATCCAAATCCTGCACCATAAGCCGCTTCTGAAACAGGTTCGCCCTTCTGCAGGTTCTCCTTCAGTTTCCGATTACGCATCGTATCGTAATAATCATAAGGGCTAATCCCCATGATTTTTTTGAAACTGCGCGCGATATAATCCTCATTATATCCCGTCTCTTCTGCAAATGTTATAAGAGATAGCTTCTCCCCAGACTGACCGTTCACATGTTTCTCAATCATTCGACAAACCTGCCGTGTCAGTGAAAGCAGCGGGTCCTTTGTATTGGCAAGATCGGGCCGACATCTTTGGCACGCTCTAAACCCCTTGCTTTCAGCATCTTCCGGTACATTCAAAAAAATTACGTTTTCAGATTTTGCATGTCTTGATGGACAGGAAGGCTTGCAATAAATTCCTGTGGTCTTAACCGCATAAACAAAACGACCATCAAATTCTTTATCCCGAGCAGCAACTGCCGCTACCATTTCATTTTCGTTCATACTCAATCTCCACTCTGATACGCCATGAAGATATATCTATCTTGCTAAAAGGATAACAACTATCCGAATTCCGGAGTGAAATTCAGACGAACCCATCACGTTGATGTTTTCTCGACGCCAGGGCTTTCTTCTTTTTCATCCATTTCATCAGATTTTTGTATACGCCGGATTATTATGTCACCGTTTTCCAAAAGCTCAGGTGTCTCATATTGTGGAATTGAATCAATAAAAACACTCAACGCACTCAGAAGCTTACTTAACCCCTCAACGGCAAGTTCATCAGCGCCCTTCTCATCGGCATAAACGGTCGCGGGTGATACCGAGACCAACATAGCTGCAACACATACGCCCAAAAATTTACGCTTCATTTCAATCTCCTAAATATTTGACAAATATGGCCTACTATGTGGCTAGACAATTTGTCATTTTCATGGTCCGCTCCAATGAAGCAGTTTGGTCCAGTAAAATACTACTTTAACTGTTTTTTTGAAGCTGCTCCATATTTGAGGACAGAAACATTAAATTTAGTCGCATAGTTGTCGTCGATTGGTCCGCAGCAGCGACAGCGGGACCAAAAAAACCAAGCCCCGATCGATGCTGGATTGCCTGGACAGATGAAGATCGTGAAGAAGGCTTGGAATATTTTAGAACCCGTAACGACTGCATGAATAAAGTCCACGATTTGGCGAAAGAGAAACGGGGAAACATCCTCCTTGTCTTTGATTTCCCCTTTGGTTACCCGCATGGATCAAGCCTTGGTGGTGGCCGTGATGCTGCACAGACGATTGCAGCTCATATGACAGATACTGAAAATGACCACAATAATCGATTTGAAGTCGCTGAATTTCTTAATCGGAAAATTTCCGATAAAGCAGGCCCGTTTTGGGGACATCCAAAATCTCGAAAATTTGAGAATTTGACATGGCACAAACCTCTCTTTTCCCACAAGAACTTTCAGGAATGGCGGTTATGCGAAAAATTGTTGAAGTCAAAAAGCCATAAAATCATGAATGTCTGGCAATTACTAGGTCAGGGATCTGTCGGTAGTCAAACTTTAACCGGACTTGCAAGATTATATGAATTTTGCCAGCTAGAAGAACTCAAACAAACCGTCCGTTTTTGGCCCTTCGAAACAAATTGGGACCGCGATTTAAGCGGCATCATTCTTGCTGAAGTTTGGCCGAGCCTCAATAATTATTCTGAAATTGAGCATCCCATAAAGGATGCCCGGCAGGTACTTGCCTGTTTGCGTTGGCTGAAACAAAAAAATGACACTGGACAAATCAGGGAATTTTTTAAAGCACCTGTTTCGCTAAGTAGCCAAGAACAGGATCAATGTAGAACTGAAGAAGGTTGGATATTAGGCGTCAAATGATCTGCTATTTTCAAGCAAATCATCCCTTGTCATCTCAAAATCACTTTCTATCCAAATCAATTCCAAACGCTTAAGTTCAGTTCCAACATCAGGTCCAGCGCCCATACCGCGGTTCAATAAATCCTGCCCGGATATTGGAAAATCTGGACTATCCCATGTGTCAGCAAGATCCATAAAATTATGAAATTCCACTGCTTTGGAAGATCGCGCCCAACTCAACATCACCTGATCTTTAAAAACCTGCTTTCCGGCATCATATATTTTCCTTTTTTGTAGATGTGTTGATAGATCCACTGCAATGCTTCCTTCACACATCGACATAAGCCGCTTTTTTTGCTTAACCGAAAGGCGAAGCTCATTTGATACCTGGGCGACCTTATCCTGCTTTCCATCAAGAATTGCACCAAGCCGATTGATTGGTTCTGAAAGTACTGGCAAAGAAAGCATCGCTTCTAACTGTACTAGCGATATATCCTTTCCAAGAAGGGCAGATAAAATTCCAGTCTCGTTCATTAACGACAAGGATTTGAGCGGATTAGAGTGTCCTAGAAGTAAAAACAGCTCTTTTGAAACCCGTTCCGCCGATAGCAATCCTAACTTCTGAGCCGCTTTTTCGCAGGCTTCCAACGCATTTTTGTCGGGAGGTCCTTTTCCATACAGGGAATAAAACCTGAAAAACCTGAGAACGCGCAACCGATCTTCTTCAATGCGCTCATCCGCATTTCCGATGAATTGAACAATACCGGATGCTAAATCTTCCTTGCCGGAGAAAAAATCATGAATTGTCCCAGAGCCATCAACAGACATGGCATTAATCGTAAAATCGCGCCGCGCGGCGTCATCCCGCCAATTTGTTGTGAATGCAACATCAGCATGTCTTCCATAACTTTCGACATCGGTGCGCAACGTTGTGATTTCAAATTTTCGTTCACCGATAATCGCTGTCACGGTTCCATGCTTCAACCCAGTTGGAATAACTTTCACCCCAGCATTCGTGAGGGTTTCGAGCACCTTTTCAGGCAGCATATCCGTGCAAATATCAAGATCATCACTTGTCTGGCCGAGAAGTGCGTCGCGAACGCAGCCCCCCACAAAACGGCAACTTCCTCCAGCGCCCTCTATTATCGAAAATAACTGAACAGTTTCGGGATACGAAATCCACGCCGGCGCTTTTTTGGAAAAATCATGGAGCTCCAACACAGTGGCCATTCACTGATTAATCCTTATTTCGAGGAATAGTCTGAGGTTGGATAATTTTACCATCTTCAAATCTGGGCGGTATATAAACACCATCTGCCGCCTCGTCTTGGAGTATGCCAAGCGCAAGAAGGCTCATGGCCATCAGGATCAATCCGATTAATGTGGTTACTGCTATCGACTTCCCTTGCCAGGTCTTATCCCCGCCAGCGCGCCGCGAAAAATACAAATATAGACCATAGACAATAAACGGTATCAACAACGGTATAATATGAAAGAGAAGTCCTCGAAGCATTATGGATGCACCCTTTCCGAAAGGTCTTTTATCATTCCAGCCGTAGCCCCCCAGATATAATATTCACCGTAAGGCATAGCATACCAAAACCTTTCAACGCCATCGTGAAAACCACTATGTTTTTTGTGATTTTGCTTGTCCATCAGGAAATTGAGAGGCACTTCAAAAATCTCGGCAACTTCTCCCGCATCCGCAACCAGTTCAAATCCCGGCTCGACAAACCCAACAATCGGAGTAACTGAATAATGTGTAACTGTAAGATAGGTACTCAAAGAGCCGGCAACTTCCACCAATTCGGGATTGAGCCCAATTTCTTCTTCACTTTCTCTTAGCGCTGTATCAATGGCCGACAAATCAGCCTCTTCTGCCCTGCCGCCAGGAAAACTGATCTGACCGGCATGTTTATTCAAATGACTTGCGCGCCGCGTCAAAATAACGAACGGTTCTTCTTTTCGCAAAACAATGGGAATAAGGACGGCAGCCGGCTTATAAACGCCCTCAACGCGAGGAAAGCTTGCTGAATTCAAATCGTGATCACCGCGAAATTTGCCTCGCTCGTCCAGTATTTCCATTGGGCTGGAAGGAATAGGATCGAGGAGAGATTTAATTTTTTTTCGTATCACGTTAATTTTGCTCTTCTAAAATTTCCTGGGCGGAGCAAAATTCGAAAAAATGGCCACTGCTCCAAACGCCAAATTTCATTTGACCATCAATTTTTGTTTCTTCTGCAAGCTCTACAAGGTCATAAAAGACAGACCGGGCAATCAAAGCTTCAAGATTCACTCTGACCGTTACATAAGGTGATGGTTCTGCTGTATCTTTGTCAAAAATCATCCTTATCGAGTGTTTTTCATCGACGATCACGAAATCGTCAACATGTGTTCTGAAGCTGATGATCTGATCGGCACCATTGCCCTTTACGAACATTTCAACAGCCACAAAGGGGGCATCGTCAACCGTGATACCAATTTTTTCTACTGGTGTGACGAGATAGTATTTTCCATCTTCGTCCAGCCTGATAACGCCCGAAAAAAGGGAAACCAACTGTTTTCTGCCAATGGGAGAACCAAGATAATACCATGTCCCATCACGCGCTATTCTCATATCAAGGTCACCGCAAAATTCCGGGTTCCAAAGATGAACTGGAGGGTGTTTCTTGTCCTTGATCTGCTTAATAATTGCAGTAAGCCCATTTTCGGACTCAGTACTTTTCATAATTTAGCCTTATCCTAGCGTATTTTATTGTTATATTTACTAGAGGTTGCTGTTTTTCAAAAGGAACATTGTGATCGATATGAAAAATACAAGTAGCACAGAAGACAGAATTCTCGAACAGGTTGATATACTTTCTGACAAATTGCAAAATTTGAAAGTCGCTATCGGGCAGCAAATATTTGGGCAGGAAACCGTCGTTGAGCTGACGCTAATTACCTTATTGGCAGGGGGGCATGCTTTGCTGGTTGGTGTCCCCGGTCTTGCCAAAACCAAACTTGTCGAAACTTTGGGAACGGTATTGGGACTTGAAGATAAACGAATTCAATTTACCCCTGACTTGATGCCGGCAGATATTCTTGGTGCTGAAATTCTGGAATCCAGCGAAAAAGGCAAACGACATTTTCGATTTCTCAAAGGTCCGATATTTGCCCAGCTTCTGATGGCCGATGAAATCAACAGGGCTAGCCCCCGTACTCAATCAGCCCTTTTGCAAGCTATGCAAGAACGGTTTGTGACGATTGCTGGGGAAAGACACATTCTCCCTGCCCCCTTTCATGTGCTTGCGACACAAAATCCTATTGAGCAGGAAGGAACCTACCCTCTACCGGAAGCCCAACTTGACCGTTTTTTGATGCAGATAAATGTTGGCTATCCAGATGAGGAAACAGAGCGGAGAATCCTGATTGAAACTACAAGTGACAGTGTCATCCAACCCGTCCAAGCTCTGTCACCCAAAGAACTTCTGGATGCGCAACAACTGGTGAGGAACATACCGGTGAGTGATCAGGTGATCGAAGCAATTCTAAAATTGGTCCGCAATGCCCGACCAGAAGATAGCGACAATCCACTGGTTCGTGAATATGTGTCTTGGGGACCGGGGCCAAGAGCGAGTCAGGCTCTCATTTTGTCCGCCAGGGCCAGAGCACTATTGGATGGCCGCCTTAGCCCTTCGGTTGACGATATCATATACCTGGCACATCCGATATTGCAGCACAGAATGGCGCTTTCCTATTCTGCGCGCGCAGAAAACATATCAACAGAGACTGTTATTTCCTCCCTTCTAAAACCATTGGCTTGAAAATGCGCTTTCCCAGGGTGGCGAAAAACGGCGAAAGAAATGAGCAAATTAGCGCGGAGCAACTTTCAGCCCCTCTCCCCCCTCTGCTGCTGAGAGCAAATCAGCTCGTAAAAGAGTTTAATCCAGGGATACACGGCAGACGTAAGGCAGGCGTTGGTGAAGATTTTTGGCAGTTCAAACAATATTCCTCTGAGACAGCTGCAAGCGAAATAGACTGGCGCCAGTCGGCCAAAGGTGACCATTTATATGTGCGCCAGAAAGAACTGGAAACGGCTGAGAGTGTTTGGTTTTGGAGGGATTCCAGTCCTTCCATGGCTTATTGTTCGAAAAAAAAATTACACACCAAACTCTCCAATGCAACCGTCCTTACTCTCGCGACCGGGCTTCTTTTGACAAAAGGCGGAGAAAATTTTGGCTTACTTGGTATTTC
>PJEL010002760.1_pt1 | contig 15717 bp, 12 predicted proteins | sample 1853271 | NCBI WGS metagenome assembly PJEL01 (sample SAMN08108733, study PRJNA415343) | Invertebrate metagenome, whole genome shotgun sequencing project. | host: Globobulimina | place: Sweden: Gullmar Fjord | collected 2015-08
GGTTACAGCATTGAAGAACTTAAAGCTCAGTTTACTGAAGTGCCCGAATACCTTGAAAACGGTTCATTCTCTGATGAAATATACGGCAGCGTTCGTCACATTGCTCCACAGATATTTACCGGGTTAATGGGTTACTTCAGTGGCGACGCCATCGAATACCGCCCTACTGAGCCTGTAGAATTTGCCAGCCGTCATATTAAGTTAATGGGTGGTCGCGATAAAGTTTACGCAGCCGCACGGGAAGCCTTCGACGATGACGACTTTCAATTTGCCGCTGAACTGCTTACGTATTTAATACGGGTTGATCACGACGACATGCAAGCCAGACACCTAAAAGCCGCCGCCTTTAATAAAATGGGTTACGCCGAAGCCAACACTACTTGGCGTTCATGGTACTTAACGTCTGCATTAGAATTACAGGGCAAACTAAACCCGCTTGAAGTTGCCGAAGATATGATGAAAAAATTCGGCTTAAGCAAACTTCAAAATATGCCGGCAATAGACATTCTTGAAATGCTGCGTTACAAAGTAAAAGCCGAAGATGTTGAAGATGATCAATTAACCATCACCTACCACCTAACCGATACGAATGAAAAAGTGACCACACAATTGCGCAACAGCGTACTATTGGTCACCGAAGGCTTAGCTGAAAACCCTGATGCCAGCCTTACCATGACCCGTGATACATTCATTCGTATTGCAACAAAAGAGATTGATATGCCAAAGGCAATGTTGGATGGCTTAGCCGATTATGAGGGCAGTCTGTTATCTTTAAGAGCCTACGGTAAAGCCTTTGATAAAAATGCCTTTATGGAAAGAATGGCGGTACGTTAAGTACCTTCTGGGAAGGTATTATTCTTTTAATAAAAGAACAATACCTTCATTCTATATACCTATTTTTCTTATCCAAGACAGGCCTGAAAATTCTTTAATTCTGTTATGCCATTTACCTTACCGCTTCCTCTCCTTTTCACCTTCTATTCGCCAATAGAATAAAAACCAAGTTTAGATTGCACATATAATTTTGTAATCGCATGATAGAGGCTAAAGAATAAACGGATTAAAGAATGCCCCCCTCACAAAAGTCACCGATTTTTCATGCCTCGTTATCTCAATTAGGCTGGAGCAATCACTTTATTCAGCAGCTCTCATTAGATGAATGGGACACTTTTATACCTGCGCGCATCATTCAGCAACACAGATCCGAGTTAGAAGTGGCCATAGAAGGTAGCTGCTTAACGGTCTGTGCTCCACTTAATTTACAATCACAATTTGTGGTAGGTGACTGGGTACTACTGGATCAGCAGCATCAAGTACAAAGGTTGTTAGAGCGCAAATCTAGCTTTTCCCGTAAAGCTTCTGGCAGCAAAGTAGGCGAGCAATTAATTGCCAGTAACATCGACACCCTGTTTATTGTTACCTCCCTCAATCAAGACTTTAACTTAAACCGCATTGAACGCTATCTGGTTTTAGCCAATGAAGCGGGTGTGGAACCTGTGATCATTTTAAGCAAGGCCGACCTGTGTGAATCACAAGACCAAATAGATAATTTTGTCATGCAAGTTCAGAAACTGGATGCACTATTAATGGTGGTGCCATTAAATACCTTGGACGAAGCCAATCTTGAAAAACTTAGCCCCTGGTGTAAACCCGGACAAACATTAGCCTTATTGGGTTCATCGGGTGTGGGTAAATCAACCCTGGCCAACTTACTGCTGCATAAAAAAGAGCTGGTCACTGGCAGCATTCGAGAAGACGATGCTAAAGGGCGTCATACCACCACCAGCCGCTCACTGCATGTTATTGAACCATCAGATCAACTGGCCGGTGGTTTAGTATTAGATTCACCGGGTATGCGCGAACTGCAACTTGTGAACAGCGAAGAGGGTATTGAAGAAACCTTTCACGATATTATGGAGCTGGCTCAGCAATGTAAATTTTCCGACTGCCATCACGAAACCAGCCTTTCTGAAAAAAGTGGCTGTGCAGTGCAAGCTGCCATTAAAACAGAGCAGCTAGATGCACGGCGTTTGGCCAGCTATCAAAAATTATTGTCAGAAGATGCTTTTAACTCGGCCACCCTTGCCCAAAAACGCGAAAAAGATAAGCAACTTGGTAAGATGATTAAATCCGCATTAAAAAGTGCCAAAGCGCGTAAAAAACGCTAGCGGTTTTTACTGGCATTCTGCGGCTTCTGTTTATGGGGAGGGTTGATCAAATGGTAGGTACTTTCCAAGTGCACTTTTCATAATTTCAACCTGCAGCGGTTTGGTAAGGTAGTCATTCATTCCCGCAAGCTTGGCTCTGTCCAAATCCTCTTTGAGTGCATTAGCCGATAAACCACAGATAATGAGCGAATCAAAACCAGCTTTACGAATGGTCTTTGTCGCTGTGTAACCATCCATTTTAGGCATTTGCACATCCATCAATACAAGATCGTAACCATGACCCGGCTGAATTTTATCTACCGCTTGCAGCCCATCTTCGGCAACATCATACGTTAAGCCCATGCTTTCAAGCATATCACCGGCCACCAGCTGGTTTATTTGGTTATCTTCTACCAATAGAATATGCCCTTTGAAGTTTATGCATTCCGTTGTTTCATCTACCTCATTGACAGCAATTAAAGAATGGGACACATTTAATAAGTTATTAAAGTAATGTTTACACTGTCTGGGAGAATAAGGATGTTGAAGTACCTCCATTTTCCAATGCTCTTCAATATACGCTTTAGTTTTATTAGCACTGCTTTGCAATACAAACCCCAACTTAATCTTAAGGCTTATACATTTAGCGATAAATTCATTATTTTCTTGTAAAAATTCTAACGCCAAGGGTTCTATTATTAGAATCTGGTCTTTATTTTCGTTCATAAATATACTTTCTATATGTTCATGATCAATTTCTTTAACACTCGAAGCATATTGTGCACACAGGGTCTTGGCATCTAGGTCAGCCTTCATTTCTGTTAAAAGGTTAATAACCCCGTCTATAGCTATTATGGGTTTATCTTCAGGACAATCATCTACGCTCGCTACCTTTATTTTAATATTTACAATGGTCCCCTCTGATTCTTTTGAAGTAACATTCACCTCCCCTTCCATTAAACCCACTAGCTGCTTAACAATGGTTAAGCCAAGGCCGGTTCCTCCGTATTTACGACTGGTAGAGCCATCGGCTTGCGTAAAGGACTGAAAGATAGAACTTAACTGTTTTTCATTCATACCAATTCCAGTATCTTTTACTTCAACACATAAAGAGCGCTCACTCTTTGTATAATCAAAGCTGACCTGTAAAAACCCTTGTTCGGTAAACTTCACGGAATTACTGCATAAATTAAGTAGAACTTGGCTAATTCGTAATGCATCTCCTTTTAATTTAAGCGGCACATCATTCGAGACTAACACCCTAAAGTCCAATTTTTTATCTTCTATTCGAACCGACATGGCCGATATTAAATTTTCAATCACCGTATCAATGTCAAAATCCACATGTTCTATTTCAAGTTTACCGGCTTCAATCTTAGAAAAATCTAAAATATCATTAATGACATTCATCATAATCTGGCCAGAATAAGCAATGCGATGCAGGTAATTAACCTGTTTTTTATCTAATTTGGTTTTAAGTACAAGATCAACCAAGCCAACAATGCCATTCATGGGTGTGCGAATTTCGTGACTCATATTTGCTAAAAACATACTTTTTGATTTTGCCGCTTGCTCGGCCCTGTCTTTTTCTGCTTCCAATTGAATATTCAACACTTCTTGATTAGAAATCATGTCTTGTGATTTTTCGAGAAGGTCATGGGTTAATTTGTTTTTTTCGTGAAATACTTCAGCCGATTTTGCAAGATCCCCTATTTCATCTCTCCTGTTTGTGCTTGGAATACTGTCAATTTCATCCCCCTTTGACAGCACTCTAAAAACCTGGGTTATTTCACGAATAGGCATAAAAATTCGCTTACTAAGAAACCAGGCTATCATCACAATAATAATAAGCGAGATAACTGCAATAACATTATATTTTGTTCTAATGACTTCACCAGAATTTTTAGTAACTATTATTAAATCACTTTTACTAGCAGTCACCTGCCCTCGGATTTTTTCCGTTAAGTATAAAAACTCATTGGCTGACCCTGCCATTACCACGTTTACCAAAAATACATAACCGCGTGTAACTTGAGTTAACCTAAATATATTTTTTGAAAGTTTGTTGAGTACTTTAATCTCTAAATTATAGTGACCTACACTTACAAGTATATTTTTAAGTTGGTTAGATTCATTTTTAAACTTATCTGAGTACTCTAAATCAGGTGAAATTAAATACTCATTAAATGAATTATTCATCTGTGAAAAATGAAGTTTTATATCAAATAATAAGGTTTTATTAACCAGGGTGGCATTCGACAATTTATCTGCCAGTGCCTTCATTGTTTTTTTAATTCCAGACACCAGTTCATCTCGTTTAGAACGACCTGTTACCACGCTGCTAAAATTTTCTTGATAATCATTTAAATGGTTTCCCATTCGCTTAATCAGGGTTTTATCGATCGTTAGTAACGTATTTTTTAAAGAGTTACCCTCTAATGTAATAAGTTTGTTTTTGACGCTGGTCATTAAACCAAAGAATTTTTTGCTGGAGGTTTCACTGGCGGTGGCTTTGTAGATTAAAAGAGTACGCTGAAGGTTAATAACATCTCGTTCTAATTCATATACCAGCCCAACATTGTCACTGGACTGTAAGATAACTTCTTGATCATGAAACAATGTTGATAAGCTATTACGCGAAAGCAGCAACTGCGCCGCTAAGGTGGTGGTAAGTACCACCAACACCAAAATAACCTGGGTATGAAGCGATCGAATGCGCATGTTAATGCCTAAGCACTGATAAATTCATACCATTTTTGCAAACTGTATTCATAAGTGGGCATAACCGTATTCCAAACTGCAACATTACTAAAACGTTTTTCATAACGGCCACCGGTGCGAATTTCTCCCGGACGAACCGAGACCTTGCCATCTGTACCTTTCAACGCTTTAACTGCTGCCTTGCCTCCATACCAGTAACCCCATTCATCTTCACTTAAAAAGCTTTTTGATCGCTGAGGGTTAGAGATGTAATAACCCTGCCTGGCAATGAACGCACCTGGCCAGCCCGATAGCCACCAATTCATGTATTCATAAGCGGCATCTTTACGTGCACCCTTGGTTTCAGAAGACAGGCACATCACACCATGCCAGCCTCGATAACCTTCTTTAGGTGCGGCATAGGTAACGGGAATATTTTTACCATTCAAAGCCGAAACCCCGGGTGAGAACATGCTTTCAATGACCACTCGGTTAGAGGCCATAAAATCCACTGATTCAGGAACCGATGTCCAAAACCCACTAAAATGTCCATTTTTTTTCATTTCAATCAGCACCTTAAATAAATGATCCAGTTCTGATTTTGTCATGGCGCCAATATCTTTAAAGTTTGCCAAGCCTTTTGCCCGCGCGGCTAAGGCAAGGTCAAACAAGCCGATGGTAGGCGCATTCACGATGGCCACTTTACCGGCGTATTTTTCATCTAAGAGCCAACCCCAGCTTTCGGTTTCATAAGGCGTCCCTTTCTCTATCACATTGGTGTTGTAACCAAAGGAGTCCACATTGTGTACATAGGGTAAAAAACTCACCTCATCAGTTTGCTTTAAACCTAATTCGCCATCGCCTTGAACATGCAATATTTTATGAGGGGCATCTCCTGCACCTATTTTGGCCCCTTTTGTTAGCTGCCCGGTTTTGGTTAGATTATTGATCTCGTCCCAGTGGGTAATGCGCTTAGTGTCGATGGACTGGATTGAGCCTGATCGCCACAAGACATTTATACTGTTTGACCATTGCTCGTATAAATCAAAAGACTCTGGGGCCATGGATGCTTTTTGCAGTACCGCTGCACTTCCCTTGGGCTCAAATTCTAATTCAATACCAAGGTCCTTCATGGCCCTTTGGCGCAACTCTTCTTGCAAGGTAACATGGGTACCCAAAATTCGTAATTTAGTCTTATTTTTAGAGAATACGTAAGGTGCATTGGCGGCCACCACGGCGGCCCCGCCTACTTTAGCTAGTGTCGACAGCGTGTTGCGTTTTTGAGTATCAACCTGGCTGACTTTCTTATACATGGCATTTTCCTGACTGTTTAGGGCTTTCCAATCAGTATAGCCAAAATACTAATGACACAAGTTTCAGGCCAGGGATATCGGGGGTAATTAGAGGGGGATAGAGAGTGCTCTTGAGAAACGGCGAAATAACGACTTAAGCAGAAGGCAGCATGCTCCATGCGCTGCCCTACTACCTACGACCAATGGCTCAGAGTATATGTTACCGACTACGCTAAGTACCCGAATAATTCGCTGCTATGTAATGACCATCTAAGCTGTAAAAAAAGTAGAGAGTTTGCTTGCTGGCATCCTTTACTTTTTCATTCTTAAACGTAATCACCCACTCTGGGCCTTTTGAAAAGTCTTTTTTCTCTATAGAGGCAGGTTCTAATTTAACCCAACTTGTTATTAGCTTATCGGCTTTAACTAAGGCGGCTATTTTTGCCTTGGCTTTTAAACCTGCCGCTTCGGCTTTAATAGCGCCATGTGAATGGCCATGGTCGTGTCCGGCTCCAGCAAAAGCGGGTGTGCTAATTAAGGCCAAGGTCATTATTAACGTTGATACAAATTTATGCATGGATACTTCCTTTAAGGTTTAAGTTACTTTTATTAAGCAATGATATCTATTCTAAAAAATCAGTTCATTAAATAAGGTTAAATTAAAACACCGACTCGTGTTTACTCTCTGGTTTGAGTGCTGCTTTATTGGCTTCCATCTGCATATGGTCATGCAAATGATTATCCGAACTAAAAGAAAATTCATCCGGGTTAGTGCTATGGCTATAGCCGTGCATTTGCATTAAAAATAACAACACACCGGCAAACACTAATCCATAATTGGATACCTTGCTAAAAGCCAAAAACGAATCCCGTTTACGCCAGAATGACAGTACCAGCAACATAACAGACAAGGCCAAAATTTGCCCGGCTTCTATGCCCACATTAAATGAAATAATATTCAGTAATAACTGGTCTTCACTTAATGGCAGTTGCTGCAAACGGGTAGATAAACCAAGGCCATGAATCAGCCCTAATGCAACAATCATAGCCAACATGTTTGGCGCCTTAATATTCAGATACTTTTTAAAGCCATCCATATTCACAAAAGCGATGTAACACAGGCTTAAGGCGATAACGGCATCGATTAAAAAATAATTCACCTGAATACTGTTAAAGGTTGCCCATATTAGGGTGACACTGTGGCCAATGGTAAAGGCCGTTACATATTTAATAATATCTTTAAACCGCGTTAGAAAAAAGATAATGCCAAATACAAATAACAAGTGATCATAGCCAGACAACATGTGCCCCGCGCCAATGGTAAAGTAACGCAAGTTGCCCCCTTGGCTAATGGAGGCTTGCTCCTCCACAGACATGCCATGGCCAAAGGCTTGCCCCGCCAACAGGCAAGCAGCCACCAGCAATAGCCACCTATGGCGTTTAAACAATAAAAACATAAGTATAAATACCCCAAAATTCTTTAAGCACAGATGTGCTCAAATAAAAATATATAAAACGAAAAATAAAATGTTAAAAAGATTAAACGTTGAGTGCTGGGGGTGCGCGCAGGCGTACGGTGGAATAGCTCAGCCAATTGGACTGGCTAACAATAGGCGTGTAAAAAGAAAGAGAGTAACTTAGCCGAGCTGAGACATTGGGTGTTAGGGCATAGGCCGGTAATATGGCCGCATCAGGGTAATAACCCCAGCCTTGTAAGGCATAACTTTGGGAAAGCTCCACCACTTGATCACTGGCGGAAGCTTGGGGCGAATCAAAACTGTCTTCATGATGATCAGCCAAAGCATGACTATGGCCCAGATTGGCATGATCATGCTGGCCGCCATCATGGTCATGGCTTTTGGCCAGGTGAATGTGAGCGCTGGAAAATTGCATTGAAATAAATGCAATCACCAATAAACAATGCAGCGCCCATTTCATGGGGTAAAGAGGAACTGGGTTAAATGACATAGTTAAACAATTAAATATAAGTGAGCGCAGTATAGCCAAGGCAACCACTGGAATCTATATACTCTACTAATCCGCTACACTTCTTTACACTACGAGTAATCGCAGCGATTAGGTCTTGTTGATTATTCTTTCATGTCATTAAAACTCGGCCCACGCCACCATGGCATCCACAAACGCTTTTAGCTTGGCCGGTTGCCCTGACCGGGATGGATACACCAAATACAAAGAGGTAGGTTCCACTTCAATATCAGCATGAAGCTCAATTAATTTTTTGTCTGATAGCTCCCCGCTAATCATACCTTTAGGAATTTGCCCATAACCTAAACCGGCCTTAATGGTAGAAAGCACACTGTTTATATTGTTCGCCCCAAAACGGTGAGTGGGCTGAATTTTTTGCCCTTGCCAGTGGGCCACATTACGATAATAAGCATCACTGCTCTGTGCAACCAAACCGATGCTGGGCTGAGCTAATAATTCTTGTACTGTGTTGGGCAAGCCATATTTTTTAATATGGTTTGGGCTGGCCACCATCACCCAATGGGAATGGCGCAACTTGCGATAAATCAAACTGCTGTCTTGCACGTCAACCGCTTCCGAGCGAATGGCAATATCAAAGTTCTGTTTAATTAAATCCACATTCTGGTTACTTTGAATAATTTCCAAATCCACTTTGGGATAAGTCTGTAAAAACGGGGTAATCACAGAGTCTAAAATAAAATCTAACAAGTTCTGCGGCATGCTCACCCGCAGGCATCCTGTGGGCACCTCACTCAACTCGGCAATAAAGTCATCACCCGATTGCAAGGCATCAAGAGCCTGCTGACAATAAGCCAAATACTGGCTACCAGCTTCGGTCAAGCTCACCGAACGTGTGGTCCGCTGCAACAGGCGCACACCCAGGCGGGCTTCCAGCTGCGCCACCTTAGTACTCACCGTCGACTTCTCTATGCCCAGCGTTTCTGCGGCCTTGGTAAAGCTATTAAGCTGCGCCACCATGCTAAAGATTCGAATTTGGTTTAAATCATTGTTCGCCATAAAAAACATTCTTTTGGGATATTAGGTGATTATCAGTTTAATACTAACAAGTATTATTCAAGTATGACCACCAATATAGGGCAAACCATGAATATTTCAGATAGCCAACTCAAGCAATCCCCTCCCATACGCAGCTACGACAAAGGCTATAAATGGCTTCATTGGCTCATGGCCGCGTTGGTGGGCTTGATGTTTTTTGCCCTGCTGGGCTTTAACGAGACAATGACAGATAACGAACGCACTGAGATGCTCGTTGGCCATTCAAGCCTAGGGATCATCATTAGCCTACTAATGGCACTTCGAGTCTTTAAGCGTTTTGTTAAACGAGATCCTACTCCAAAACATGTTTTGCGCCCTTGGCAGGCAGTTATGTCTAAGGCGGTTCAACTGGGTTTGTATGCCAGCTTAATTACTGTGCCGTTAAGCGGTTTTTTGAGCGCGCAGCAACACGCTCTTCCGGTAAAAGCCTTTGGCTTTTTACATATCAACCGGGGGTTAGGGCAAAACTATGAAGAAGCCAGTTTTATGCTAATACGCCAATTCCATGAATGGGGCATAAAAGCCTTAATGGTATTACTGGTGCTGCATATTTCAGCCGCCATATTTCATCGCTGGGTACAAAAAGATCAGGTGCTCGCTTCCATGACTAAAATAATAAAATAAAATAAAGCACTGATGTCCCTGCTTAACCTCTAGGGATCATTTTTTCAATCAAAAGATAAAATTCAAAGGTTCTATTGCCTTTGAATTTTCCGATAATGTGATCACAATCAAGTTAAAACTAAACTCCTAGGGCTCCAACATAGAAACTACTCCCTAAAAAAAGTATAGTGCCACTCCTTTTTTCCAATAAAAACATGGAGTTTGCATTGTATAAACCCGCCCAATCCCTCATTAAAAAGCAATTAAAATTTTTCACCTTACTCGCGACCATGTCCGTGGCGTCTCTAAGCCAAGGCAGTGAACTGCAAATATTAAGTGCGACGGTTAAGGGTAAGGTTTTAGCGGGTGTCACGGCCACGTTACAAAAAAATGGCCAAACTTCCATCGTGGCTACGTCTGATGCGAGAGGAAAAGTAAAGTTAGATACCAGCCGCTTCGGTGATACTCAGGATAGCTTATTAATCCTTAGTAAAGAGGGTTACTCTAACCTGGTGATTAAATGTCCATGTAATGGCTTAACTTACGCAATGAGTACCAAAATGCAAAGCCTGGATGGATTGCGTGTGGTACTAAACTGGGGAGCGAGTCCTTCAGATTTAGACTCACACATTGTGTATCCGGGTAATCATATTTACTTCAAGAAAAAGAAAGGGAAAAACGCCAATTTAGATGTAGACGATACCAATTCTTACGGCCCGGAAACCATCACCATTGAAGAAAAAGCCTTTGGTGAGCGCTATGTTTATGCTGTTCATAATTACTCTGAGAAAAACAAATCCGTTTCAAAATCCCTTTCTAATTCACAAGCGAAAGTAATGGTTTACGTTGGGGAGACTTTAATGAAAACCTACACAGCCAAACCCAATACAGAAGGCACATTATGGGTATTATTTGGTATAGATGAAGAAGGTGATTTCCAGGACATTAATCAATACACCTATTCAAAATCTTCAAAACTGGTAGGAAATTATTTGAACGAGGTGAAAGGCCTTGCCAATATGGCAACCCCCATGAACACCACTGCCGAGAACATAGCTTCTGCTAAAAAATTAAACACCAAGGGTGAGAAAGTTTACCACCAAAAGAAATACTCACAGGCTATTGCATTATTTCAACAGGCCATTGAGCTTTGGGGAAATTATGGTCAAGCATACAGCAACCTGGGACTTACCTTTCAGAAAGCCGGTCGTACCGCAGAAGCCATTTGGGCAAATCGTAAAGCCATTGCCCTGGCCGATGGTAAAAATAAAAAACGAGTACAGGCTAGCTCTTATTACAATATTGCCCGTATTTATGAATCTCAAAGCAAGTGGTTAAAAGCGAAAAAGCATTTTGAAATGGCCCTGGCCAAACGTGAACACTCTGCTTATACCAAAGGCATAAATAGAATGACTGAAAAGGTCGGCTCTTAAAGTGAAAAAGGCCTCTTTTTAGAGGCCTTTTTTATAAGTCCCTTTATAAGGAATGTAAATGATCACTCGATTACTCTTAGCCTCCTGGTTAATGTTAAGTTTAAATGCCTATGGCGCTGGCCCTAAAAAAGTTGCCACCTACGATCGTGACCTTTGGCCGGTTGCAATAGAAAACAACATGCAGTTTAACCGAGCATCGTTATTTGAAAATATTATGTTTGCTTCGGTTTTAAGAGAACTACCCGCTAAATTAGACCAGCAATACCTGCAAGATTTCACTCGCTTAAAAAAAGTAAAACTTGCCTCGGCCAATGAATGGCTAATTAAAACTCAAAGCCGCATTGCCCAAAATATTGCATTGGCTCAATGTGTTAAAAATTGTGCTGAACATACTTGGCAAGATGTGAGTGCCATTATTGATCGTGAGCTGAATCAGTTACCCGCCCAATACCACCCGTGGAAAACAGCGGCTCACGCCTTTTACAAAACCTATTTATATGAGCAAATGCGATTGGCTGCCCTTTTCCCGCGAATTACCAGCGAAATTGACACTCTGAATAATGATGAACATACCGGTTTTGAATGGTCGGACGGTGAATTTTTATTAAGCTTTGACGATGGCCCCAGCAAAGAAGGCCATAATACAGACCAGTTACTCACCTGGTTAAATAACAATGATATTAATGGCGTCTTTTTTGCCTTGGGTAAGCGCCTTGAAGCACGCGCTAAAAACCAGGGAAAAGAAAACGTCATGGCATTGTATAAAGGCCAATGCTTGGCATCCCATGGCTACGAACATAATAGTCATGCCAAGGGCGAAAAATGGTCTAGCTCTATCAATAAAACCCGAGCATTGGTTAAAACCTATCAGCCGAAAAATAAAACCGTAGCATTTCGCCCACCCTACGGCCAACGATCTTTGGCACTGCTAAACCAACTAAAAGATCATGGTGATGATTTAATGTTATGGAACATTGACTCACAAGATTGGAATCGAAAGCTTACTGGTGAGCAAGTTGCCCATAGAATGGAAGCGTTAATGCTACTGTGGCGTCGTGGTACCCTATTGTTTCACGATATACACCCTAGAGCCTTAACGGCCCTTAAGCGTTTACACAAACTTGTACTTGCCAAGGAATCAGGTTGGATAAACTGCCAGACTGCACTATCAAGGATTTAATCGTTACTTTTATTAGTATCAATTATGGGGGCAAAGTTTTGTACTTTCCCCCAGAAATAAACTAAATAACCTCATTCCAACTCTGCCTAAACACATAAAATAAAAATATTAAAATAAAAATATTAAAATAATATATCGTCTCGATGATTATCTAGCCAACTCATTAACGTTTCCAAGTGCCCGCCAAACTGTGATAAATCTTGCTCATCCCATTCGCTAAAGCAATGGGATATATCCGGCAATAAGGCCTTCATCATGTCTTGGCACATCTTCATTCCTTTACTGGTAATACTGAGGTGGCGCTTTCGTTTATCACCCACATCCGCTTTGACTAATAACAAACCCTTATCAATTAACACACTGACAGTTTTGGTAATACCTGGCTGATTCATTTCCATTACTTCTGCCAGTTCGGTGACCAGCCAACTGCGCTTGGGGTTATGGGTAAAGTGATTTAACACGGAAAACTGTGATTTTGTCAGCGCCAGCTTGCCAAATAAGGTGGCTTGGCGAGTGTCTAATAGCTGCTGAATGATGCCCAGCACCACTATAAGTCGTGCCTGAGTTTGTTGTTTCTTGTCCAAAATTAGCCCCTGCTTACAAAAATGACCTTGACTTACATTCCATGGAATATACAGTATATTCCATGGAATGCATAATTTAACTCATTCAAGCAATCTAACCCTACCCCGGAGATCGGCATGAGCAGCAATATAAACCGCAGAAACTTCATCAGTATTTTAGGCATGGGCTTGGGCACAGCGGCCTTAAGCAGCACCATTACTGGCTGCAGTACCCTGGAAAGCCAATTAGATTACGGCTGGAATGGCCCCAATCCCACAGAAACAGACATACGCTTGAAGGTATTAAGCTACGCCATGCTGTGTCCAAACCCGCACAACAAACAGCCTTGGTTAATACAATTCACTGGACCCAGCGCATTTGATCTCTATGTAGACCCTAATCGTCTACTGCCAGCCACCGACCCCATCTACAGGCAAATTCATATTGGCCAGGGCACTTTTTTAGAAACTCTGGCCATTGCAGCAACTGGCTTGGGTCATGTGGCCAATATTGAATATTTCCCCCAGGGTGAATACAGCAATAGCCAGCTACAAAACAAACCGGTGGCGTCTATTACGTTAACTCCCCAAGCAGAGTTAAAGCCCGACCCATTATTTTCACAGCTTTTACTGCGTCACTCTAACAAACGCGAGTACGACCTTACGCCGTTAAATCAGGCGCAAAAAAAACAACTCCAAAATTTATACGGGAATGACACCACCTCACAACTCACCTTAACGAACTCGACAACAGCCAAACACAAACTAGAAAATATTCTCACTCAGGCCATGGCCATTGAAGTGGGCAATAAAGAGCGGGATGCAGAAACCATTAACATGTTTCGCTTTAATGAAGACGAGGTTAAAAAATACCGTGATGGCTTTGGGGTATCTCAAGCGGGCTTAAGTGGCTTTAAAAAAATACTGGTAGAGAATTTTATTCTGTCTAGGGAAAGTGTTGAAAAAGATCCCACCGAGTTTGGTGAGCAAGCGGTAGAAATGACACAAAAATCGGCTGCTTCCACCGCTACGTTTGGTTGGATGAGCAGTCCAGGTAACAGTCGCTTAGAGCAAGTTAAAGTGGGCCGCGAATATGCGCGTTTAAATCTCACCATCACAGCTATGGGGTTGGCCATTCACCCCATGAGCCAGGTACTGCAAGAGTATGACGACATGCAGGCATTACAGGGTGAGTTCAAACAGTATTTTAACATTCCGAAGCAAGATACCGTACAAATGTTATTTCGCTTAGGATCGGCAGATGCCACGCCTCATGGACCCAGGCGTTTAGTGAAGTCCATCATTAAAACCTAAATAAACAATACGCCATTGTATCTTTAATAAAAACACAATGGCTTTGTGATAAACCGTAAAACAGTTTCCCCCCCATATAGTTCATACATAAAAAATTAAAATATCAAATTTGCATAGACGGAAATGGATACTGCCTGCAATCGATAACTGCCATCATTCGATTGAAAATTATTGCGTTTGTTATACTTCATATCAAGCAGACCTAATAGATTATAGCCATTCACACCCAGGTTAATATTTTCCTGCATCGCATATTTGGCGCCTAAATTTAGATATATGTTGGAGCCACTTATTTCATCGTTACCAAACTCATAAAGAGGTTCTTCTCCATTTTCTACACGAGAATCCGTTTGGTATTCAAGGTTATCTTTAATGCCATCAAATCCCCAGTAATACACTAAAGAACTGTGCATTAGCCATTTATCACTTAGCTGATAACGAGCATTCATTTTACTAAGGTGATTACTCCAATTATTTAATTTGTCACCATAGCCATTTGGTTCGGTGGTGACAAAAGAATACTTAACGCCTTTTTTAAGGTCAAAGTAATACAAATGGGTGTAGGTATGCGAGAAGTCAAAATCGAATAAATCGGTATTCCAGGATAATTCAAATTCGAGTCCCCACTGCTTTTCTTCGGCAATCACCTGCTCAATATCTTCATCTGGCACAAAGCCAATTAAGTCGATATTTTCTGCATAAAAAACCAATGCTGATGAGAGTTTATTGTCATAAATATGCTCCCATCTTAATTCAACGCTATCGAGTACCTCTGGATTACTGTCCTTATTATTATCGTCTAAAAATTCAAGGCGCATATCTATTGCGAAGTTCATTCTTTGTGAACGGGACAAAATTGCTTTTACCGTATTTTGTTCGTCTGTTAGCCACACCTGAGATAACCTAGGTGAAAAGAAAGTATTGGTATACCTGTTATTGTCGAATCGAGCACTTAAAAAACTGGTCCAATTTTGTTGAATACGCCATTGGTGCTCAAAATACAAAGAGTGAGTATAAGTGCTCCATTCCCGATTATGTTTATCAGGAATGCTTGGAATCTGAGATGGTTCGTCGGGGAATCCAGGGCTATCGAGTCCAAACTTTTCGTAACTTGAGTCTAGACCAATGGCTAAACTATGTTGTCCTTCAGGTTCCCAATGGGCCGTCACTTTTACTAAGGCTTCATCTTCTCTGTAGGTTTCAAAATTGGTTAATCCCAGTAGACGCTCATAATCAATTATGTCGTAACTTAAGCCATAATCAACTGACCAATTATTATTTAATTCATGATCATACTGGCTCATGAATGTTAATTGCTGGCTGCCCATTTGAATGGGGTCGCCGATTTCAACATTGTCATTGCCAAGAGGGGATAGAAACGTTCCCCCGATGCCAGGGGGATTTTGCTCACCACCCCGGGTATACCTTGCCCACATAGAAAAA
>PJEL010002761.1_pt1 | contig 15711 bp, 11 predicted proteins | sample 1853271 | NCBI WGS metagenome assembly PJEL01 (sample SAMN08108733, study PRJNA415343) | Invertebrate metagenome, whole genome shotgun sequencing project. | host: Globobulimina | place: Sweden: Gullmar Fjord | collected 2015-08
ACTGTTATACAACCAGTAACTGGTGCAGGAAGAGTACAACATGGTAAAACAACTACTCAAAGTGGTTCTCCAGAAGAAGAAGAGATTTCAATTGTTTTTATTCGTGATCATTTGGCTCGTACAATGCGTCAGAGCTTTCAAGCATTTATTGGACAGCCAGAAGATATTACACTTATTCCTTCGCTTACAGCTAGAGCGCTTTCCTTGTTAAATGCTTTTGTTTCTCAAAATCTTATTACTGGATATAGGAATCTTTCCATTAGTAGAGATGAAACAGAGCCTAGACAATGGAATATAGTAGTTGAGGTTCAACCAAACTATCCAATAAATTGGATCTTTATTGATATTAGTGTAGGATTATTCTAAGAGGTTTTTAGATGGTTTATCCAAGCAGTGGGAGTATACTTCGTCCAAATGTCAGTAGTAATTTATCAACACAAATAACGATTAAGGTTGATAGTACTACTGTGGGCGCTATACAACAACTTCAGGTAAACCAAAACCGCGAAATGAATGTTTGGGAAGAAATTGGCACTGATGGGATTGTTGAAATACATCCCAAAGGTGCAGCTAAGATTGATTTGAATATACAACGTGCGGTTTTTGATCAACTTCATATTACAGAAGCTTTTGCTCGTGGCTTTGTAAATATTCAAGCTCAGAGAGTTCCGTTTGATATTCAAATAATAGATCGGTCAGCAAGTGTAGACCCAAAAGATTCAACAATTCATACTTATAACAACTGTTGGTTTAAGACATATGGAAGTACTATTACAGCAAATAATTATTTAATTATGGAAAATGCCACTTTAGCTTGTGAATATATTACAACAACAGTTAATGGTTTAAGTGCCGTTCATGGCGGATTAAGAGGCATTAAATATGTTTATGATAGTATGGAAAGAAATACAGATGTAGAAGGAAGACGCGGTAGATTCAGTTCTGCCGGGATTTCACAAAGATAAAGGATTTTTATGCCAGCAAGATATAATTTAGATGATAAGAAAATTGTAGAGTTGTATAAAAATGGTTATACTTTTAAACAGATAGCTGCTAATTTTAACATAAGCAAAGATACCATAAGATCAAGATTAAGAGAAAATGGTGTTGTATTGAGTCCAGGAAGAATTAGGCTTAAATTGGATGTAGAAAAAGCTCATTTTCTTTATTCTGGTGGAGAAACAATTGAATCTGTGGCAAATAAATTCAACGTTTCATCTGCTACCATTTTAAAAAATTTTGAAGAATTTAATCTTAAAAGAAGAAAAACTGGCCCAAAAAGAACTATTGAGATAGATGATTATGCTTTTTCGAAACCAAATAATTCTAATTGTTATTGGGCAGGATTTATAGCAGCTGATGGAAATGTAAGTGGAAATTCTCTTTCAATGCATTTAAGTAATATTGATTATAATCATTTAGAAAAATTTTCAAATTTCGTGAAGTTAAAAAATAGTGAAATATTTGTAAGAAAAAATGGTGTTAATGATGGTTGTTTGGTTAGATTTCGTTCTGACAGAATTACAAATGACATAAAAGATATATTTAATATTATTCCTAATAAAAGTTTAGTCTTGCAACCACCTAATATTTATAAAGATAATCATATAAGACATTATATTCGTGGTTATTTTGATGGTGATGGTTGTTTATCAAGAAATTCAAATACAAAAAATATGTCTTTTGAAATTTATTCCGGATCATATATTATTCTCGATTGGATTTTAAAAAATATAAAAAATAATGTTAATGTAAATAAAAATATTATGGTTAGATGTAAGAGTGGCAACTGTTACAGGTTTGGTTTTTATGGAAATCGTCAAGTACCATTAATTATGAAATGGTTGTATAAAAACTGTAATGTTAATTTTTTAGAAAGGAAAAAGAATAAATTTAAAGAATATAAAAAATATAATAAGGTAATCGGAGGAAAATAAAATCATGAGTTATCCAAATTCAGGTTCAACTTTAAGAAGTAACATATCTACTGGGCTTGCGACTCAGATCGTGGTTAAGGTCGGGACAGAAACTGTCGGGGCCATTCAGAGAATGACCATCAATCACACAAGAAATATAGAAAGAGTAAAAGAGGTCGGTCTTGATGGTATCTTAGAGTTAGTACCAAACCAACCAACTCAATATGATATTAATGTTGATAGAATTGTGTTTGATAGATTAAGTCTTCCAGAGGCATTTGCCCGAGGATTTATTAATATCAAAGCTCAATTAGTTCCGTTTGAGATCTTAATTATTGATCGTACAAATGGAGAGAATGAGGGTTCCGTTGCTCATAGGCTCGTTAATTGTTGGTTTAACAAGTATACAACCAATTACGAAGTAGGTAATTATATTATTACACAAAACGCAGGAATCTTTTGTGAAGATATCGTTTCCAACCTTGGTGGTAGTGATGCAAGTGCAGCTAATGGTGGCGCTCGTGGTATCAATTATGAAGTTGATACGTTTGGTAGAGAGCGAGCTACTGATAGTGGAGCTGGTGGTACTGGTGGAGGCGGTGGTTTCAGAGGAACCATGGATGTTGCTAATTTAATTAATGCAGCATTTGAAGAATAACATTTTATACAATGGGGAGGATTCTTCCTCCCCATTCTTTTTCTACATTGAGTTTTGTAAGATGAACGAGTCCCTTCTTTTAATTAATCAAATTAACATACCGTTAAAGGTAAACAGCAGAGGTATATAAAAAATGGCCCAGATGGAACATAAGACTTTTGGCAAATCAGGTTCTGTTCAAGAACCTATTGCAAGACAAGAAAACAATCCTGAGAATGAATTAAGATCCTTAATTGAAGTTGGATGCATTACTGACAGAATTAGTCTTGGTGGTAAAATATTTGAGCTGAAAACTCTCGGCTCCAATGTAAGAATGAGTTTAGCACAAACTCTTAATGAAAAACCTACCAAAGAAGAATTATATGATTTTAATCTTAGAACTTTATCATGCGCAGTGCAGACAGTTAATGGAAAACGACTTGAATATTTTCATCCTGATTATAATGAGGGAACAGCTCAAAAAGATGTAGAGCTGATGCGATTTGAAATTGTAACTTACTTTCAATCACCAGTTATTGGAGAGCTTTTAAGATTATATAATGAGATGACTGAAAAAAGTGATGGGCAATATGAGATTGATGAAGTAAAAAAATAGCCAAGGAGCCATGGTACCGGCTCCGGTGGAAATTATGTAAGGCTTTTAAAGTCCCAGTTGATGATAAAATATTTAGTGATACTAATCAAGCTCAATATTTATGGTATCAATCACAAATAGCTATAGATGAGGAAGAAGAATTTGAGCTATTAAGAGAGATCGCAGAACATAATGCAATGTTTTGGAATTCTGAAGGAGTTCAGAAAATAAGAAAGATGAGAGAAAATACTTTTGAAACTCCTAATCATAAATTTAATGAAATGGTAGAAGATATGTTTGGAAGACCTATTCCAGACAAAGATAGTGAAGAGCAAAATACTACACTTGATCCATATCTTGATATGGATTTAGATGAAATAAAATTTACTCCTTTGAGAGGTTCATAACAGATGGCTGACGAAATTGATGTTTCAAAAATAACTGATTTAAATACTGCTATTGAATTATACAATCAAGCTATTTCTTCTGGGAGCCCCATAACTGAAGAGTTAAAGCTTAAAGTGGCAGAATTAAAGTTAGGTATGGAATCATTAGGCTCGTCTACTGCGAGTACAAATGAAGAATTAGAAAATATTAATAAAACTATTGGGTTAGATTTAACCAAAAGTTCTACTAATGTTGCTACTATTATGGGGCAAATTTTACCTAAGGGAATTGATACCGCTAAAGATGCAGTGGCCGGTTTGGCTAGAGCTGCTAAAAATTCAGCAGGTCTTCTTGCTGCAATGATACCAGCAACGAAAAATTTAACTAGTCCTCTTCAACAATCTACATTTATTACTGACCAACTTACTATGGGTTTAGGTAAACGTTTAACCGGAGCTATGAAAGATTACATAAGTGTTCAAAATGTAGCAAGAACAGCTTTTGTGGCATTTGGTGAAAGCGTAGAGGGTGCAGAAGGTAAAATAAAAGGTTATGCTCAAACCCAAAGGGATATGGCTGCTTTTACCGGCTTATCAATGCAAGAAATACAAAGATTTAATAAAACGGTTGGAAGATATATGCCAGAGGCATTAATAAAAGGCTCAGACGAATCTAAAAAAACTGCCCAAATTATTGGAGTGGAAGGAGTTACTGCAGCGACTGCAGCTGCAACTGCGTATCGTACATTTGGTTTTGACGTGTCAAAAGCAGCCAGTGAATCAAAAAGAGCAATATTGGAATTTAATCAGACTTCATCCGATACTCTTAGAGGTCTTGGTAATATTCGTGCAGCGGCTGAAGGAGTAGCAGAGTCCGGATTGGCACATGAACAAATTACACGTGCTAGTAGCTCTTTAGCTATTTTTGGACAGAAAACAGATTCTGCAGCCAGCATGTGGAGAACTTTTGCTCAGACATTACAGTCTGGTGGCGTTCCAATTCAACATGTCGGTAAAATAGTAGATAATGTTACTCAAGGTTTGGCCGGTATGTCAACAGAAAATCGTGCATTTATTTCTATGATGGGTGGAATGGGTCAAGGTAAATCGGCACTTGGTGGCGCATTAAAAATGGAACTTGCCATGCGCGAACCAGGCGGCATGAACAAGATTATGGGCAATTTAACTAGAACGTTGGGAAGATTTGCTGGTGGTAAAATTGTTACTCTAAAAGAAGCTGTGGATAATCCTCAATTAGAAAATATTTTTATGGTTCAGCGCAGCATGTTACAAAAAATGGGTATGGGGCAAAGTGATGAACAAAGAAATAGAATTTTAGAAGTAATGCAAAAAGTAAATACTGGTGGGATGTCTCAAATTGATGCTCAGAAAGCAGCGGAAAAAGTTTTCAATGAAGGTAAAGCTGTAGCTCAAGCGCAGGTGGATCCTTTACAACAAATGGAAAAAATAGCTCAGGCGTCATTTTCAAGACTTACTAGCGTAGATAGTAAAATGGATACACTTATATCTGTATCAGAAGGTGGCAGTGGAATTAGACAACAACAAGAAGCATTAGCCGCTGGAACCCCAGAAGGAGCTGAAAGAGCCGCAGGGTTGTTTGGCGAAACAATAAAAAATTGGGGAACAAAAATTGGTGATCTTGGCGGTACTAGAGGGGAATTAGAGGGTCCAAGATATGGTGGAGGTGTAGGTGGTTCTGGAACATTAGAAGGTCCTGGTATGATGGAAAGAATCGCTGCTAATATGAGATTAGGAGTTGGTAGTGGAGGATTGGGTGCGGTTCCTCCTGCCGTAACAAAAGCTCTGTCATTATCTGATGCTTTTCAGTCTCAAACAACTGCGCAAGCTAGGGAGCCTGGCTCCATTGAAATGCTTAAAGCAAGAACTAATAGAAGTAGTAATGATCTTAAACAATTAATGTCAATTAATAGAGAGGGATTTTCCACGTTAAAAACTGGCGCTGGTACTCCTACTACTGGAACAGCCCAAGCTGGTGGACCGGTAGGAACTTTTATAATAAGATTAGAAGGCACTGCAGGTTCAATAAAAGAGCTTATGAAGAAAAAATTAGAAGAATTTAAAGATGAATATGATCGGGGAATAATTGGGGATGGAACCCCACGATAAACGGAGTTTTAAATGGCTTTTGATAATAGAGTACCACCTTTAGATCCAGACCAAAATAAAGATAATAATCCCTTATACGATGATGCCATATCAACGGATTCTGGAGGAATTCTTCCAGATATAGTACAACAAAATCCACAAGTATTAAATGGTAAAAGAAATAGACAACTTTTAAGATGGCGTGTTCCTGGTTTAGGTTTTGTAGATATGTATATTAACCCTCAACAAATGAATATAGATGAAAAGAAGGTCATAAAACAACAACGTACCAAAGGTGGATATATAATTCAGTACTGGGGAGAGGAATTAGTTCCAGTAAGAATAACCGGAACCACAGGTGCTTCAGGAGTCGAGGGAATTAATATTTTAAGAAAAGTGTATAGGTCTGAACAGGATGCTTTTCAACAAGTTGAACAAACTCTTGCAGATAGAATGCAAGAATACACAAGAGGGTCTACACTATCAAGTGTAGTGTCAAAAGCAGCTAGTGGTGGTATCGGTGGAGTAGCTGGCGGTCTCATGAATAGTATACTTGGTGGATCTGCTAATCCTCCACTACTTCCTACTCTTGGGTCGTTAGCCTTATCTGTTGAAATGTATTATCAAGGATGGGTCTTTAAAGGGTATTTCGATTCATTTGGTACGGAAGAATCAGTATCTAACGGAGTTGGAGTATTTAAATATAATATGTTATTTATTGTAGTGGATAGAAGAGGTACTAGAACTAATTTTATGCCTTGGCATAGAAGCCCAGCGACTTTAGATTCTAATAATAATCCAACTGGTTATAATAAATCGGATGCATCTGTAGTACCATTAAACTTTAATGGAGAAAAAAAATAAATGGCAATAATTCTGTCATCTCAAACTGGACCATCTTCTAGTGCGCTAGGAGATGTATTAGGAGATCTATCAGAGTCGTTTGGAATTCCAGGATTCCCTCAATCAAACAACACAAGTAAGGCTACAAGTGATCTTAGTGCTCTTTCTAATAGAATGAATGATGTCTTTAATAAGTTGCTTGGAAAATCAAATGATAATTTTGACCCAAACTATGTTGATAGTGGGAGCCAAGTTGTTGTAGGTGGAAACATACAAGCTGGAAAGGTCCCTCCATTAGAACAGGCAAATGTAAGACAAATTTATACTCAGTCTCCACAAATAAGTGTTCTAATTAAAAAGAGATCCTTTTCATCTCTTCAAAGTCTATATAATCCTATTTACATGGATCCATCAGAGAAATGGTTGATAAGAGCAACAAAACGTTTGGTTGCTAGCAAATGTGATGCCATGGCTGAATATGAGCGTTTATCAAAAATAGAAAAACTTTCTGATCTTGGTCTTTCTCCTGGCGCAATCATATCATCTTTAATTACATCAGCAAACATTGATGAACAAAATTATGATGAGGCTCTATCTTCTATGGAGTTGGAACAAATAATAAGATTACGCCAACCAGTTAAAACTACAACATATTTTACTGATACATCTTTACCTCTAATTGAAAATCTCGGTGTTGGTAGTGGTGTTTTTGAAATAACATCAATATCGAATGTCAGCACATCTCTTGGTATTGATGGAGCCAGTAGTGTTAACTTTTCTATTGAAGATCCATACCGTGTTTTATTTGTTACTGAAACAGATATTGAAATGGCTCTACGTGATACTATGTTATCACCAATAGTAAATAGTCTAAGTTCCTCTGCGGCAGATGCTCTTATGGGCGCTCAAGCTACAGACGAATTATTACAAAAGTCTCTTAGAGAAAGAGGTATGGGTGAAATCACTTTTACTATAGCTGTTGGTGGATCACAAATATCTGCAACAATAGATGCTTTAGGGATGGAAATAAATCCGGATAATCTTGATGACATCCCTGAAGAATATAGTTTTCAAGGCAATGAGGAAAGTTATTTTGTAACAGTTTATTCTGGCTTAACATTATATAATCAATCGATGAATAAAACGCTTCTTGGAGGTGCCAATTTAATTAACACCAAAGAAGAAGTTAAAGAGCAAATGGAATATGCAAGAAAGAAATTAAGATTGTTTCATTTAGGTAAATCTATAGTACAGCCAATGGATACAGTAAATATATTTCTGTCTGGTGGGACTAGAAAAACTGGAGAGGGAGAAAGTATTGATGATTTATTTTCTGTTAAAAGTCCAATAGAAGTAATTAGAAATATAGTGAATGGCGGTGATAGCACCGTAGATGAAGACCTATTAAGACAAGAGCACGAACGATATGGAAACTATCTAACCTTTGAGGATTTCAAAAGATTGAGAACAGTAACATTTTCTACTGAGGCTCCGACAAGCGTTATTGGTGGGTTAATAACATCTGTTGAGGATCGCTTTGATGCAAACTCTGGTTCGTATACATTAAATGTATCAGGAGAATCAAATATGCATTGGCTTTCAGTTTCCCGTTATAATTCTAATCCTTCACTTACACAAATGCAAAATCTTGTATATGATCCATTAACTCCATTTCAATTTGAGCTTGATAAAGCAACAGGATTACCAACTGGAAAGCCCAAATTAAACGAGGCAAATAGAAAACTACTTGAAGATGCGGGATGTAGATTGTATTTCAATAGTGGTCCTAAAACAGGAAAGCAAGCCAAGGGTATTGATGATTTAGAACAAGATATTCAAAGAATAGGAGGGAATCTTATTTCTTTATATCAACATGTTCCTGGATTGGTTTATAGATGGAAAGAAGGGATAATGACTGCCGTTTATAATCAATATAATACTAACCCCCTTGATGGAACTCTTTCTGATATGGGGCAAATTAAAAGAGATATAGGTTTACATGCAGTAAATTCTCCATTTGATAATATGGATTCAGCAAACATATTAAGTATTTTAATTACAGGAAAACCTTATAATTATTCAACATTTGTGCAGAGTGCAATTAACTCTACTACCTTTATACCAGATACTACTTTAAATAGTGGTAAAGATTACTTTCAATCATTGGTGAGGAATCTGCGCTCTGAAATAGAAGTAAATGGCAACTTTGTTCCTTTTAAATCAATTAATGTTAGCCCTGAAGAGTTAGCAACATCAATAGGTCTCCAGAGACAACTATCTAATAAATCTTCTCAACTTCAGAAATTAAGAAATGAACAAGCAACATTGTTTGACAAAATAACAAACTATCCTGGTGGAATACAAGATAAAAACCTTCAGGCTGTATTTAATAAAAAAAATAATGATTTAGAGAATAAGATTAATGAATTAACCAATAGCCTTTCCAGCTTAACAGAAAGAGGGCAAGAACTTGATAAAAATATAATACAGGTTGCTGGAAATGATATATCATTTGACCTATCAGATATATCTTCAGAGGAAAAGTTTAAGTTGTTTGGAGACAGATTACTTCACGCAACGCAAAGAAAAAAAGAAGATGTCATTCGTAATATTGATAAAAATTATTTAATCATATCAGATGAGTATGATAAAGATTATGATATACAATCTTTTGTTTTGAAACTCAGGGAGCAAGGATACAATTTGTGGAAAGGTTCTTGGCAATCAGTTATACAGCTATGCAGAACTGTAGCAGAAACATTAAATTTTGAATTGTTCAGCGACTCTCAAGGTCATATTGTTTTTAGACCTCCGCAATATAATAGAATCCCAGCATCAGTGCTTGATCAAATGCTTTCACTTAGTCATTCTGGAGGAATTAAATTATTTCCAGAATTTTTAACACATTTGTTTAAATCGAAAGAGCAAGCGTTACTTAATGAAGTTGTTATAACTGAATGGGAAATTGTGAAACAAGGTGCCCTTATAGGTAAAAAAGATATTAGTGAGGTAGAGGAACTTGTTTATGGTAGCACGGGTTCTCCACAAATGTTTATAATCAATCAAAAGGATAAGGTTAAAGATGCTGCAGAGCTTTCTAGAGCAATAAGTGATCTTGACAGAGAAGCTTTGTTATATGTTGTTCGTGATTCAAACTATCAAACACAAATGAAAAATCTGGGAGCTTTCGCAGCAAAAGCTCAACGAAATTTACAAAAAGAGCTAATTAATACGAGCGCCACAGGTGAAAATTTAAACTCATTAGGAGTAAAGGATAAATCGCTTGGTAGTGAGGGAGCATACAATGAGGCTGTTAAATCAATAGCCAAGTTAACTGGTCAGCAAAGAAGGAGTCAGCCTGAATATGATAAAGAAAAAATTGGTGCCGTAATAAATGGAAATTCAAATCCTTCAAGTGATGTTGATCGCATTATATCAAAAATTTCTTCACTAGTTAGTGTGAGAGCAAAACTTCTAAGAAGTTTGGAAAAAATCTTAGATCAAAATATTGAAATAGCTGAACTCAGTGGTGATGGGCAAATGAAAATAAGAAGAACTAGCCCATTTTCTACTAATTTGTCATCCAATCTTTATAATAAATTGATTGAAGATGATGGAGCAGATACCCTAGGTCATATGTCTGGAAATAGATTTGTGATTAATGACGACCATATCATAAGTGCAACTTTTTCAGAAAAACCACCAGCATTTACAAACATTAGTGTTAAAGGATCTTTTCCAATTATTGGTGGTAAAGGAGAAATTGCTGGCATACCGGAACTAACAGCAATAGCTGCAGATTTTGATCTATGGAGGCAGTATGGCTGGAGAAGTGATAAAACTGTTGATAAGCCATTTTTCTCAGATGCTCAGCTTCAATGCGCCCCATATGCAATTATGTTGTTATCTAGACAAAGAAGGAATATTGTAACAGGAAGCATTACCGTTATGGGAAATGAGTTTTATCAGCTTGGAGATGTAGTATATGTTGCTCATAGACAAATGTTATATTATGTTGAAAGGGTGCAGCATACAATATCTTATGATGGAAATTTTACCACAACATTAGAACTCAAATATGGTCATCCTCCCGGAGATTATATACCTACTCCATTAGATATTATTGGAAAACAGATGATCAATAGTGGGAACTCCCAAGTTGGTTATCGTATACGAAGAGAAACTCCGCGCTTTAACTCTTTCTTAGCGGCTGTTGTTTTTAATCCAGATGATAATGATTTGCTAAAAGGAAAACACGCAAAAAGAAATTTTGAGCGTTTAGTTGGGGCTGCCACTGTAGCACGAGCAGAAATTGATGAGAGTGACACAACTAATAGTGCTAGAGTTTACGCTATGACATTTTTTGGAGATGAGGATAGACAAAATACACGAGCAAATGAAGTATTAAAATGGTTTAAAAATCCAGAAAGACCAGTTGGTTCCAATAACTCTGCTGGCAAAGCAACAATTATATCTGCAAATATTAATAATCCTAGCAATTTACAAGGATTTAAAATACATCCAGACCTTTTAGAAATAGATAGAGTAAATCAATGCTTACCTCAAGAAGAAACGTTAAGCGCGGCGGAAGAAGATTTGTTAGCTCAAGGAATAACAGCATCGCAAGAAGCTATTGCTTTAGACCCAAGCTTAGGAAATGTAGTAGAGATTCATTTACGACAACCACCGGTTGGAGGATGGCCAAAAGAAGATGCTACAAGTTAAACTAGGAGGGAAAGATGAGTAGGATGATATCCAATGTGATGAGACTGGCTGTTATTACAGATGTCGATCATGATACTGGAATAGCACATACTAGATGGATGGATCAAAATACAGAAGATGGTCCTGATATTCCAATACCCCATCCTTATGCTGGTAAACATGGTGAAGGCATCTATATAGGATTAAAACCTAGTAATATCGTAGCTTTAAATATGCTTTCTTATGAAAGGTATGTACCTGTGGCTGTTATACCCATTCCAGGTTCCTATGGCGATTTAACATCTATTGATGAATCAAATTTTGATGATGTTGGTGTACCATTTTTAGAGTCTGGCGATATCGTATTACAAGGAACTAATGCTGCTCAAATAAGACTTGATAATAATGGTGATATATCTTTAATTAATACGTTCGGAGAAGGTATAGTTTATGGTGGTGAAACAGATGATGCATCACGTTGTGCTATAGCGACTCAATCTCCAACTGAATATAATGTGTCAAGTGCTGGGCTTCATGCTGTCGGTATTGCAAGGAGAGATGTAAGAGTTGATGAAGAAGAAGAAGATTTTGTGGATCTTCTTACTGATATATCTTCAGAGAGAATGTTAGAAGAAATTGGTTGGGATGTAACAAAACAAGTTACATATGTAACAAGAAATCCTACAACTGATGGGGCACCCGAATCCGTTGATAAAAGATTTAGAAATCCGGCTTATGTAGAAGATAGACAAGTTATATTTGAATTTGGTAGAGAATGGTTTGTAGGAAATTTTCAAGATGAGATAGATCGCATGCAGAGTGATTTAATTGCGATTAATGAGCCTGATGAGCGAAGAGAAAGAAGAAGTAATGTTTTGAGTTTGTCATTAACCCATCCAAACGAATTAATTGAAAAAGTTAGTGGAACACTTGTAGATGTATTTGGAAACATTTTAAATATAAATAAAGGTATTTTGCCTGAACCCATAGGTGAAAGTAATATAGATTTATTACAAAACATTTTTGAGTTGTCTAGACATTCAGTAGCCCACCATATGGAAATTAATACTAGAAAGGGTATGGCTTATAGAGAAGGCATATCTTTAACAAAAAAGCCTATACTTTTGAATGGTTCTCCAAATCCGTCATTATCAGCAAACAATGCTCGTGATAGGAGCCGTTGGTCATTTCGAGTTGACAAAGAGGGGTTGACAAGTATAAATATACCAGCCACATCAGAAACTGGAAATGTCCCCTTATTGACTCGCCATGAAACATCTAGTGTACTAAATATAGATGAATCTGGAGTTGTAGAAGATGGAAATCGGGATGACGAGAATTCGTCATATCTATATAGAAATGCAAATGGACAAGACATTTTTCATGATCAGTTTGGACCAGGTGGTATTAGAATTGCCAATTCATCATATAGTGAATTAGAAAATAGACTAAATGGTAAAAAAACCAGTTGGAAAGATAATCAGAATGAACAAGCTGTATTGCCAAAATACGTAGAGGCAGGCACAGCATTTCATGATATAACACAAACAGCTTTAACTTTACTTCAAGAAAATATCAATAAAAATGCATCAAGTATATTTGAAGATGATACACCTTATCCAGATTTGCCAGCAGTATCGCAAGAGTTGGACCCACGATTACCAAAATCCAATACATCTCCTGCAGATAGAGACCAAATAACAGGTCTATTGAGCGACCAACCAAATGCTGGTGGGCGAAGTGTTCAGATGAATTTGGACGGAAGTTTGGAGACCTCAATTGGAGCAAACACAATAGATAGGGTTTCATGGGTTCTTGATACGGCTGGAGCAGTAGTGGCTAGACTAGGTAGAGATAGATTAGGTAGAAGTGCAATAATTCAATCTGATGGCTCAATAGCTGTTGAGGTCGGAGGTTTTGATTTTGTTGGTGAAAGTAATATTGATGAAGTCGACACAAGGTTTGTTGGGCGAGGAGAAGATAGAACAATCACACTGCCTAGTGATTCAAAAAGATATAAGAGTGGAAAGTTTGTATTAAGAATAAGAAGATCAAATGTAGAGCAAACGGGACCAGATCCAGATGATACGGTATTAACCATAGATGAAACTGGAGTTACTGTAGAAACAATAGGTAGATTAAACTTAGTAAGCGGATTAGACATGGTATTGTCTAGCAATAGTAGAATATTAATGGAAGCCCCCATCGTTCAAGTTTACGAACATAGTCCTAGATTTATTCCTAGGGATGGTCGTCTCATTTAAGAGGAGAAATAAATGACAGCACCCAATGAAAAAATTCAATTTGCATTACCAGATCAAATGATTCCAACTACATATCCAGAGTTCGTTCAGCAATTGGATTGTATCTGTGCTGGTGGAGCAATTATTCAACCATCTCCTTTACCCAGTGCGACACTCAATTTGGGAGATGTAATTGCAGATCATGCAAGGATTTTGTCATCTTTTACATCAGCTTATGGTATGATTACTATAGTTATTCGTATGATAGCATGTATTATTGATGTTATATGCGCCCTGATGAATCCATTTAGTGTTATATTTGCTATCATTAGATTATTTGGAACTTGTTTGCCTGATTTCATCTTAATATTCCCACAGTTAGCTGTACCAGCAATTATTATATGCATAATTAAAATTGTTTTAGCGATTGTAGAGTACGTGTTAGAGGTAATCATTCCTCTTATTGATGACATTATTTCAAATGTTGAAATGCTAAGAGATGCTTTTACTAATAATAATGCCGACGCTCAACAAGCTATAGCTTTTAAAATAGTCTCTCTTTTTAAAAGTCTTGAAAATATATTAGGTATATTGGCGACACTTCTTGCTTTGTGGAAAATGATAGAAGCTCTTTTGGCTTTGGGTATCGCAATTCCTTGTGGTGATAGTGGATGTTGTGGAGATCAATGTCCTGAAACCATTCAGCAAAATAGCATCACAGCTACTGATGGCGTTATGATTGTGTTATATGGATCAAATAGATATGATTATGATCTTAGATTCTTTTCATCTTCTAAACAATCAGAATTTCTAACGATTAGAGATTTTTTTCCTAAAGGGTTTAATTATGACCAAGTTACGGAAGAAGACGATCTTGTATATACACTAGTTGTAGATGGGAATACTTATTCTGTTACAAGTGTGGATCGGGGAGGCACAGCAAATCTTTCTCATATTCAAAGTGAATTTGCTACTGATGGATATCTTTCTGATATAGCTGCTGGATTCGTACTAACAGATCCTTTACAAACTAGGTTTGGAACCGGAACTCAAACATTTGATTCATCATTTGTTAACAGATATATTGAACTTCAAGAGAAACGTCAAGATGCCGATGCAGCTCAAGCAAACAATGGAACATGGAGGATTCAATCAATATATGATGCATATAATGTTCTTCTAGTGAGAGATGAAGATACATGGGATGCATATAATATTGTAGACCCATTATATAATGTTGGATGGAGAATGACACCAATCATCCCATCTACCGGTGGCAACAAAATTTTCAATCTTAATATTAACCATGAAGAGCTTATTCGTCATGATTTAATAAGTTTGGGATGTCATCCTGCCGTTCAAGCAAGTAAAGATGGATTTAATAATCGTTTTCCTGAAGCACAAGATCTTACATTACCAACATTGCCAGATTTAGACCAGGTAATAATAGATGTTACAGCTTGTCTTAGACAGGTTGCTCCGGCAAGCATAGACACTCAATGGGTTCTTGATAATTATGATCACATTGCACAAGAAATAGGTGGCTTAGAATCTTGTATTTCTGATACTTTAAATCAATTTCAAGATGAAATGCTTGATTATGTTGGTGAAATTTATGCTAAGGTGTTTGATAAAGAAGGCAGTCTTATAAATGCAAATCCTCTTACTCAAATTGTCGGCCACAATTCAAATATTACAGTTGTACCATTAGATAAAAATGGCGGACGATTAGCAGTAGGTCTACCAGCTGGAACTATAGATGTAGATATACAAACGACTGCTGGTTTTCTTTCTCCTGTTACAGAAGTTGTTGATGCTTATGGGGCACCCACAGGAGATTTTATAGCCAGTTTGACAAATCATATGCCACTTATGTCAGATGTCACAGCAACAGTAGATGGATATTATATTAGTGATTTTGATGGGTATAATTTAATACCTCGCGTAGTCGAAGTACAATTTGTTGATCCTAGTTACTTAAAACGTGGTGATGATAAGGGATCTGTTGAACCTCTTGGAGTTAAATAATGGCTGGAGACATTAACACACTAAATAAGTTTGATGTAATAAAATTTGCTAAAAATATTATCTCTGAGGTTGAAGCTTTAAGGTCATTTAAGACTGCTACAGATGAAGTTACAACACAGAGGTTCAATGTACCTACGGAGTCCAGACTTAATACTTTTTTAGATTAATAGGTCTTCCAATGATGGTTATTATAGAAGACAAAGATAATAAAAAAACTGATAAAGGTTCTGAA
>PJEL010002762.1_pt1 | contig 15705 bp, 16 predicted proteins | sample 1853271 | NCBI WGS metagenome assembly PJEL01 (sample SAMN08108733, study PRJNA415343) | Invertebrate metagenome, whole genome shotgun sequencing project. | host: Globobulimina | place: Sweden: Gullmar Fjord | collected 2015-08
TCGACACCGATTCTCAAAAAGACGGGGCTGCGGCTCGGTCGGGAAGGGAATGGCTGATGTTCCGTCTCTCACACTATATGCGCCAATTGGTTTCGCCGACGTTGCCGCGCGTACGTCGGGGACCGGTGAAGCCTGTGGTGATTTGGAACCTTACCCGGCGCTGCAATCTTAGCTGCCGGCACTGTTATTCAGTCTCCGCCGACGTGGAGTTCCCGGGCGAGCTGTCTCATGAACAGGCGATGGCGGTTCTCGAGGATTTGGGCGAGTTCAAGATCCCTGCGTTGATTCTGTCGGGGGGCGAGCCCCTGGACCGCCACGATCTCTTCGAGATCGCGTCGCGGGCGCGGGAGATGGGGATGTACCTGGCGCTCTCGAGCAACGGCACCCGAATCGTCGGGGAGCAGGCAGACCGGGTGGCCGAGATTGGCTTCGACTATGTCGGCATCAGCCTGGATGGCATCGGCGCGACCAACGATTGGTTCCGCGGCCAGGTCGGAGCCTTCGACCAAGGGCTTGCCGGGGTCAGGGCCTGCAAAGCCCGGGGCATCAAGGTCGGCCTGCGTTTCACTCTCACCGAAGACAACGCCGAGCAACTGCCCGAGCTTCTGGCCTTGGCGGAGGACGAAGGCGTCGACAAGTTCTATCTCTCGCATTTGGTCTATGCCGGCCGAGGCGACAAGCATCGCGGCGCTGACGCCACCTGGCGGCGATCGCGTGAGGCAATGGATCTCCTGATTGAACGGGCTTGGTCCGCGGCAGCCGCAGGAAGCCCGCTGGAGATCGTGACCGGCAACAACGACGCCGATGCGGTCTACTTCCTGCAATGGGCAGAGCGGCGCTTCTCGCCCGGTGAGGTCGACCATTTGCGTGCGCATCTTGCGGCCTGGGGCGGCAATTCCTCGGGGGTCGGCGTCGCCAACATCGACCCGCAGGGCAAAGTTCATCCGGACACCTACTGGTCGGATTACACCGTCGGCAACGTAAAGGAGCACAAGTTTTCGGAGCTATGGACTGGCGACGATCCAATGTTGGCCCAGCTACGTCTGCGGCCGCGGCCGTTGAAGGGGCGCTGCGGAGCCTGCGCCTATCAGGACGTCTGCGGTGGCAATACCCGCATTCGGGCGCTGCAGTTGACCGGCGACCCCTGGGCAGAGGACCCGGCCTGTTACATGTCCGATGCCGAGATCGGCGCCGAATCAGAGGAACGCCTGACCGTCACGCCGTTCCGGGGAAAGAGCCATGATCCGGTTCATCGTTTTCTCTAGCCTTCTGGTCGCCGCCCTTGGCGTTGCCCTTGCCGGCCCTGCGGCGGCGCAGTCCACGGAGGCGGGAGCCGCTCTCTATCGAGAACATTGTGCGGCCTGCCATGGGGCCGACCGTCTGGGCGGTACCGGACCGGCACTGATCCCGGAGTCCTTGAAGCGTTTGCGGGGCGAAAAGGTCGCCACAGTGATCGCAGAGGGGAGGGTGGCGACCCAGATGCCGGCTTTCGGAGAGGTCCTGGCTGAGGTCGATATCGGCAAGCTGGCCGCCTATGTGCGGGTCCCCCTCGCAGAGGTGCCGGCCTGGGGGCCGGAGGAGATCGCCGGCAGTCGCCAGTTCAATGCCGATTACAGCCCCGCCGGCGCGCCGCTGTTCGAGGCAGACCCGATGAACGTCTTCCTGGTCGTCGAGACGGGCGACCACCATGTCAGCGTTCTCGACGGGGATCGCTTTACGGTGATGGACCGCTTTCCCACCCCCTTCGCCGTCCATGGCGGGCCGAAGTTCACGCCGGAGGGCCGCTTTGTCTTCATCATGTCGCGCGACGGCTGGGTCCAGAAGTACGATCTCTGGAGTCTTGCCGAGGTCGGGCGCGTGCGCGCCGGCCTGAACAGCCGCAACATCGCCATCTCCAAGGATGGGCAGCACTTGGCTGTCGCCAATTACCTGCCGCGAACCCTGACCATTCTCTCTACCGACAACCTGACGGTCGAGCGGGTGTTCGATGTGGTAAGCAAGGACGGCATGTCCTCGCGGGTCTCGGCGGTCTATCAGGCCCCGCAGCGCGACAGTTTCATCCTCGCTCTCAAGGACGCTCCCGAGGTTTGGGAAATCTCTACCGATCCGGAGGCGGAAGCTGTCTACGAAGGTTTCGTCCACAGCTACGAGCAGGGCATGGTGGAGGCGCTTGCCTCTTCGGAAGGCCTGTTCGCACTGCGCCGGATCGAAGTTAGTGAGCCGATTGACGATTTCTTTTTCACGCCCGACTACCGCAACCTCATCGGCGCGTCTCGCGACGGGGCGCGTGGTGTGGTGGTGAACCTTACCGTGGGTCGAGAGATTGCTGAACTGCCTCTACCGGGTTTGCCGCATCTCGGCTCCGGTATTTCCTGGTTCAGGGAAGGGCGCCGGGTGATGGCGACCCCACACCTGCGCGAGCCGCGCTTGACGGTCATCGACGTCGAAAGCTGGAAAGTGGTGCAGACAATCGAGACACTCGGGCCCGGCTTTTTCCTGCGCAGCCACGAAAACTCTGACTATGTCTGGGCCGATGTCTTCTTCGGGCCCAATCGCGATGCGATGCACGTGATCGACAAGCAGACACTCAAGATCGTCAAGACACTCCGCCCGGTTCCCGGCGCCACGGTAGCCCATGTCGAGTTTGATCGCAGCGGGCGCCATGCGTTGGTCAGCGTCTGGGAGGATGAGGGCGCGGTGATCGTCTATGACGCCGCGACGCTTGAAGAAGTCAAACGTTTGCCGATGCGGAAGCCTTCGGGGAAGTACAATGTCTGGAACAAGATTACCTTCTCGGATGGCACCAGCCACTGAGTCGCGTTCGGTGTTGATCGTAGCGCACGGTTCGCCTTCCTCGCCGGAGGGGCCCGAGCAGGCAATCCGGACGCTCGCCGGGCGAGTATCCGACGCTTTGCCGGGTTGGACTGTCCGGGGGGCAACGCTGGCAGCAGAGGGTTCTCTGGAAGCCGCCCTCGCGGCAATGCGGGATAGGCCGCCGCTAGTCTTCCCGTTCTTCATGTCGGATGGTTGGTTCGTTAGAAGTAAACTGCCCCAGAGAGTTCGCCAATCCGGCAGCACCGGTTTCGAAGTCCTGGAGCCCCTCGGTCTTGATTCGGCGCTGCACGCGCTCTGCCTGCACCATGCGCGCGAAGCTGCCGCTGCTGCCGGCCTGGTCACTGAAAAGACCGCGTTGCTTCTTGCTGCCCACGGTTCCCCCAGTGATCCGAGACCCAGCCGGGCCGTCGCGAGAGCCGCGCGATTTATCGCGGCGGAGCAGACATTCCGTGAGGTTCGCGTGGGTTTTATTGACGAAGCGCCCTTCTTGGCGGAGGCGGCGCGGATTGACGCGCCCTCTCTCTGCCTGCCGTTCTTCGCGTTGCGCGCCGGGCATGTCGACATCGATCTTCCGACGGCTCTGGCGGCCGCGTCGTTTCGCGGTTCCCTACTCGATCCGATCGGGTTGCACCCAGGAGTCGCGGGGCTCGTCTGTTCGGCTCTTCTGAGGCATGCGGCGAGGTGTGCTGCCTAGCTGAAGCTTTAGCCGACTCATTGGATGAGGAGGTAAGGCGCGAGAGAGAGTGGACCGGGCAGGTCGGTCCGCCAGCATTGCTGTCAGTGGCCATCGCGGCAGGAGGCGCCGCCGCTGCAATTACTGGGAAAAGGGGGTTATCGCCGTGACGTTTGCGATGAATGGCCTGACTCGGATAGAGCCGGCTTCGCTCGCACTCCTCGGTGATCCTGTCGAGTTTTTCTTTTTCGAGCATTTCCGCCAACGGCAAGTGTTCAGCAGCCTTGCCGAGTTGGCCGCCGCCGAGAAAGTTGACCGTGCTCTTGCGGTCGAAATTCTGGCCTTTCTGGTCCACGACTTGGCGCTGCACTATTGGGACGAAGAGGAAGGGCTCTTTCCTTTGATGCGGCAGAAGTGCCCGCCGGAAGATGAGATCGACGATGTGCTCGCTGCGCTCTCGGTCGAACGCGGCGACGATCATCACCTGGCGGAACTGGTGATTGCAGGCCTCAAAACGGCATTGGGAAAGTCGCGATCCACAGCGGTCGAATCCTCTCTGCGCGTAGCGATGTCGGAGTTCGTTCTGAAAGAACGCCGTCACTTGGCTTTGGAGAACTCTGTCGTCCTGCCGTTGGCGCGCCTGCGGCTCAAACCGAGAGATTTGGCAGAGCTGTCGGCACGCATGATGTTGCTTCATGGCGCTGCGTCACTGTGAAACGCTAATTGCTGTGTGCTGCGTCTGCGCGGTGTTGCGCGTTGTCGCTTCTGCGGCGGAGCGTCGCTTTCTTGGGTCTTTGTGTTGGTCGCCGCCGCGCTTCACTTAACAAAAGTCAATTACAAAATCCGAAATTCTGACTGAATGGACAGACTGCTGCGAAACGACTTGTGGATGTCGCGGAGTCTTCAGGGAAGATCACCCGACATGCGGGTCGACCCGCAGAACAGAGCGTCCAGTTAGTGGCGGCAGCTCGCCGGTAGATGAGGTGATGCCTCGATCGGGCTACCTGCAGTGTCCGCCAACGAACCTGAGGGGGATTCGAATGAGCGACACCGAAACACCTGAAGCCAAAGGCGACCAGGGCGGAACGCCCGAGCCGATTCCCGCCATGCAGCGTGTGCTGGATAACCCATTCCTGCTGCTCTTCCTCGGCGTCACGATCCCCACCGTTCTCTACATCATTTGGGGCGTGATGGAGATCGCTTCCATCCCCCTTGCCAACTGAAGGCTCTTCCAACCGCGAGGCTGTATCATGGCTGTTACCCCACCGACAAACCGCCTCTGGTGGAAGGAACCGATCCACAACCTCGAACTTGGTTGGATCATCATCGCCTTCCTCTGGGGTCTCTTCATGTTCTTCTTCATGATTGCCTGGCATTTCATAGGCGAGCAGAACCTGTCGACTGAGACCTACCGCATTCGCCCGGAACAGTTCGTCGAGAAGGTCGAGGCGTTCGCGGATGAATATCAAGCCGTCGGGGCCGACGGGCAGCTGCTTGAGGAAGAGGGGGTGCCGGTCGTCCGTCCGCCTGCCGGGGGCGATGCGTATATCCTCGCCCGGCTGTGGGAGTTCTGGCCGATCCTGGAACTGCAGAAGGGGCAGAGCTACCGCATCCACCTGTCGTCGGCGGATTGGCAGCATGGTTTTTCTCTGCAACCGACGAACATAAACATCTCGGTCCATCCGGGATACGAGCATGTCGTGACGTTGACGCCGACGGGCAGCGGCACTTTCGGAATCATCTGCAACGAGTTCTGCGGCATCGGTCATCACACGATGACCGGACGCATTCGCGTCGTCGATTGAGGGGGAATTAGGCATGGCCACGATTGAAGAAGGTGCCTTCGCGTCACCCGGTGTAGCTGCCGAATATCGCACCTGCCGGTTCACCGGCCTCAGGGTCGACCGCAGTGCAGAGCTTCTTATCCGCGCAAATGCGGTGGCGGCGGTTGTCTTCCTCGCCCTTGGCGGCGTGATGGGGCTGCTTGTCGCGCTGACCCGTTGGCCGGCGGTGCAGCTGCTGCCGGCCGAGATGTTCTATCTGGTCCTGACTGGGCACGGGGCCAATGTCCTGTTGTTCTGGATCATCTTCTTCGAAATTGCGGTGCTCTACTTCGCCTCCGCAGTCGTGCTCGGCGCGCGGTTGGCGACGCCACGCTTTGCCTGGCTGTCCTTCGCGCTGATGCTGGTCGGCTCGCTGATGGCGAACTATGCGGTGCTGCGCGGCGATTCCTCGGTAATGTTCACCTCCTATCCACCGATGATGGCTTCGCATTGGTTCTACCTTTCGCTGATCATCTTTGCGGTGGGCGCGCTGATCGGGGTCATGGTGTTTTTCGGAACCCTGGTGGTCGCCAAGGCGGAGCGCACCTATGACGGATCCGTCCCATTGGTGACCTTCGGGGCGATTACCGCGGGCATCATCGCGGTCTTCACCCTGGCCTCCGGCGCGATCATTCTGATCCCGACCTGGTTCTGGTCGATCGGACTGATCTCCGAGATCGACTCGCTGTTGTACAAGGTTGTCTGGTGGGGCATGGGTCACTCGTCGCAGCAGATCAACGTCTCTGCCCATGTCGCGATCTGGTATGCCATCGGCGCCATGGTCGTCGGCGCCAAGCCGCTGTCGGAGAAGGTCAGCCGCATGGCCTTCCTTATGTACATCCTCTTCCTTCAGCTCGCCTCGGCGCATCACCTACTGGCGGAACCGGGAATGAGCTCGACCTGGAAAATCGTCAATACCAGCTACATGATGTATCTGGCGGTCATGGGTTCGATGATCCACGGCATGACGGTGCCCGGCTCGATCGAGGCGGCGCAGCGGCGCAACGGCTTTACCCGCGGTGTCTTCGAATGGCTGACCAAGGCGCCCTGGGGCAACCCGGCCTTCTCGGGCATGTTCCTCTCGCTGGTGATGTTCGGCTTCATCGGCGGCATCTCGGGCGTGGTGCTCGGCACCGAGCAGCTCAACGTGCTGATGCACAACACCATCTACGTGCCCGGCCATTTCCACGGAACCGTGGTGGCGGGGACCACACTGGCCTTTATGGCGATGACCTATCTGGTGGTGCCGCTGATTTTCCAGCGCGACATCATCTGGCCGGGGGTCGCCCGCTGGCAGCCCTTCGTCTTCGGCATCGGCGCGGGTGGTATCTCGATGTTCATGATGGGCGCGGGGACGCTGGGCGTGGCGCGGCGGCACTGGGACTTGGCGCTGACCGATGCGGCTCATGCCTTCGAATTCCCGCCGGGTGCCTATCTGATGATGGGATTGAACGGCATCGCGGCGATCCTGGCGGCGGTCGGCGGTATCATGTTCATTCTGGTCGTTGTTGCTTCGATCCTTGCGGGGCCGCGCCTCGACGTGCCTGGCGCCAAGATGGTTTTCCCGCTGCACGACAAGAGCCGCGAGGCGATTTCGCAATACGGCAGCGAGGGTACGTTGAAACTGCCCGGGACGATCACCCTGGTCGGAATCTTCTTTGTCGCCTTCGTGCTCTACTACTTCGTGAACTGGAAGTACCTGTCAGAACTCTGGTTGTTCCGTTGAGAGAGAGGAGGGCGTGACAATGCGTGTTGCTCTTGGGATGACTGTTTCGATCCTCAAGCTCAGGATCGGCTCTTTCGTGGCGCTTGCCGCGGTGGTGGGAATTCTGACCGGGGGCGCGACCCTCGGGCCGGTTGAGGCCCTGGTCTTCGCCGTCGCCGTGCTGGGTGCCTCCGGCGCAGCGGGCGCCTTCAATCAGTATCTCGAGCGCGACAGCGATCGCTTGATGGTGCGCACGCGCAACCGGCCCTTCGCCAAGGGAACCCTGAAGGCCGGGCCGATCTGGCCGGTGACCTTCACCGCCCTGCTGGCTGCCTCGCTGTTGATGGCCTGGTCGGTCGGCGGCACGCTGGCGACGGTCCTGGTGTTCTTCGGGGCGGCGACCTATGGGCTGGTCTATACGGTTTGGCTGAAGAAGCGTACAGTGTGGAACGTCGTCATCGGTGGTGCGGCCGGCAGCTTCGCCGTTCTCGCAGGCGCCGCGGCCGCGGCTCCCGAGACGGGACCGGTGATTGGCACGGTACCGGTGCTCCTGGCGACGGTGCTCTTCCTCTGGACACCGCCACACTTCTGGAGCTTGGCGGCCGCCCGCAGCGAAGACTACCGCGATGCCCAGGTGCCCATGCTGCCCGTCGTTACCGAGCCCGAGTTCTGGGGGCCGACCATCTTCAGCCACGTTGCGGCCTTGGTGGCGCTTTCGTTCCTGCCTCTGTTCTTCGGCATGGGGGTGGTCTATGGGCTCTTCGCCGCCGCCGGCGGCCTGCCGTTCCTGCGCGCCAGCTGGCGGTTGATGCGCAAACCCGACCGGCAGAGGGCAATGTCGACTTTCCGCTACTCGCTCCTCCAGTTCGCTCTGCTGTCGCTGGGCGTGATCCTGGATGAGGGGGTTCGATGGGCTCTCTGAGCTGGGCGCCTTTCCTGGCAGCGGCACTGGGTAGCCTTGTTGCGGGTTCGGTCGCTGCTCAGAGCGGTATTCAGAAGTTCGATGTCGCGACGGCCTACGATCAGAGCCAGTCGGCGATCGGTCGCAGCGTTTCGGATTTTGTGATCAGGGATCATAACGGCGACCCGCTTGCGCTTGCCGAACTGCGCGGGCGTCCACTGTTGATCTCACTGGTTTTCACCAGCTGCAGTTCGATTTGTCCGGTGACCACCGACCATCTGCGCGACAGCGTCATCGAAGCGCGCCGGACTCTCGGCCCGCAGAGTTTCGCCGTTCTTACTTTTGGTTTCGATGCCAGCCGTGACCGACCGGCGCAGCTCGCTGCCTTCGCCAACACCCATCGTTTGAGCGGCATGAAGGACTGGTACATCGCCAGCGCCGACACGGAGACCACGGAAGCGCTGCTGGCTGATCTGGGCTTTAGTTGGCGGGCCGCCGCCGGCGGCTTCGACCATGTCACCCAGACCACGATCCTCGACGCGGAGGGGCGGATCTACCGCCAGGTCTACGGTGAGTCCTTTCCTTTGCCGGTCCTCATGGAACCGTTGAAGGACCTGGTACTCGGGACAGTCACCCGGTCGGTGGCGCCGGCAGACCTCTTGGACCGCGTGCTCTTTATTTGCACCGTCTACAATCCCCTGACCGGCGCCTATCGCTTCGATTACGGTATCTTCTTCGGCATCTTCTTCGGTGGACTGTCTTTGATTCTTACTGGTACGGTCATCTTTCGACTGTGGCTTGGCAATCGCCGTGCCGCGAGGAATTGGCCTGGGCGCACCGTGTGATGCTGGATCTTCGCGCGCCGTTGCGGCGCGGCTTTGACCGCGTTGAGCGCGGACTTGACCTGCTGTTCGGACCCGACTGGAACCCGCTGAGCAATCTCGGCCCGCTGGGCTGGTTTCTCTTCTGGATCGTGGCGGTCACGGGCATCTATCTCTTCATTTTCTTCGATACCGGGGTGGTGCAGGCCTATGCCTCGGTGGAGTGGCTGACCAACGATCACTGGTTCCATGCCGGTCTGGCCCGCAGTTTCCACCGCTATGCCTCGGACCTGATGGTACTGGTGATGCTGGTGCATCTGGTTCGTGAGTTTGTCAAAGACCGCTATCGGGGCCGGCGCTGGTTCTCCTGGGTGACCGGCGTGCCGGTTCTATGGTTCGTCTACCTCTCGGGAATCACCGGTTACTGGCTGGTCTGGGATGAATTGGCGCAGTACATCGCCCTGACCTCGACCGAGCTGCTCGACGCTCTGCCGATCTTCGCCGAGCCGATTGCCCGCAACTTCCTGTCGCCGGAGAAACTTTCCAGCCGCTTCTTTACGCTGATGGTGTTCCTTCACATCGCCATCCCTCTGCTGCTGTTGCTCATGATGTGGATCCATATCCAACGGATCAGTCAGGCGCGCACCAAGCCGGCACGGGGCCTGGCGGTGCTGACGCTCGCAGGTCTCACGGGGGCTTCCTTCCTGATGCCGGCGACTTCCCAGGGACCAGCCGACTTGGCAACGGTTCCCGCCACTCTGGGTATCGACTGGTTCCTGCTCAGCCTCTTCCCGGTGATCGAAGTGACGCCGCCTGGGGTGATCTGGACCGGGGTGCTGGTTTTCACTTTGCTGCTCATCGGCCTGCCTTGGCTGCCGGCCCGGCGCGAAATCGCGGCCGCCGAGGTGTTCCTCGACCACTGCAACGGCTGCGCCAGATGTGTTGCCGACTGCCCTTACTCGGCGATCACCCTGATGCCGCGCAGCGACGGCGCACCCTTCGCGCAAGAGGTGGAGGTCAATCCGGCACGCTGTGTCGCTTGCGGTATCTGCATGGGGTCATGCCCGTCTTCGACACCCTTCCGGCGCTCCGACAATCTGGTAACCGGCATCGACCTGCCGGACTTCTCGCTCGCCGACCTTCGGGCTCAGGCGATTGCCGCAGCGAAGACTCTGTCTGGCCCGGGCCGGGTCTTGACTCTGGCTTGCAGCCACGGCGCCGGAGGCCGGGCGGAAGAGGGCCGGTTGCTGCTGCCCTGCGTGGCGATGGCGCCGCCGTCGCTGCTCGATTTCATCATCAGCCGAGGTCTTGCCGACGGTGTCTGCGTCACGGGCTGCGCCGAGCGTGAGTGCTGGAATCGTCTCGGGGGCGACTGGATGCGTCAGCGCATTGCCCGCACGCGCGATCCCTTTCTGCGTGACCGGGTTCCCCGTGAACGCTTGTTGGTTCTGTGGACCGGCCCCAGCGAAGGCCGCCGGCTCAAGCGCGAGACCGCCGACTTCGCCAAGCGAATTGCTGCGATGCCTCCCTATGAAAAGGTCCGGCAGTTGGACGAGGGCGAAGCCTCGACCGATAAGAGTCGCTCCGATCGGCAAGAGGTGGCGCGATGAAGGGGCGCGCGCATCACCTGTTGATGGGGGGAGTGGTCATGCTGGCGCTATCTCTCGCTGTCGCGTTTCTTTCGGCCTCGCCCCGTTGGCGTAGCCTGCCGGAGGACGCGGCGCTGCTTCGCCTCAGCTTTACCCATAGTGGCGACCGCAGCGCCTCCTGCCGGGACCGAACGCCCGAAGAACTCGCTGCACTGCCGCCCAATATGCGTCAGGTTAAGGTTTGCGACCGCAGGCGGCCGCCGGTTTTTGTGGAGCTCGACATCGACGGCACAACGGTCTTCGCCGCCGAGTTGCCTGCGACAGGCTTTGCCGGCAGCGGACCATCGCGCGTCTACAAGCGCTTTCTTCTGCCGGTCGGTGCGCATGATCTCGCGGTGCGTCTGCGTGACCGCCCGGATACTGAGGGATTCGACTATGCTGCGAGAACCCAGGTGACGCTCACACCGGCACAGAGTTTCACCATCGACTTTCAGTCCGAAGCCGGCGGCTTCGTGTTCAAGTGAATTGAGGGGAGGCAGGATCCGGCATGGCCCCGATCGAATGGAAGTCCGAGTTCAGCGTCGGTGACCCGGCTGTGGACCACGAGCACCGGGAATTGATTGATCTCGTGAACCGGACCGCCGGCGCCATCATCGACCGGCGCCCGGAGGCCGATATCGAGAGCGGCTTCGGCGATCTGTTACGTGCCATTTCGGCCCATTTCGCGCTGGAGGAGCGTCAGATGCGCGAGGCGCGCTATGACAAGCTTGCTCAGCACAAAGCCGACCACGAACGCCTGCTTGACGTGCTGCGCGATATCATGGACGACGTGCCCGCAGAGCCTGAAGCCTCTACCGATCGCCTCGTGACCACGCTCGAGTCCTGGTTCGGCGATCACTTCCGCGTTCATGATTCGCGCCTTCACCGTCGCCTCGGCCCGCATGCGCAGCCATAGCGCAGTACCATCCTTTGGTTTTTTGTTCAGGGTAGCAATGGCAGCTTTCGCGGAGCGGGCGCTAGACCGTCGTGGGACGCGGCCTTCCAAGCCGCCTGCCAAAAGACAAGGCCATCGCCGAAGACTTCCGTAAGCAAAGACAAGAGGTCGGGATGCGGGTTCTTGATCCGCGCTTCGACGTCGCCGTCATGGAAGCGGATCAGATCGCCGAGTTTCCGGGCGATGTGCTGCATCCGCATGTTTTCCGGCAGGCACAGAAGGTAGAGGGTCTCAAATGCGCGATTGCGGGCGATGAGCAGGGCTTCTTCCAACAGGCGGGTGCCGATACCGCGGTTCTGGTAGCCACGTTCTACGGTTACCGAAAGCTCGGCTTGCCTGGCGGCGGAAGGTCCGCAGGGCCGCAGTTCGGCGACGCCGCGCAGAGTATCGCCGTCAAAGGCGCCGACGACCCAGGTTTGCGGCCAGTGAATGCTCGCAACGTAGGTGGCGATGACCTCCGACGTTACGAAGTGGCCGAAGCGAAGGCGGCGGTCCGCCGCATCCAGCCGCTGAAGGTGCTGTGTCAGACAGCCGGTTTCATGTGCTAGCAACTTGCGGAATACGAGCATGGCTTTGACTCCAGCTGACAGCCGCCAGGGGACGATCGCGGCTTCGTCAACGCGTGGTTAACAGATTTCGGCGCGTGCTTCGCCGCCGCCGCCCCACATCAAAGGGGCAGGGAGGATCGACCCGTCGTGGCAGTCGCTCTCTAGCGATCAGGCGCGGGACAGATTCTCGTCCTGGACCTGGGGTAGATCGTCCCCGGCCTTGGCAGGGCGATGGAATATCGCTTTCAGCCGCCCAAGAGCTTCGGTCAGGAAGGCGGCGATAGCCTCTGCCTGCATCCGTTTACCTTCAGCGATGTGACGCTCGATGTCGTCGGTGCTGATCGCAGTCTTGGCGATGATGGTGCCGGATTTGCCGGCGGCAGGCCCCTTGCCGAGGTCCTCGCTTTGGTGCTGCATCTCGAAACTTCCTTCCTATGGCGTTTCATGGCGAGCACCTCCCTAAACTCCATGCACCTTTGCAGTGCACCATTAAAAGATAGTGAGATGCGAGAGATTTGCAATGAAAATGCGGCAGTGCAGCGTAGTCGTGCGTGAGGTGCATAGCTCGCCGCATAGCTCGTTGATGGACCTATGAAGCTAGGTCGGAGCTGTTTGACGGTCCGGTAAGGCTTTGGCTTTAGTCTAAGAGACATGAATTTCCGCCATCTTCTAGCAACCTGCCTGGTAGTGCTCCTGGGGTGGGTCGTCGAACCGGCGACTGCGGCCGACCCGGACCATCTGCCGATCGGTTCCCAGCGCTTGCAGGTTCGCACTCTGCCTGTGGCCCCCAGAGGGGCTCCTAGGCCGGTAAATCCGCAAGCGACCTCCAATATGCTGTTTGAAGACGATGATCCGCTCGGCAGCTTCGACCTGGACCGCAGCCTCAGCAAGCTGTGCCGGGAGGGGCGCTTCCGTCAGCAGCAGGAGCGACTCTTTACCGTCCGCCTCGGCGGCTACGTGCACGGAGTGGTCATCGGCCAGTATTGGGGGCTCTACGACCCTGAGGGCCGGGCTGTAGCAAATTTGGTCTACGCCCTGCGCTGGCAGGATACGGCTCGTTGCGAAGTCTATGTTTTGCGCCACTTGCAGGACTGAAGCGGTTGCCAGAGTCCCGGCGCCGGCCGCGGGCTTAACTCATTCCTAAGCAGCCGCTCCCTATCGTTCAGCTATTACTCTTCAACTTGAAATCGAACGTTCAATGGCCGCTCTCGACGAGAGTCCGAATGAAGTTGCCACCGGCGTATTGCGCCGGTGGAAGCACCCGCGTTTGCTGGTGCTGCTTTCGGTCCTGGCGTTGGGGCTGTCGATCAATGCTGTCGTCGAAGCTGGCTACCTCACGGGCAAAATGAACGGATCGGGGACTGATTCGGCTGGGGATTGGCTGGGCATCTTCGCAACTGAGGCAGGGGGAGAATCCGAGGCCAGCCAACTGGCAGAGGCCCGGTCCCTGGACCGGCGCAAGGCCTGTGGCCGCATACAGCGGATTGTCGAGACCTCTTGCAGCCTCAAGCAGAGGGACCGGGATGCTGAGGGGATCCGAATCTGCGTTGCCCAGGAGCTTCAATACACCATGTGGAGCGCCTACGGCTGCAAGTAGGCTTTGACCCTCATCGGGCTTGGTGCCTGGCTCAATTTCTCCCAGGACTGCGAAGCACGAAAAAGGGCCGCCCAAAGGCGACCCTCCTCGATTCACGCGTCCTAGGGTAACTACATTTGGAGCTCTTTGCGTCGTCTTGGCAGCAGGCTAGTGCACCGCCACGGTTTCACTTTTTGAGGCAGCGTAGTTGACACCATGGCTCGTCGCCATGAAGGCACGTTCCTGGCTCTGAAGGTGTAGTGCATGGAGTTCGCGGCCGAGGCTCTGGAAAAGTACCGTTTTCCAGGAGACAAGGCGTGCTCCATGAATCGCCAGGGTCGTCTTTCTCGAGGCTTGGGCCGTCATCACTACCTGCGACCGGCGCTCCGTCGTCTTTATCGTTGTTGTAGGCATATGTCTAAGTCTCCCATCGCACCACCGGGAGGGAAACTCCCGCTTCGCACAACCTCAAAGTAAGTAATGAGTCTTAATGGGAAGTTAAATTGCGGGTCGGAACACGTAAAAACCGGTGCGAACACAAGGTTGTCACAGGCATAAGCAAGTTAAAGGAAATAATAGATCGAGTTTTATACTAATTCTTCTGGCGGCCGAGGTCGCCGCTAAGGTGCCCCAGGGACAGCTTGCCGCAGAGGCGCCGGGCGCTGCAGCAGGCAAACGCTCCTCTTTTCCGCCGGGTCTCAGGAGACGCCGGGGGTCTCGATCAGGGTGCTGAGACCCCAGAGGGCGAGGTAGATGAATAGAATGAGACGTACGAGCATCTTCAGGGCCTTAGTGGGACTACTTGTCACTAATGCTAGGATCGCACGGAGGGATTAAAAATGAGTTTTCGCACAAAGTAATTGTTTGTTTGTCGGAAGTGTCCAAGTCCTTCTGCCTATGAAATCCATCAAATGCCCTGAATACCTTAGCCTTCCTTTAAGTAACCATCCCCTATGCTTTGCTCTGGTGGGAAGAGAGCGTGATCGAGCCGGCACTTACCGCGATTTACGCAGCCGTCTCCTAAGCGCCGCAACCCCAATGCGATGCGGAGTATCAGGTTATGATGACAGGATCGATCGGTCGTCGTCTGTTGCGGTTTGCAGGCGTTCTGGCTTTGGCTGGATTCACCGTGGGCTGCGCCGGGCCGCAACATGGCCCGACGGTTTCTCCGGCAGGCTTTGGCAATGACCCGGTCGCCCGGGCCGAACGTCTGGTGAGCTATTGCGAACGCCTGGATGCGAAGGGTGAATCGGTCACGGCGCTGGGACTCTGTGCGCGGGCATATGAGATCAATCCGGACGCCCCGGAGCCGCTGATGAAGATCGCCTCTATCCTGCGGGCGATGAACCGCAAAGAGGCCGCCACCGAGACCTATGAGGCTCTCCTGCAGCGGCACCCGGGACACAACGAGGCGCGCTACAGCCTGGGCAAGGTCTATATGGAAACCGGCGCGACTGAAATGGCAGCTTTGCATTTCAATCACGCCATCCGAAACAATCCGGAAGACCCTCGGCCCTACAACGCCCTCGGCATTCTCCGCGATCAGGCCGGCGAACATCAGACGGCACAGGCGCTCTACCGTACCGCCCTGGAGCGCGATCCGGGCAACTTCTCGGTACGCAATAATCTTGGCCTGTCTCTGGCGATGACCGGCCAGCGCGACGAGGCCATCGAGGTTTTGGCCGAATTATCGGTGGACCCCTTGGCCGGGCAGACGGTCATGCGCAATCTTGAAGCTGCCTACGCTTCCCGGGCCCTGCTGGCGCCCGAACAGGCCGTTAATTCACCGGCGCCGTCTGGCGCCCCGAAGCCTGGTAAGGCTGCGTCCGTGCCGGTCATGCCGGTGGAGACCGAGGTTCTGGTCGCACCAGCGGCTGCGCCGGTAGCGATCCAGCCTCCGGCGGCTGAGGCGTTGCCGGGCCCGGCAGAGCCTTCGCAGGGGGCGCCCACGCCACTGTTCATGCCGCAGCCCAGCACCGCCGGTGAGCCGCTTCAGAGCGGTGCGCTGCGGGCGGAGCCGTCGTCCGTCATTCTGGCTGCCGCCGAACGTTTGATGACACCGCCGGACTGGGTCGATTTCGAGCCTGGCGCCCTGATCGAGACTCGGACGCCTTCCGAAGACTCCAATCCCAGCGAGGCACTGCTGCAGAACCATGAGGTCGGCGACGTCAGCGCCAATGAGGTCGACGCCGGTGACTTTTCTCGCTACAGCCTGTCCATGCTGATGGTCGATAGCCTGG
>PJEL010002763.1_pt1 | contig 15705 bp, 15 predicted proteins | sample 1853271 | NCBI WGS metagenome assembly PJEL01 (sample SAMN08108733, study PRJNA415343) | Invertebrate metagenome, whole genome shotgun sequencing project. | host: Globobulimina | place: Sweden: Gullmar Fjord | collected 2015-08
CGGCGGTCACGACATTTCTTCACCCAATGAGCCAAGAGCCAAAATCTCGCACACATGTGCTAAATGTCACCGAGCTGTGTACTCCACCTATCGCTCCAGCGTACATGGTACAGCGCTAGAGGCTGAGTCAAATCCTGATGTGCCGACCTGTGTCAACTGCCATGGTGTTCATAGTGTACGTGGCCCACGTAATCCTACCTTTCACAATGAGAGCATCGCAATTTGTGGAGATTGTCATGGGGATGAGGCACTCATGAAGAAATATGGCCTCTCTACCGATGTTTTTGCAACTTACCTAAATGACTTTCATGGTCGTACTGTCGAGCTATTCCGTCGCCAGAATACAGGTATTGGCAGCAACAAGGCGGTTTGTTTTGATTGTCATGGCATCCACAACATCCGGAAGCATGAAGACCCGCTGTCCACCGTTTACCCGGCGAACCTGCAAAAGACCTGCCAGCAATGTCATAAGGAGGCCACGATCCGTTTTCCCAGTGCTTGGCTCAGTCACTACATACCAACGTGGGAGAACACGCCAGCCCTATATCTGGTTAATGTGGTTTATCGAGTGCTCATTTCAATGACTATTGGCGGGTTTGTAGCCTATATCGGCCTGGATGTGAATAAGCGTTGGCGCGATAAGCGCCAGATCGTGCGTCAGGCAATGGCCGAAGCGGAGGAAGAATACGATGACTTCGATTTCACCTGATGGTCAGACTGACCAACCGCGTGAGTCTAATGCGAATGTTGCTGTTTCAGAGTAAACGGCCGTTATCGAGCGCATCAAACGAAAAGAACGGGAACGTCGGCAGCGAACAGCCAAATCATTAGCCGCCCAAATGCAGGTTTTACCTGATGGATCAAGAGTATTTGTTCGTTTTACATCTGCTCAACGCCTGGAACATCAAATCTTGATCGTCACCTTTGCCGTGCTGGCACTAACGGGATTGTTACAACGTTACAGCGCCATCTTGCCCGTGGGATGGGTTATCAACGGAGTATTTGGCGGCGTTGAAACCTTGCGCACACTCCACCATCTGGCGGCTGTAATATTCATTATTGAAGCAATTTACCATCTGGCACTAATTATGATCGTCTGGTTTGTAAAAGGAGAGCGCGGGTCTATGTGGCCCTATTGGCAAGACTTCCGTCAATTGCTGGGGATGGTGAAGTTCGCCATTTCGCTTAAGCAATAGAAGCTAAGCGTTGGGCGGCTGACGTCCAACGTAATTCATACTCATTAGTTGAATTGTATTGTAGAGAATTAACATGAACCAAGAACGTAAGGCCGGAGAGCCTTCTGCTCTGATCTGGTTATGGTTAAGTGTGATAATAATTGCACTTGATTTAATTACTAAGCAGTTAGCAGAAAACTTTTTAAGTTACGGCCAGCCTGTGCCTATTTTGCCGATGTTTGATTTGACCTTGTTGTATAACCCAGGTGCTGCGTTTAGTTTCTTAGCGGGCGAAGATGGTTGGCAGCGTTGGTTTTTCACTGCGATTGCGGTGGGTGTCAGTATTATGCTGATCAGCTGGTTATATAAGCTACCACGAGAAAATAAGTGGATGGCCATTGCACTGACTCTTATTTTAGGTGGTGCTCTAGGTAACCTATTTGATCGCTTGGTTTATGGGCACGTGATTGATTTTATTTCAGTTCACTGGGGAGGTTCTTACTTCCCTGCATTTAATATTGCTGATAGCGCCATTACCGTTGGTGCCATTATGTTAGGTTTAGACGTGGTATTTGAAGCCCGTCGTGAAAAAGCGGCTAAAGCGGCCGAAGAGAGTAAAAAATAATGTCTATTTCAATCCAAACCATTGCGGCTGATTCTAAAGTTACCATGCACTTTGCTTTGCGTATGGACGCAATTGCTACCGATGGTACGCGTAAAAAAGACGAAGTAGATTCAACTTTTAATGCGAAACCTGCTGAATTTATTTTAGGCGATGGTAATTTATTACCGGGTTTTGAAGAGTTCTTAGTGGGCTTAACCACGGGCGACCATAAAACCTTTACCGTACCGGCTGAAAAAGCCTTTGGTCAATCGAACCCGCAAAATATTCAAGAAATGAAGCGTTCTAGCTTTGCGGTGGATATGCCTTTATCTCCAGGTTTAGTCGTTTCTTTTGCGGATGCGGCTAAAGCGGAATTACCCGGTGTGATTAAATCCATTGATGGTGATTATGTAACGGTTGATTTTAATCACCCGTTAGCCGGTAAAGATTTAGAGTTTGAAGTGCAGATTCTGTCTGTTACCGATGCTAACTTTGCGGAAGCTTAATTATGAAAATTAATATGGCTAACCCGCGTGGTTTTTGCGCTGGGGTTGATCGCGCAATCGATATCGTAAACCGTGCCTTAGATTTATTTGAGCCACCAATTTATGTTCGCCATGAAGTGGTGCATAACAAGTTTGTGGTGAATGGTTTGCATGAGCGTGGTGCTGTATTTGTTGATGAGCTTCATGAGGTGCCTGACGACAGTATTGTGATCTTCTCTGCTCATGGGGTTTCTCAGGCAGTTCGTTTAGAAGCCACTAAACGTGGCTTAAAAGTCTTTGATGCGACCTGTCCGTTAGTGACGAAAGTGCATTTAGAAGTTAGCCGTTATAGCGCGGATGGCAGTGAATGTATTTTGATTGGTCACAAAGGCCACCCAGAAGTTGAAGGCACTATGGGTCAGTATGACCACTCGAATGGTGGCAATATTTATCTGGTTGAAGATGAGCAGGATGTGGCGGCTTTAGAGGTCGTGAATCCAGAAGCTTTGTATTATGTTACGCAAACAACACTTTCGATGGATGATACGGCGAAGGTGATTGAGGCATTACGAGCTAAGTTTGAAAAAATCGAAGGCCCGCGCAAGGATGATATTTGCTACGCTACACAGAATCGTCAGGATGCGGTAAAAACCTTAGCAACAGGTTCTGAACTGTTACTGGTCGTTGGTTCCCCTAATAGTTCTAACTCTAACCGTTTGCGCGAATTGGGTGAGCGCATGGGGGCTAAGGCTTATCTAATTGATAATGCTGAAGAGATTAAAAAAGAGTGGTTAGACGGCATTGAAAGTATTGGTATTACGGCCGGAGCTTCCGCACCTGAGGTGCTTGTTCAGTCTGTTGTAGATCGCTTGAAAGAGTGGGGTGGAGAGGTTCCACAAGAGCTGCAAGGGCAGGAAGAGAATGTTGTGTTTTCTTTGCCTAAAGAGCTTAGGTTAACGGAAATATAGTAGGACAACGCGTCTTTAAATTGTAAAAAGCCCGCGACTTATTCGAATGTAAATTAAGTCGCGGGCTTTTTTGTCTGGCTAAAAAAGTTGTTTACGGTTATAGGTCGTTACCACTCCAATCTCGGAGGAAAACGCCAGCAAGATTGTGTTCTTTACGACCGCGACTATCGACGAGCAAATCACCATCATCAACTTGGGCCCCAGAATCTGGGGTTCCCAAGGCCGTGGCGTATATAATGAAGCAGCGAGAAATATCGGGTGCGTCGGGATACTTGGTTATCTCATCGCAAGTGCCAAGAGAGACTCTATATGCAGGGTCCTGATTGTAGCTTATGATTAATGGGCTTGCGTCATAGCCCAAGTCGGTTAATGATAAAGTGTAAGTGAAATTATCAACGTAATGCCGCTCTTGCAGGGCGATAATTTGTAATAACCTTCCTTGTGTTTCGGTTCTTTGGCTTTCTAGTACAAAAACACGGTATTGCGGCATCACAATGGTCGTTAATATGCCGATGATAGCTATGACTATCATTAGTTCAATTAATGTAAAACCTTTATTCGACATGCGCATTAGTCTTTCTCCAGCCAGTAGTCCTTAGTGATATTATCATAAGGATCCCCAACCTCTAAAGCCTTCCCTGAGTCATCGGTCACAATTTCAGTACCAATAAGGATGTTTTTTCTCTTGCTTGCATGTTTAGTCGTACTGCCGCCATCTTTTCCATAGTCTAAAGGAGTAATGAGAACGGGGGATGGGGGGATTCCACCTTGAGCCGTTTGTTGACGATTCAAGGTATAGCTGATGCTACCACTATCATGGGTCATGGATAGATTATAAAGGAAGGTTTGCCCCGCATCAGAATTACAAGCAATAGTCGTTGTAGGATCGTTTGGCGCAAAGCTTGTGATTAGTATGTTATTACCAATCGTTGCAGAGCGTGCTAACACTTTTTCACCTGGCGTTGGTAGTGTTATGTACCAACCAAAATCATTATCACTTCCCCAAAGCGAGAGCATGTTTTGAGTAATCGTTGTATACGCATCCGGTTTATTAACGGTTGTTTTGATTAAATAATGATGGTCTTGAGTCGAAGTTGTGAGTGGGTGAGCACGATAACCAGAGCCGACACTTAATATAATTTTATCGATAGCGCGCTGATATATTACGTCAACCTCATTGAAGAAGCGGCGGTTGCCCGCATTGCTACCGTCGTTAATGTCGGCAATAGCCCCACCACTTGCGAAAGTAGCTTTATCAGTGACGTAATCACTGGGTAGGCTTGCTTGAATGGAAGGCGTATTAATATCAAAGCGCCAAATGCGGCCGCCAGTATCAGTGGCAAACACGGCATTCGCGAGTCCGTCACCTTGGGTATCCACGGGTGCTACATTTGCCGCAAAGCTGCTTGTCATCGTACTCGAAACCGAGGAAACATCTTGACTCGCATCCCATAACAATTCGCCAGTAACCGCATCAATCATGTAGATGCTATTGCCTTTGTTATGAGTTATTCGAGTTGCAGGTCCGTTTCTATCAGTACCATCTTCGACTGGGTCATATCCACCCGCTGTAAATAGAACGACTCTTTGCTCATTATTCCAAGCAACCGTAGCGGGCTCCAATTGGGCCCAAGTCTGGCCCATATTTTCATAACCTAGGCTTACCGTAGGTTTGTTTGGAAAATCAGCAGGATATTCCCCATGCTTTTGCCAAGCTAACTTAGGTTCGTCTAAATCGGTGACATCTAATGCATAGATGCTTTGCCCGCCTCGACGTAAGGTAATATAAACATAGACTTTTTCGCCATCAGTCCTATCTACATTGCCATCACCATTAAGGTCTTGATGCCAGTGGGTAATCGGACCATCAATACCATAAGCTTTCGTTTCTAATAGTTCTCCACCGCTATAATATTTATCTAAATTATGCAGTAGTTCTTTAGGAATAAAGGAGAAAATTTCTTGTGGTGAATTATCATTTAATTTGAACGCATGAAGGTAACCACTGTTAGTACCGATAAATATTACGCGCTGTGAAATATTGCTTGCCCGATCTTTAAAGTAATTAACAATGGTAGGAACACTGTGAAGCGGGTCTTCCATTGATACTCTAGCCTCAACAGTATCATCGTCTCCATCAATGTCTTTTAGGTCAAGACCGTTTGCCCAGTCAATTAAATCGTTATGATAATCGGCATCTTTATCCACAATATTCAGTTGGGTTTTAGTAATACTTGTTGATAAAGGAATAAGAGCTCCCCCACTGGCGGTAGACGTTAGAACCGTTCGTGACCCACCCATATGGCTGGCAACCCCCCCTTGGGTAACCGATGGGCCATCAGGGTCGGCGCTCCAAAAGCTCTTTGTATTATTAGCAAAGTAGGTTGTTGAGGGGTTGATCGCATTGACTGGCGGAGAGCTAGAATCCAATACGGCAATTTTGCCGTCACTGGTAGTGCCTAATCGATACTTTTTAATATTTCCAGCCCAATTGAGCGCCTTCTCTGGTTTAAAAACTGAGTAATAGAGTTCGTCTGACAGTTCTAAGCTATTAAATGCGTTAACCGATACGACAGGGGCGGTGAAGCTGACAGGGTTTTCAATAATGCCGCGGAAAATATCACTGAGTGCTTGTCGGAAAGACTCAATATTATCAATTCGATGGTATTTTCCGTCACCGTGCTCTGCCATGCCTTTAAGTATCTTGTCAGCTGTTTCACCCTCGGTATCTGTGGTCAAAAAGCCGCCAATAGTATGGGTTTGAATGATTTGATCACCGATTAATCTGGAATCATCAACTTGATCGGTATTGGCTAAGAAATGCGCTAAATCATCAGCGCATTGACCGTGTCCTCGGCTTAGTGAAAGCCAATCATTCGCTTGATTCGGGCCCTGTTCGTTACAATCATTATCTAAGGGCAGAGGGATCGGAACAGAAGTGCTAGCAGCCAAGCTTTTAATATCTGAATTCGCAGCCGTATCGTATGTTGGCTGCCCATCAGAGAAAACAATAATATGGTTTTGTTGACAGCTTTCAGTAATCGGGGATTGGTAATCATTTCCAGAAGCGTTTCCTTGCTTTGATCCTGATACGCTAGGCATGCTCATATAGCTATTAGATCGGCGGCTAAAGGCTCGAGTATCATCGCCAAATTTAGCGGCTTCTCCACGCATATAGCGTGAGACTTCGAAATAGGATTCGCTCATTGGGGTTTTCCCCCAGGCATCCCAATCTTTAATCGTCGAGTTGAATAATGTACCCGCACCTTCGGAGGGGCGCATTGGAATGCGAATCATACCGCCATCCGGGGCGTGTAGCTGAATAGGGGAAGTGAAGGGATTACCGTCAAACTCGAAAGTAATCGTCCCTAATGCGGTGCCATCAAAGCGAGCTAAGCCAACATTTAGTCCAGCATGGGTACCAACAGCCTCGGCAATAACTGCCCCCATGATGTACATGCGACTTGCTTCGGTTATTTCATCGGAGCCAGTGTAATAATCGTAGTTTAAATAATTACCGGTATACAAGCTGTCCGTTGCGCCCGCACAGATTCCTATGAGACAAAGCCAATACCCTCGATCTAAACTAAATATACTAGGAGAGGTTCCACCCCACCATATTCTATCGGTGTTCGGTACCGCGTCACCTCTATTGGAGCCATATGGGTTGGCATTCAATAGGTTGGTCATGTATAAATTATCATTGTTTTGCAGGCCATGGTTAATATCCATATCCGCTTCACAATCTACATAGCGGTTAGCATCAAGAGTTGTTTGTAACTCTTTCCAAACGCCTTTGCGGTTAACCCAGCTATGGAAAATGGTGTTTCTGGTTTTGTGCTCTTGATCTGGATCCCATTGTAAAAATTTAGCTTTCATTTTACCAAATTGAAAAAGATCCGCTTTATGGGCTTGGCAGCGAAGCGCGTCTTGGTGCACATAGCGGTTAAGCATTGCGCTTCTAAATACGGCGTCATCTAGATCAAGATTAAACCAATCCCCTAATAGACTAAATTCTCGGTAATAGAGACGGTCGGTATGAAATGGTCCTGGATATAAGGTATCAGGATCATAAGGGCCTTTTGCAAATTCACTCGTTTCTTCCATGCTGCCTGAAGTATCGAGTAAGAACATGATATTAGGGCGAGTATTGGCATCGCCAGCTTGATAAATTTCAATGTCGTCGGCGATAATATTCGCTGCGTGGACAGCATATAAAATGATGATTGTTATTATATTTTTTATCATGTTAATCGGCCTCATATTGCCATTTCAATACACGCACACTTTTACTATAGTGGCTGATTGAGATTAGAACTTTTTTGTTATTGGGCTGCTTGCTATTGATGATGTTTTTAAATTCATCAAACGATTTTGAAAGACGGTCACTATAAAATCGAGTTTTATTCGTGGTTGGGTAGGTGGTCCATGAGCATTCAGAGCAGGTTCGATAAGAAACATCGGCATTTGAATTTATAATACCGTTATTGAACTTGATCAGAACATTTTCAGGCTTTAATAAAAAATCCTGGCTGGTCATAACGATTTCTGCCTGTGCATTGCTGGCGAACAGGCAAATTTTTAATAATATAATTAATGAATATTTCATGTTAAAAATCATCCTTGATCTAATCTAGAACGTAGCTGAGGCCAGAAAACTGGTTTGAAGTCATTTGATTTGGCAGCGTAGCGACAGTTTCAAGTTCGAACTTTAACTTACCAGCGCCTCGACTACCGCGTGATTTCTCATCAATAATCATGCTGGTATTTGGATTACCTAAAGCGTTGCCATTATCTACGAGCCGTAAATTATTAATTACTACCGCAGGGGGCAAAGGGTCTGAGCAGAACAATTCATGATTTGCACCTGCTTTATCTTTAGCATCACTTAGCTCTTGAGTATCATCTTGAAATAAATCGTAGGAACATTCGACTTCACTATAAGAAGTATTGAATACTCGTGCTTTATGTTGAATGTTGGCTATGATTTTAGTTTGCATGCCAGAGCGTTGTAGGCCCATTAGTGCAATTAATGTGATAGCAGTAAGCAATACTAGGCTAATAGCCAGCACCGATCCGGCTTGACGTGATTTCATCCTATTTCCTTGAACAACTTTGGTGTGAATGTAAGGTCAGATCTTATGCCTGATCCTTATTTTTCTTATTTTTCTTATTTTTCTTATTTTTCTTATTTCTTAAGACAGTTAGTTGTAGTTGCTAATTGCAAACGTCGTGGTGAATACTTGACGATTGACGGAGTCTGTCATGATGTAAGGGGCTTCATTAGCAAGTACATAAGTGCGCGGTATATTGCTATTTGTCCCGTCCGTAATTGACCTGGTCATGATTGATACTCTGATAGCATAAACCCGATCCCAGTCACTCACATCGCTAGCGGTTGGTGCATCAGGATCAGAAGGCGCTGGTACATAGCGGCTGATATTACGATTTCCTGAATCGGGTAAGTCAGCTGAGGCTTGACCATATAATAAATGCATGGCTTCAACGCCATTGGCGATGGCTTGAGGAGTTGACGAGCCTAAAACATCGTTGCCATCCAATAGGAAACCTTGGCAAAATAAACTGTTCATCTGGCTAGTAACATCATATCTGACCCAAAAAGTATTGATTATCGTATCGTCTACTGCGTAAGGTACTATAGGATCTATTGTTGGATTTTTTCCCGTTTCCCAGTATCCGGTATTACCAGTACAGTCAGCGAGACTATCTGCAGGTGGAATCCAAGCAATCGCTAATCGGTCTCCATGTAGACGGGTAGGGTCAGCGGGTGTTTCTATTGTAATTTCAGTTTCACCGCCGTCATTTTCTGCCATACAAGCATTATCATCAGCAAGGGCGGGGAAGTCTGCACAACTAATAAAGGCGCCCGTTTTCCGGCTTTCATTTGTAATAGAATCGAGTCCCGCTTGACGAATCTTTTCTGCGAGAAAAGACATTACAAAACGGCCTGTTTCTTGTGATTGTGACACACCATCTGATGATACCGATGTTTTATTGGAACTGATGAGTACCTGAGCAATCGCATAGGTAATCAATAAGCTTAATACTACGGTTATCATTAGTTCAACTAAGGTGAAACCTTGATTGCGAGTACTTGTTATTGATGATTTATTCATGGGGTAATCACATCCGATAGAGTTAATAATCCAGTATTAGCGTCACGGGTAGCTCCTGTTATTTCGGTATCATCTCTTCGAGCTCTCCACTCTAAGTTGATTAAAAGTGGCGTACCACTTTGATCGCAATTGTCTCCAGCGCATGTGATTGTTAATCTGGCACTTGGTAAATAATCAATGGGATCGCCAATAACACCAACATTCGTATTCTTACAAGCAACCTCATAAAAATCCCAAAAGGCTAACTGTGTACCATTACAATCAATGGCTTTAACTTCTTCATTACCATTATGATAACTACTGCAAGTTGCTGCTGGTTGAATACAGCCTTGAAGTGAGGCGTTAATATACTCTTCAGAGGTTTCTTCATTGGCATGAATGCGATTGATAATGTCGTTAAACACCCAGACGGCTTGGCTACGATTACCAGAATCAGTGGTGGCTTTCACTGCTTGCATTTGTAATGACACTAATCCCATCAAGCCAATACTGGTGATAGTAATCGTGACCAATACTTCGATTAAGCTAAGACCACGGATAAGATTGAATTTTTTCATAGTATTCTCTTATCTATTGATTAGAAAAAGTAGATGGGCAATCAATATCATTACCAATTACCTGTCCAATTTGATTGATTTGAATAGTACGGGCATTAGGGCCGGCGCAGCCCAAAGTAGCAATTGTTAATATGCCTGTACCCGTATTGGCTCCCTGGCCATAAGCTAAACCAAGAGCATTAAAGCCAATCGGCCGATTTATATCTAACAAGTCTGCTAACGAGGGAGCGGAACTGATATGCGCATCAGGCCCAAAACTAATATGGTTGCGAATAATTCGTTCACCAGCGTCAACGTCATCATTATCATTTATATCTTCGAATACTACCCAACCTAAACCCCAATTAACTCCTGTCGCATTAGGGGCGAAAGCACTTAAGCCTGTATCAGACGAATCGTCAATTGTTGGGTCAGTACCAATAGGGATCATTTTCACAATCACTTCGTTCGAAATCGCATGGTTTCGAGCGTACATTATATCAATTAATAGCGTACTACTCAGGCTATTCGATGCTGAGTTAGCGATGAAAGAGCGCATATTTGGCGCAACCGCCCATGCAAGTATACCAACTATGGCAACAACAACTGATAATTCAACAAGGGTGAAACCGTTATATTTCTTCATATTACATAGTCTCTTATAAGCATTGCTTTATCTCTAACTCAGTCGGATAAGCGGTTTTTCAATTGGTACGAATGGTCTAACTTATCAGTTTTCAGATTAAAAACACTGGCTTTAGAGACGTTTATTAATATTAAAAGGCCAAAATCTATTCGCTTGGCCTTTATTTTATTACAAATGGGATAAGAGTCAGTTGAATCTCCAGTAGCTTTTGGTTAATTGATCACACCGAGTGATATTGCTACTTAACGTTTCAGCTCCGATCGCAGTAATACTCGCAATTTGATCACAGCCACCGCCACCACCACCACCGCCGCCACCATCACCATTACCGCTATCACCGTCACTAGGGGTATCGGATGGAGGGAATAATACCACTGGGTTTGGTGGGATTCCGCCTTGAGATAGATCGGTTAAGCCCCAGTTGCGCTCAAGTGGATTATCCTCAGGGGTTTGAGGGGCAATAGGCTCCACTTGATAGAGACGAGTCGAGCCTGTGTCGGCATCACAATTTGCTGAAGTAATCGCATCCAGAGGGCGGTAGGTTGTAAAAAGGATGTTGTTTGCAACAGTAACGGAATTGGAGAGTACTTTTTCACCTGTTCCAGTTAACTTATAAAAACTGCCGGCTTTTTGTTGATCAGAGGAAGCGGAGCCGAAGTCGTTGACATCCGCGAGATCAGTTTCGTTATAGTTCGTATAACTACTGGGAATCGTGGATACATGAGTATCATTAACAATATAAAAACGATCGACTACTCGTGTATCTAGAGGGTGGGCGCGATAGCCTGAACCAATACTGATTTGGAATTGTCCATCGGGTGAAAAGCCCCCATAGCGGGTAAAAGCAATATCAGGAGTATTGAAGAACCGAATGTTGGTCGTGCTGCTGCCGCCGTTGAAATCAGCGATGACTCCACCTTTGGCAAATGCGGCAGAAGACGTTGTATTATTATCCAAATCTAAGCGCCATATACGTCCACCTACATCGGCGGTATAAAGTAAGTTTGTATAGCCGTCTAGAGTACTATCAATGGCAACTATGTTAGAAACGATACTGCTTGTCATCTCTGTTAAATTTAAATCGGCTCCTGAATTTGAGCTACTCCATAATAATTTGCCGGTTGTTGCGTCAGCCATATAGATAACATTTCCCATGCTACTAGCACTGCGAGTTGATTTTGAATCCTCAGCGGGGTCATAACCACCCCCAAAAAATAATACTTGAGTTTTAACCCCAAGCCATTTGACAACAGCAGGGGTCATTTTTGACCAGGTTTGCCCAAGCTTGCTAAATCCACTAGAGCTGTTGTTAATTTGCCATAGAAATTTTGGTGCGTTACGGTCACTTACATCTAATGCATAATAGCTACGTCCTCCGCGACGCATTCCAGCAAAAAGATAGATATGTTCGTCTGCTTCTAAGCTAGAGCTCTCATCTAAAATGACACCATTGAGATTGGTATCCTTATGCCAATATGAAACGGGGCCGTCCATTCCATAAACCTTATCTAGGCTAGAAAGACCAGTAAAGTATTGATAAATATTATCGAGTAATTCTTCAGGGATAAAGGCGAAGTGCTCTTTCGGGTTGTCTTCATCACTAGAAATAGCATGTAGGTAACCAGAATTTGTCGCAACATAGATAGTGCTATCAAAGGTTTGGCTTGCTGAATCTTTGGCGTAGTTAATAACCACCGGTTGACTATGTAATGGGTCTTCCATGAAAATGCGAGCATCGTCTTTAAAAGTATCGTTATCTTCATCATTAACATCGATCCCTTTCGCCCACTTAAGCAACTTCTCTTTTTGTGCTGAGCTGTAGGTTGCTGGTAAATCTAGTAAACTTGCTGTTATTTTTGAATTAGTTTCTTCAATTCGGTTCTCCGCAGCAAGTAACGTTTTATCATTGCCTAGGTAGGTCACTATTTTACGCTCAGTGGTGAAGCGACTTGCTGCTCCACCGCTTCGTACTTCGTTGCCATCCGCTTCTGCACTTAGGGTCCAAAAGCTATGTGAGTTTTCTAAAAAGAACCCCGTATCAGGGTCAACTGCTGGGTCGTCATTTTTATCTACAACGGTACCATCGCTAGTTAAACGATAACGTTTAAGATTACCAGACCAACCTGCAGAGTCTGTGGGTTTGAAGACGGAGTAATAGAGCTGATCAAGGTGCTCAAGGTTATTGAATGCATTTACTGAAACCGCTGGGGCGGTAAAAGTGCTTGAGGTTTTAGCGATGCTATCAAAGATATCTTGTAAGGATTGTTTAAGCTCTTCGTAGTTTTGTACGTTCGCGTAAATACCATTGCCTTCTTTTAGGGCTGGATTGATAGGTTTTCCTGGGGCTGCCCATGAGCCATATTTTGCAATTTGCTCAAGCTTAGTTTGAGCGGCGCCTTGAACGAATCCACCCACGGTGTGGAAGGTTACATTTTGAATGCCATCAAAAGCACTACTTAAATCTTCTTGGTTGCCATAAAACGCAAGTTCTTCAGCACAACCACCATTACCTCCATCAGCACAATCTGTACTTATTCCTGACACCCGATTCTCGGCAGTTACTGTTCTTAATAAAGCCTCAATTCGACCATTGGCACCCGTATCGGATGTTGGTTCGCCATCTGAAAATAATACCACATGGTTTTTTTGGCATTGATGGCTTACAGGGCTGATATAAGTGTCTCCTGAGCGAGATTCTGGCGTACTATAGTAGGTGGAACTGTATTTCCCATAATGTATTGGGTCTCCTCGCAAATAGCGTAATGATTCTTCAAGAGATTCGGTAATTGGGGTTCCACCGGTTGCTCGATATGAGTTCATTTTGCTCGCGAAGTCGGCCCGAGCCTCTGCAACGGGTGTCATGGGCATATCGACATAGCCGCCCCAACCACTGCGATCTTCGTTAAACTTCATAAGCGCTATATTAATGCCATCAGTATTATTTATTGTGTCAATAGCAGCTTCTTGAACCTGTTCAAGACGAGACTCACCAGCAGGAGGGTATCTTGAGCCGTCATTCGCCCAACCCATGCTGCCTGAAGTATCCATAATGAAAATAACATTAGGTGCGTCTCGCTCTGCAATACCGGTATAGATTTCGGTATCATCGGCATGAATGAACAGTGGTAAAAAGGACAAAACAGTCGCGCCACAGGTTAAAAATCGAGTTTTGAAAAGATTAATTTTCATCAGACTGCTCCTGTGCAAGTTCATCTGCACTTGATTCACTGATACCACCTAGATAAAGGTAAGTAATGGTTTTATTACTGCGATCAATCCCTAGTTGGATAGCATTAAATTTCTTTTTGATGAGAGTGATGGTTAAATCCTTTAATGCCAAGGGTTGCTCGTTAAGTAGTAATTCTGCACTTTCTACTAGTGTATAAGGCTTTATTTGGCACTCTTGGCATAACTTCAGGCTTAGTGCAGATGGATTACCATTCTGGTACCCACTAATTTTGAAATCATCAGGGCCGATGATGTACATGACCTTAGTCATTTCAACATCGATTAGATCCGGATCATTAGCTGATGTCACGGGAGTATGAGTTAGGCTTATTAGGCTGGCCAATAAGAGGAAAGATGTAAGTAAGCGCATGATTAACTTCCTTAGGTTTATTTAATGGGGGGTTAGCCTGCTGGAGCAATAAATTTGATACCAATAAGCTGGCTAGAAAGTGTTCGGCCAACTCCAACCCCAAAACTAGGTTCAGCAGCTGATGAATTAATAGTAAATCCATATTCAACAAAGGTTCCAACGCTAAAGCCTTCAACGAGAGAATTTCTCTCGCCAGTATGTTGAATGTTCGAAGTTACATCTAATCGAGGTTTCTGGCTCGAACTCCCGTGGCCAGTATAATTATTGTAAGTCGAGGTATGCCCAGGAGTAACCTCGCTGTATACGGGCTCTCCTTCGATCATATCAAAATTATTCATTGGATTAGCCAAGGCAATAGTGGCCGAAGTCTGTGTTGCATAGAATTGATATATTTCTTCTAATTCACCATTGGCCGCATGAAAGCCCTGCTCTTGGTGCTGAATATTTCCGACCATACGCCCTTGAATACCAGAGCGCTGCAAAGCACTAATTGAGATCAAGGTTATGGCCGTTAATATGACTAGGCTAATTGCTAGAGCCGAGCCTTTATTCGAAGAAAATGAATGCATACAGTAATTCCTATGACAAAAGGGTCGTTAGGAGAACATCATTTTTTTGCATATCCTTTTGCTTAAGTTGATTAACTAACGGATTTGGTTAGTTACACAATCTTACAAATGAAATGGATTCTCATTTATAGATTAGAGGGTAATGGGGGGATTTCCCTCTTTCAAAAGATAGGCGGTAGTCTTTTTATGAGCTAGTGGTTATTTGCAGGAAATGGACTTGCTTGAGTTCACATCGGGTATGTGATCTCCGTTTAAGTCTTGTGCGAAGCGGATACGGCCAATGCGAGAAATGATGATGCCTTTTACTGTTTGATTTAGGCAGTAACTCAATGTCCCATTGTAATAATTAGCCATGCCATGTTCATTAAACCTGATTTGTGTTTTGGGGTAGTCAAGTAGAATGTCAGGTTCTGAGAAGGCTTTGAATTGATTGATTATTGCTTCACCTGTATCTCGTTCTTTATTCTTATTGGAATCATTAAACAGCATGAGAGGTAATTTCCAGTTGCGAATACAGCGTGAACCATTTTTAGTAGGGCACAAAACCGAAGTTGTTGAATAGTTTATCGAATTCTGACGAGCTGTTTGAATCATTAATAATAATCGAGAAATATCGGTATTAACCCGATTTTGTTCAATCATAAAAGCAAAGCTTGGTTTTATTGCATAGCTAATGAACGCCACAATAGCGCATACGACAAGAAGTTCTATTAGTGTAAATCCTTGCTGTTTCATTGTACCGTCCTTGGTTCAATTGGTGACAGCTTGAGTACAGTAGGAAATAGCTAAAATGTTAGTCGAGAAGGCAAAGAATCAGTCTAATGACCGAATAGAACAATAAATATGGCTGAGTCTTAATTCATACTTTATTTTAACTGCCATCACCTTTAAGCAATTAACAGTTAGAAATAAAATTATTCTATATTTAGTTTTTTACAGCGATAGCGAAGTGCTCGAAAACTTATTCCTAGCTTTTCTGCCGCGGCC
>PJEL010002764.1_pt1 | contig 15705 bp, 15 predicted proteins | sample 1853271 | NCBI WGS metagenome assembly PJEL01 (sample SAMN08108733, study PRJNA415343) | Invertebrate metagenome, whole genome shotgun sequencing project. | host: Globobulimina | place: Sweden: Gullmar Fjord | collected 2015-08
AAAAACCTAGAAATTGATACCAAGTGTGTGTTATACTGTCTATGATGAATCCCGTTAGAAATACCGCTACGGGATGGTGATATTTTTTTCAGTAGCAGGTATAATTATTATAATAATTTCTAAGGAGATGAATGATGTGTTGGCAAAATTATTTGGTACAGAGGCGAAGGTAAAAATACTGCGCTTATTTTTAGCGAATAAAGACGATAATTTTGATTTAGATACAATATCTAAGCGTACAAAAGTACGAAAGCCGACATTACGCAAGGAACTTACTGTACTTACTAAAATAAATCTTTTAAAAACGAGCGGATCTGCCAAGAAGAAGACTTGGGTAGTTAACCCAAACTTTGAACATCTTCGTGCTCTTGAGAATCTAATAGTCGGGCATGGTGGCTCTGATATGGGCTTTATAGCTAAAAAATTGATTAAAGTTAAATCTATTAAACTAGTAGTGGTAACCGGAGTATTTATGCCAGATCTCAGTGATGAAGCAGAGGTGGACATGCTTGTGGTAGGAGATAATTTGTCAAAACGCAAAATAGAAAGTGCAATATCTGAAATTGAAGCAAACCTAGGTCGCGAATTGCGTTTTGCTATGTTTGATACTGAGGATTTTAACTATAGGATGGACATTGGGGATAGAATTGTGCGTGATGTGTTTGAATTTCCTCATGAGATAATTGTGGATAAACTAGGTTGAGTTCACTTTCTAGTGCTATAATTACTATAGGTCGTAATATTTATTTAAAAACCTAGGTAAACAAACAAATAAACTATGTTAATTCAAACATGGACAGAGGTTCTTAGCCAATCTTTTATGGAGGTTTGGAAGAACTTTGCTGAATTTATACCTAATATAATCGTTGCACTTATTATCCTTGTTATTGGATGGTTGGTTGGTGCGATTTTAGGTAAGTTGGTTAAGCAACTTTTGGACACCCTGAAGATTGACAATGCGCTTAAAAGTGCCGGATTAGAAGAATTCGCTAATCGTGGTGGTTTTAAAATTAGCGCAGGTGGATTCTTAGGATGGCTTGTAAAGTGGTTCGTGATTATCGTGTTCCTCGTTACTTCTCTTGAGGTGCTCGGTCTTTCACAAGTTAATGAATTCCTCTACGGTACTGTACTACTATTCTTACCAAAGGTGATTGTGGCAGTTTTGATACTTTTCGTATCTGTTGTAATCGCTGAATTTGTGCGCGATGTTATAGTTGGTGTTGCACGCACTGCTGGCATTGGCGGCGCGAACTTTCTTGGTGGAGTTGCTAAGTGGGCTATATGGATCTTTGCATTCCTTGCTGCACTCGGTCAGCTTGGTGTTGCTGCTGCTTTTTTGCAGACACTATTTGCGGGATTCGTAATAGCTTTGGCATTGGCTTTCGGTCTTTCTTTTGGACTTGGCGGAAGAGATGCTGCGGCGCGCTTCCTTGAGAAGTTACGCAGTGAGCTACGTAATGGTGATAAGGGATAATTTCTTATTATTCTACTGACGACATATCTGCTAGGTAGGTAGATTGGTTGGTGCTTTTGTCCCCGTGTTTTCCGTAAGGAAAACACGGGGGCTTTGCGTTGGTGTCGTTGTGTCGTTCCTCTCTGAATGAAGAGAAGAGAGGTGCGATCTCGTTGTTGGAAATATTTGCGGTTTGAATCGCATTTGCCATAAGTGGCTCTTTAGGACATTCGCGATTGTTGTGAGGGCGTGGTAGGATTTTGGAATGAGGACTTTTTTACCTAAGAATGTGAATGTAATCCCAGAGAATGCCGAGTGTGTTTTTAAGGGTGAAATATTTGATGTATATCAGTGGGAGCAAGAAATGTTTGACGGTAGCTACGCTACTTTTGAGATGATTAAACGACCCGACACTGTGCAAATAGCAGCTGTAAAAGATGATAAATTGGTTATTCTCAAACAAATGCAACCAAATACGGATTGGTTTTATGATTTGCCCAGCGGAAGGCATGATGTGGAGAGCGAGACGGAACTTGAAGCTGCCAAACGCGAACTGCTTGAGGAGACTGGTATGCGTTTTGCAAATTGGAAGTTAATTCGCATCAAGCCTGCTTGTACCAGCAAGTTGGAATGGATTAGATATGTTTTTCTTGCGACTGACTTTATAGATCAAGTAGAGCAGAACCTAGAAGCGGGAGAGAAAATAGAGGTAATGTTAAAAAATTTTGATGAAGTACATGAGATGGCAAACAAATCCTATGTGCGCTTTATAAAGAATTCAATTTTGAGTGAAGTTGACTCTATGGATGAGCTACTGGCATTGCCGGATTTAAGAGAAGTATGATATAATTTTAATATGAAAACTATTTTAGTGGATGCGGTGGATACTTTTGTCTCTGACAATGGGGAGATTTTTGAGGATTTGAAAGAATTGTTGGACTCTTTTGAAAATAGAAAGATTATCTTAACTGGTGCTCCGTATACGAAGTTTCCAGTGTACAATTTGGACAAGATGCCGTATGAGGTATTTACATTAGAACAGAATCCACCTAAGACTGACTCTGAGTATTATGAAAGAATGTTAGAGCATTTTGGACTTAGCGTGGATGATGTTGTGTACTTTGAACATAATGTTGATGCAGTAGAAAGTGCACGGAGTGTGAGAATAAAGACATATCATTATGATAAAGAAAAGAGGGATTTGGTGGGGTTGCGGGAGTTTTTGGATGGGAGTTTGTAGGTAATAGCAAAATAATGTGTCTTCTCAATTGGCAATACTAACTCTCTTGTACTTGTTGTGTGTGCGAGCCTGTCTGTCGGCGTGTCTTGTTGCAAGGGGGGTCCTCGCGAATATAAATGGCCTAAGAGCCTCCTAGACCATTTGTACTTTTGTTGGGTGCTTTTGGCACTCTTTTTTATAATTATAAACAACGGCATTATTTTACTATATAAGTTATAATGTAGATTAAAGATGAGGAAAATTATTTCGCAAATTATATATACACTCTCCACGATACCTGTTTTGTTTTTTTATACTGTTTCAGTATATTTCATATATATTAATAATATAAATCACACGATTTGGAGAACAGGTGATGTTGATATGTTTTTATTTCTTCTATTTTGGGGAGGTATTATTTTTGGCTCAGTTAGCTATTTTCTTTTGCGTTTTGAGATGATAAAACACCCAACAATATTAGATCATTTAAGACACAGCGGTTTGCTATATGTTTTCTTTATTCTGCCATTTATTGGATATATACAATCTGCTGTTTATGATGATTCAAGTAGCCCACGAGTCTTTTGGTACACCGCTATTTTAGGTATCCTGTTTATGGGGATTGTTACTAATGCGTTAGTTTTGTATTTGAAATCCAGAAGTTATATGTATAAAGAAAAAATAATTATTTTTCTTTCTGCTTTTATTTTGTTAATGGTAGCAACTTTTTTAATATTATATTCACCGAGTTATAAAAATGATTTCTATGATAAAAGTAATTCCTATATGTATGCTACGGTTAATATTTTACGCTCTTTAGAACCAGATCTGCACATATACAAAGAACAATCTGATATTGGAACTGTGGTGCTTATCACACCATATGATATCAATAACTCGCAATATACAGCAGAAGATAATATAATTAATTCGTTAAGAGTTTCTATAAAGGAAACAGGGTCGTTTGATGAGCTTACTCAACAATATACAGAGCAATATTCATCCTCAGATGTATATACTAATTTCTCAATTACGCATAAAACCATCGGTGAATACGATGCTGTACATATAAAATATACTGATCCATTTTCTGGCGGGGTGATTTCGTTGATTTTGATAGATAGTCGCCATTTTGTGCTTGAGTATACTTATTTTGAGGATAGTGAGTTTGTGGATAGATACAAAAAACTCATTCAAGAGATTCCCTTATAATTTAGTTGGAGGCTTGTCAGAAAGGAGAGTTGTAAGTGGTGGACTAGTACATTTGCTTGACTTTATTAATGATTTGTGCCACATTCCAATCGTGCCTGTAAGTATAAATCTGTCTGAGATGGAGTTGGCACACTCCTATGATTTTCAGATATAAAATAAAGAGGATAAGGTAAATGCTGACGGAAATTCGAGAAATTACCTGCACCGAGCTGAAAAAACTCGGCGTTAGAGTAAAAATGATAGCTTACGCCACATTTGGTGTGGACAACGAGATATTTAATCGTAGTATCCTAGTCAACGGCAATAGTGTGGGAGTTGAAATCACGTCTAGGCGCTTTTCCCAAATATTGGAGAAGATGGGGAATGGGGCAGAGAATGAACACAAAAAAGACGAATTTATCAAATCCCTGTACAATATAGTGCTTGATAAAGAAACTGACTCCATTGTGTTCGTGACACAGATTAACGAGTGCAGACCAAAGAAGCGTTTCGCCCGATTCACTATTCTCAATGACGGGAGTCTCGTCATAAGTCAATAACAGTTCTTTGTGGGGGTAGCTAATAAACTGCCCTCACTCTACTACAGTGCTACACAATTCAGTGTAGCGATTTTTCGTTTTGCTGTGTTTATAGCTCAATTTAATTACACTAAGCATTTAAACATTCAGTCATTCAAAATTGAATCAAGATTCATAAATCAAAATTCAGAATTCCAGTCACTAGCATACGCAAAACTGAGCTTTTAGATAGGATTATGAAGATTGCGCAGGTGCTATGAGATTCTCCTAGGCTGTTTGTTAATTTTGGCTGGGTTTTTTGTGTTTTAAATAGCTTTTTGTGTTGTGCTTCGGCGAAGGAGGCTGATAAGAATTACTCCAATACTTGCAACTGTGAGTGTGGCAAGGTAGGTAACTGTAAGTAAGCTGTAATGCGCGCTGGCAAGTAATGTGAGTATATATGACAGAAATATTGCAATCCAAAACAAGACACTTTCTGAATATGGGTCGTGAAATGTTTTGCGATATGTTGGGATGTGCGCAACTGCGTCTATTGCTGAGACCATAAATACTGCAATCAGTGGGCTGTCTAATTGCCACCATAAAATTATTGCTAGGAGAGCTAGAGTGAGAAGTGTCGTGTCGCTTTTAGTGATGTCTTTGGTACCGTACTTAAGAGATAAAAGCAGCACAACAATATCGGCAATAGTGAGTATAGCTAAGCCAATAGTGGCGAATCCTGCACCGCCTTGAATTGAAGCGACTGTTGCTGTGCCTAATAGGATTGACCAAATAAGCCAACTGTATGCATGTGGTTTGGTTTGGCGTTTGAGGATGCTTTTTATATACGGATAGTATGCCAATAGTGCAATAATGCTTCCTGTGACAGCGAGTAGTAATTTGATGTCTATGATAAGTGGCATGTGTTCTAGTATAGCATAGGGGTCGCGCCGGCCGGAGGCCGGCGCGGGCTGGCTGTGTGTTTAGACGAAGTGCCCTTGGAAGGCGTCTATTTCTTTATGGAATGCTTCGTGGATTATTTTTCGTGCTTCCTTCGGTGTGAGCCATTTGTGTTCGGTATGTTCTTCGCTAAGTACGACTTGTTGCTCTTTGTTGGTGGGATGACAGAGAAAGGATATCATTGTGATGAGTTGGCCGTCTTGCCTGGTGAAGTGATGGATGCCTAATGGGTTGGTGACGTCTATGTCTAGCCCGACTTCTTCTTTGCATTCCCTCCAGAGTCCGGTGAATGGGCTCTCGCCTTCATTTAGTCGGCCACCTGGGATATCCCAAGAGTCTGGAGTTTGAACATCGTTGGGGCGGCGCTTGATGCAGAGAAGCTCTCCTGTCTGATTGATTATGAAGCCTTTGGCAGCTATGCAATGATTTAACATGGATGTATTGTAGCATTTGTTTTTGGTGTGTGCCCGCGCGCCGGAGGCGCGCGGGATTTTGGTTTTGGAAAATGGTTTGGAAAATTTGCATTTTTGGTTGTCTTCTGTATAATGCTCCCTACATGTTAGAAGAGAAATTATTGAAGAAAAAGCGCAGTTTGTAGTTACATTTTTATATGTAATCTTAGACCGCGCGAAACGCGGCTCTTTTAATATTAAGCACATTGACAATATTGAATATCATTAGTCAGCGCATGAGGATGTGCTGACGAATCAACATGCAGGATGTGTCTCATTTGATTTGTAGTCTAGCCGGCTACGGGTCTTTCCGTCTGGGGCGCATCACAGAAAATTGCAAAATAGCGGTTTATAGAATTCCTTATAGGAAGTTCTATATAAGAGCGTATGGAGGATGCCTTGACTCTAAGAGGCGATGAAGGACGCGGCCTGGCTGCGATAATCTTCGGGGAGGTGCCAAGCAACCTTTGATCCGGAGGTTTCCGAATGGGGGAACCCCACCGAGCGAACCTCGGTGACCGATGCATCACACGGTGTGTGATGAATTTTAAATTACAAATTTTAAATTTTAATTCAATTTAAAATGACTTAATGTTTTAAATGTTGCGTGAATTTGCGGAGCAAATTCACGTTGTCATGTTTGAGCCATTGAAAATTTAGACATTTATGTCATTCAATTAAAATTTACAAATTAAAATTGGAAATTCACATCACGCTTCGCGTGATGTGTCGGAGTATACCTAGGGAAGTGAAACATCTCAGTACCTAGTGGAAAAAAGAACAATAGTTATTCCGTAAGTAGCGGCGAGCGAAAACGGAGAAGCCCAAACTTTGCTGTTTACAGCAGGGGGTTGTAAGATGATAACGTTGCATTTATGCAAGAGAAGTTACAAAGTATTGTGTTAGTGGAATGCTCTGGGAAGAGCAGCCCTAGAGGGTAATAGCCCTGTACACGAAAGCACATTACCTTCTTTGTTATTATTCTTGAGTAGCTCCGGACACGAATAGCCGGAGTGAATCTACCGGAACTAACCGGTAAGGCTAAATACTCTTAGAGATCGATAGTGAACAAGTACCGTGAGGGAAAGGTGAAAAGAACCCCGAGAGGGGAGTGAAATAGAACTGAAACCATATGCTTACAAGGAGTCAGAGCGGGCATCGTATTGCATACGATGCCGTAGTTGGCAGTTAATAGTTGGGAGTTGGTAGTAGCCCGCGCGCCGTTAGGCGCGCGGGTGCTACAAACTAAAAACTACAAACTAAAAACTACGGACATCGTGCGTAGCACGATGTCCGTCATGGCGTGCCTATTGAAGAATGAGCCAACGAGTTTATGTTATTCCTAGTCTAAAGGGAGAACCCCTGGAGGCACAGCGAAAGCGAGTGTTAATAGCGCGAAATATATAGGTGTAGCATAAGACCCGAAACTAAGTGAGCTTACCATGAGCAGGGTGAACCTCGTCGAAAGGCGAGGGGAGGCCCGAACCGTCGCATCGTACAACGTGCTCGGATGACTTGTGGTAAGGAGTGAAAAGCTAATCGAACTTAGTAATAGCTGGTTCTCTCCGAAACAGCTTTAGGGTTGGCGTCGCATGTTCCTTTTGGGGGTAGAGCACTGGAAAGTGTGAATAGGGAGAAATCTCGTCACTCTTATCAAACTCCGAATACCAAAAGTTAAAAGTGCGGCAGTTAGTCTGTGGGGGCGAAGCTCCATTGGACAAAAGGGAAACAGCCCAGATCGCCAGTTAAGGTCCCTAAATCTACACTAAGTGCAAACGAGGATGTGAAGTTTCAAAGACAGTGAGGAGGTTGGCTTAGAAGCAGCCACCCTTTAAAGATAGCGTAACAGCTCACTCACTCAGAGACTCTGCGCCGAAGATGATCGGGGCTAAGTGTAGTACCGAAACTGCGGATTGTATTTATATTTATATTAGTACAGTGGTAGGAGAGCGTTCCATTGGCTATGAAGCAGAAGGGGTAACCCACTGTGGAGCATATGGAAGTGATAATGTTGGCACGAGTAACCGCATTGTGGGTGAGATTCCCACACGCCGAAATACCAAGGTTTCCGTGGCTATGAAGATCAGCCGCGGGTTAGTCGGGCCTAAGCCGATCCCGAACGGGGGAGGCGATGGACATACGGTTAATATTCCGTAACTCGCGCTTATTGCGATGGGGTGACGGGGGAGACAAGTACGAGCGTCTTATTAGATTGATGTTGTTTATTATAAGCATGGTACCTTAGGTAAATCCGGGGTGCATATACATGCGTTGATAGACTAAATTTTACACTTTGGTGTAGAAAATTTGTATGAAGAGCCCTCCAAGAAAAGCCTCTAAGCTTAAATAAGTGTGAACCGTACCGCAAACCAACACAGGTGGTAGAGTCGAGAAGACTAAGGCGAACGGGTGAAAGTTCCTCAAGGAACTCGGCAAAACAGCGACCGTAACTTCGGGATAAGGTCTGCCTAGTTGTATCACATTGTGTGTGATATGCGTTTTGTTGACATGTATACTTTCGTATTTTATGTATATATGTATAAAAAATCGAGACGAAAAACAAAACTAGAACATCGCGCATAGCGTGATATGACTAGGCCGCAGCGAAAGAGCTCTGGCGACTGTTTACCAAAAACACAGCTCCCTGCGAACTCGTAAGAGGATGTATAGGGGGTGACGCCTGACCAATGCCGGAAGGTTAAGCACGGACGGTGTATAGAGTTTACTTTATATGCTTGGCTGTGTAAGCCTCGGTGAATGTCGGCCGTAACTATAACGGTCCTAAGGTAGCGTAATTCCTTGTCTGGTAATTTCAGACGTGCACGAATGGCGTAACGACTGGAGCACTGTCTCGAGGAACTGCCCGGTGAAAATACAATTCCGGTAAAGATGCCGGATACCTGCAGCAGGACGGAAAGACCCCAGGAGCTTTACTACAGCTTGATATTGGCGTTGCGTGTGAAATGCGTAGCATAGATGGGAGATTTTGAAGCAGCCCTTTTGGGGGCTGTGGAGTCGTCAGTGAAATACCATCCTTTTTATATGCCTCGTCTAACCTGAATGGGAAAAACATTTTGGAACAGTATCTGGTGGGTAGTTTTAGTGGGGCGCTATCCTCCTAAAAAGTAACGGAGGAGTTCAAAGATACCCTAGGCGCGGATGGAAACCGTGCCGATAGTGTAATGGCATAAGGGTGTTTGACTGTGAGGCGTACATGCCAAACAGACGCGAAAGCGGGACATAGTGAACCGACAGTCTGCTTTAGATGCAGCTGGAGATTAACGGATAAAAGTTACCCTGGGGATAACAGGCTGGTACCGCCTAAGAGTTCATATCGACGGCGGTGTTCGGCACCTCGATGTCGGCTCACCTTATCCTGGGGGTGGAGAAGCTCCCAAGGGTTTGGCTGTTCGCCAATTAAAAAGGTACGCGAGCTGGGTTCAGACCGTTCAGTTGTTGTCTTTGACGATATTTGAACAGTCTGAGTCCCGAGGTAAAAGACATAAATTCACGGCGGCACATACTAGTAATAGTGTGATGCTCAAGTTTGCTATATCGGTAAAATCTTAACCAATCATATCTTAGGATAATACCGAGGGAAGTCGTATATGTTAACGAAATCAAAAAATCTTATTTAGCAGGATTTCTTTATTATAATTATATTGACCCCGTAGAGACTAAACGCAGACTCCCGTAAAGCGCAAAGCGCCACGGGAAAGATATAGTCCAAATGTATATAACCATAACATAGCGTGAGACAGGTTGGTTGTAATCCGCTGCAGGCGTTGATTCTTGAGGAGATTTGCACGTAGTACGAGAGGACCCGTGTGAACTGACCTCTGGTCTACCGGCTGTTTCGCTAGAAGCAGCGCCGGGTAGCTATGTCGGGAATGGATAACCGCTGAAAGCATCTAAGCGGGAAGCCAACTCCAAGATTAGGAATCATTTGAGGCTCGTAGGAGACTACTACGTTGATAGGCACCAGGTATAAGTGCTGTAAAGCATTAAGCCAAGGTGTACTAATTCGCCGAAGAGCTTCCCGTTAGGAATTTTGTGAATCGCTTTTTGCAAGAGCTACATGTTGTTTGATATTCAAAAGAATTATATATTTTGTTTCGGTGGTTTGTCGCCGTGGTCACACCCGGCTCCATTCCGAACCCGGAAGTTAAGCACGGTAGAGGCGATGATACTCGCATTGCGTGGAAAGTAGCCAACCGCCGGAACAAAATATATAATTTAGTCAAATAAAAAAACAGCTCTTCTCTACACGAGCTGTTTTTTATAATCTAAACATACATAATTTATCCACACATATGCTTAGCTATATGCCTTGTAGGTGTGTTAGTATTATCGGTATGAGTAAATTAAAAATCTTTACAAGAAGCTTAGTAGTCATATGTCTTTTGCTAGTAAGTTACCAAGCAGAGGCTGTAGTGTTGGAACCATCTGATATCAAAAAAAGATTTATCAGTGATTTAACAATGGCTGATGGCAAGATAAGTTTCGTAATCCGCAATAACACTTCTACAATATGGGGGGATCTAAATGCTTTAGATATAAAGTATGGTATATACATACGAAGTAAGTCTGGTAATCCAATAAAAGAATATGTATTTGGGGATGTAGTTTTTCAATCGCCAGACAATGAGCAGTTTGTTGAACATGAGTTTATAGTGCCAAGTTTACTCGCTGAAGACGCAGATGTTTTTTTAATTTTAAGAAGTAGTCATGGTGGGATATATGCGATGAGATATGTTGATGAGATTAAAGCAGTTATTACAGATGGAAGAGATATTCCAACCCTAACTAGCTGTGATTTATTCAATCGAAACAACTTTACATTTAAGTGTAGTGCAGAGCACAGTAGTAGCGAGCAATCACTCCTATATTATATTTATAAGGGTAGCTTGTATGGGGAGCTTGTTTTTACAGGTACTGTAGAGAACTTTAAAAGTAATGAAGAATTCAGTATACAGAAATTTCCAGATTATCCTGAATACGCAATTGTTTTTAACCTTGTTGACACAAATGGACAAGAGTACCTAAATCAATCAAATTTTGTTGTGGGTAATTATAGCATTCCAGATACATGCACAGAGAATTGCCACTCAAGCATTTTATTCCTCCCAGGTATTATGAGTAGTCGCCTATATGATGGCAACGGCAATAAATTATGGGAGCCGGGTTTACTCAGTGGTGACAGTGATGTACAAAAACTTTACCTAAACCAAGCCGGAGAGAGCATAGATACTTCAATATACGCATCAGGAGTTATTGGCGAGTCAATAAATGGAGTAAATATTTATAAAACATTCCTAAGCGACCTAGCAGATAAGAAGAGTTCAGGGTTTATCAATGATTACTTTGTGTATCCATACGATTGGCGCTTATCGTTTGAGGATATCCTATCCAGTGGCACACTTGTACAAAGCTTGCGCATCCTAGCAGAAATTTCCAAAAGTGGGAAGGTAACCATCGTAGCACACTCAAATGGCGGGCTCCTAACAAAAGCCCTTATAAACAAACTCGCCCAAGACGCCCCAGATCTAATAGACAAGGTAATTTTTGTTGGCGTTCCACAACTCGGCACACCACAAACAGTTGGAGTGCTCCTACATGGGTATGATCCAGGTGTACCAGATATTGTAGTATCAGAAGAGCGCGCCCGCGACTTTGCGAAGAATGCTCCAATGTCGTATCAACTTTTACCACATGGCGATTGGCACGATAACTCTGCGTTCACCGTGTCAACACCTATGATAAGCTTTGAGTCAGGCAGGGCAACGAGGCAACTTAGAGATGCCTATGGCGAAGATATAGACACTGCCGAGGAGTATTATGCCTTTTTGCGCGGTGATGAAGATTACGAAGACAGAGACAATGTCGCTTACAGCGATCTCACAACCCCTGCTAGAGTAAATAGCACCCTACTCTCAGAGAGCATAAACACACTCTCAAGCATTGGTTCAGGCTGGAGCGCTCCAAGTGGTATAGAGGTACATGAAGTTGCAGGTGTTGGCGAGTTAACCTTGTCGGGCATCACATACAAATCAAGAAAGCGCTGTGAGGAAGCATTCACCACAACAAACGAGGTTTCATGCGTGTACGAAGGAGAGGAATACCTAAGCTACACACCCATTGAGGTGCTCGACGGAGACGAAACAGTGCTTGAGCCAAGCGCCCAATCTATGAGTGAGACCGAAGGTGTAAAACGATGGTGGGTTAATTTGGAAGAGCATAATAAACCTTGGAAGCCAAATATCAATCGCACTCATAAAAATCTACTTGAGGTAGAAGACCTCCGCAATCTTATCTTTGATAACTTTATCGGTGGCTCAGATGTCTATGGCTATACATATGTTTCTGACACAAAGCCAAATCTAGGCAGTGAAGACCGCCTATCATTCTCTCTCCACTCACCACTATCTCTCTCATACACGGAGCCCAGTGGCATAATTGTAAACGCAGAGAATCCTCGCGGTGGTAATTCCGTATATCGTCGTTATGGTGAGGTACAGGTAATCAATGTCTTCGGTGGTGAGACAGGTAATATCATATTAGACGGAGAAGCATCAGGGTCATTTGCTCTGGATGTTGCGCAGATAGAAGGTAGCGATGTGGTAGCAACTGTCGCCTATGAGGCCGTACCAACAGTCGCTAGCACCACCGCTACCCTCTCCGTATCTGGCGGCACCATCGCTGATGCTGGAGCGCTAAATGTTGATTACGACGGCGATGGCACAACCGACTTGACACTAGAGCCGGAAGAAGGCGAGGTCGTTACACCACCAAGCCCTACGCTAGTAGCACTTATTGCAATATTTAAAGAGACAGTAAAGTCTCTTGATGTTTATGTTGAATTAGAAGAGAGGTTATTAAGAAAAATCTCAAATCTTGGGAAAAATATAGAGACAAAACAAAATAGAAACCAAGATATTATCAACCGAGTACAGACAATAATCGGCGCAGAGGTAGCAAAAGCAAATATAAATACACAAGACGCAGAATTGATATCCTCTATTCTTAATGAGCTTGAAGAATCTATAGAAAGTACAACATTTGACAGTGAGCCAGTAGAAGAACTAAGAATTTCTATAATAGCGCTAACTATAAGCGAAACCCGCAAAGGTAATCTCATCAAGTATATTAATCGCCTAGAGAACACACACAACACATTCAAAATGTTAACCGACTTAAAAGCAGTGATTGTTAAAAATAATGGGTATGGAATAATTGATGATGAGAGCACAGATTATTTGCTTGGAGCATTAGATGCAATTGGTAATTTATGAAGTATATAACGAAGAAGACAACTCTACTCTTATTAGCATTACCTATAGTAGTAGTTTTGTCAGTTATCTTTGTAGATTATATCTATAAACTTTCTTCAGCAACTATAGATGTTTTAAGTATTATTGTTTTGCTTGCTTATTGGATAATTTCGCTTTTTTTACCATTTCTTTTTACCCTCCCACTAAAACCAACCGTCTTCAAAGCTTGGAGACTCTTCGCCATTTTCGCTATACCAATTACTACAGTTATAGCTTGGCTACTATTACTCGCAGACCTCAAAACAGGAGGAGGAGGGTGGGGAATTGTAAGTTTAAGTCTAACCCCATTCATCTTAGGCTTAATCTACCTCATATACTTCATCATCTCACTTGTTATTATTATCCGCGCGTGGAGGAGATCAAGAAGAGGGCAAGTCTCATCCTAAAACACAGTACACATTATAAAATTGTCTAGATTGATATTTACAGATGCCCATGATTGGTTAATATGTTACAATTATTAACACTATGGCTAGTTCATGGGCAAAACGAAGGCAAATATATTATGGAGTGGGTGTTTTTATCTTTATTCTTTTGATAATAATACCTATCACTTACGCTATTTTACACGAAAGTCCTACATGCTTTGATGGCAAGTTAAACCAAGGCGAGACAAGCATAGACAAGGGCGGCCCGTGCACACTCCTAGATGAAAGCACACTACAACCACTTAAAGTTTTGTGGACACGCCCATTTAAAGTCCGCGATGGCGTATATAACACAGTCGCATATATAGAGAACACTAATAAAAATTCTGGTATAGAATCAGTGGTATATCAAGTTAAACTATATGGAGAGAATAATTTTCTTATAGCAGAACGATTTGGCGAAGTACCAATACTGCCAAGCATGGTCATACCAATTATAGAGACAAATATAAAAACAGGCAATAGCAATGTTGTGCGATCAGTTTTTCAATTTGTAGAAGAAGAGATCTGGGTCAAGATGGATAATCCAACCGATGAAATAATAGTTGCAAATGAGACTCTCACGAATACAGATACAACCCCGACAGTTCGCGCTAATGTTAAAAATACAAGCATAAAAAATAAGAGCCAAATAATCTTTATTACTACAATATTTGACACATCAGGTAATGCCTTCGCCTCATCGCGTACATTTATAGAGAGCTTAGGCCCAAATGCAGAGAGACAAATAGTGTTCACTTGGCCAGAGCCATTTGTCCTTCCAGTTGCTCGTGTTGATATAGTCCCTCTCATGGCTCCATAATGAAGCAACAAGCAACAAAACTTCTTTCACATATAGACTGGGCAATGTTTCTCTCTGCTTTATGCATCTCACTTGCAGGTCTAATCACTATGAACTCCTTCCAAGGATCTAACATATACTTTGAGCGACAACTTATTTGGATAAGCGTGTCCGTGTTAGCATTTTTTGTGTTAAGCTTCTTAAACTTCCACTTCCTAAGGCGTACAAGTACCATAGTTGCACTATTTGTATTAACGACAGCTTCACTAATAGCGATATTCATTTTTGGTGAGGTTGTTAAGGGTGCACAGAGCCGTTTTGATTTTGGTATTTTTGCCGTTCAACCTTCAGACCCAGCAAAACTTGTAATAGTAGCATTACTTGCTAAATATTTTACTCGTAGGCATATAGAGATTGCTCACATTCGCCACATTCTTGTTTCGGGGATATATGCGTTTATAATCTTTGCCCTTATCCTCATGCAACCAGATTTCGGCTCTGCCATTATGGTGCTTTTTGTATGGTTTGGCATGGTGCTAGTTTCTGGAATTTCAAAAAAGCACCTTGCGTTAGTATTTCTCGCTGCTACCATCGGTGCCAGTGCTCTTTGGGGATTTGCACTCCACGATTATCAGAAACAACGCATCATAACATTCATCAGTCCACTCACCGATTTGCATGGCTCAGGCTATAATGCACATCAATCCATGATAGCTGTTGGCTCAGGTGGTTTACTTGGCAAGGGTATAGGCTACGGTACACAGAGCAAATTGCGTTTCCTTCCAGAGTATCAGACAGATTTCATCTTTGCATCATTTGCAGAGGAGTGGGGCTTTGTAGGAGTAACCTTATTCTTTTCGCTTTTTGGCATCCTCATTTGGCGTATTTTAGCCATAGCCAATCTTGGCACTACAAACTTTGAGACATTATTTTGCATAGGTGTTGCGATACTATTTGTCTCTCACTTCACTGTCCATATAGGTATGAATATTGGTTTGCTTCCCGTAACAGGCGTAACATTACCATTTACTTCATACGGAGGCTCACATCTACTTACTGGGTTCGCAGCACTTGGTATAATCAACGCAATGCGTAGGTACTCTCGCACCATAAATAAAGCAGAGACTGAAAACGAATTTCTCGGAACTTAAATACTTAAATACTTAAATAAATCTGCAGTAATAAATACGCGGTTTGGCTCCGCCAAACCGCGCCCATAAAACATGTACAAAACCACCAACCTTAAAACTCAGCTACCAACATACTCATAATACACCACAAAAAAGAATACTAGTATTAAAGCAGGGATTTTTTACAAAAACATACCCGTACACAACTCCATATTTACACTAAACAACCCCACCAACACACA
>PJEL010002765.1_pt1 | contig 15697 bp, 7 predicted proteins | sample 1853271 | NCBI WGS metagenome assembly PJEL01 (sample SAMN08108733, study PRJNA415343) | Invertebrate metagenome, whole genome shotgun sequencing project. | host: Globobulimina | place: Sweden: Gullmar Fjord | collected 2015-08
TTGCCATAAAAATATTCATGGAGAAACCCGCGTCATTCGCGAGTTTGATTACGAAGATTTCCGAGACTTTTTGTCTTAACTTCTTGTCTTAATTTATTGGGAAATATGTTATGAAAAAGAACGTACTCATTATTGGCGCAGGTGCCGTAGGCGCAGTGGTTGCTCACAAGTGCGCACAGAGTAGCGATGTATTCGCATCCGTTTGCTTAGCTTCTAAAAATGTTGCTAAATGCGATGCCATTATCGATTCAGTGAATAGAAAGAATTATCAAACGGTAGCAGGCTTTCAGTTCTATAGTCGAGAAGTGAACGCCGACAATACCGACGACTTGGTGACGTTGATTCGATCAACCGAAAGCCAGATCGTTATTAATGTCTGCACCGTCTTTGTCAATATGAATATTTTGGATGCTTGCTTAGAAACCGGTGCCGCTTATATCGATACGGCGGTTCATGAAGATTATAGTGTGATGAATGCACCGTATCCGTGGTATGCCAATTACGAATGGAAAAAGCGTGAATTATGCAAAAAGAAGGGGGTGACGGCTATTTTAGGCAGCGGTTTTGATCCTGGTGTCGTGAACGCTTATTGCGCTTATGCACAAAAACACGAATTCGATTCCATCGAAAGCATCGATATTATGGATGTGAATGATGGCGACCATGGTCATTATTTCTCAACCAATTTTGACCCTGAAGTGAACCTGCGTGAAATCATTGAAGATGCGGGTTGCTTAGAAGATGGTCAATGGCGCACTTATCCACATCATAGCCGTTCGATGAATTACGATTTTCCTGAAGTGGGTGAGCACAAGTTGTATCTGATGGGACACGACGAAGTGCATTCGTTATCGAAAAATATTCCTGGGGTAGAAACTGTACGCTTCTGGATGGGCTTTGGTGATCATTACTTAAAGTGTTTAGAAGTCTTCGAAAAAGTGGGGTTATTGAATCACGAAACGGTGACAACCAATAATGGTGAAAAAGTGATACCTCTACATACGTTGAAAGCTTGCTTGCCTGACCCTGCGAGTCTAGCGCCAAAATACAAAGGGAAAACCTGCATTGGCACATTGATTAAAGGTAAGCGCGATGGTCAGGATAAAGAACTGCTTGTTTATAACATCTGTGATCATGAAGTAACGTATGCTGATATTGATTCTCAGGCCATCGCCTTCACCGCGGGTGTACCTCCGGTTGCCGCGGCTAAGCTGATTGCAAGTGGCGAATGGGATGTTAAAGGCATGGTAAATGTAGAAGAGTTAGACCCCATTCCGTTCTTTGAGCGCTTAGCTGAAATGGGTATTTCCACCGAGGTTTACGACGTAAGTGCCGATAAAGACAGCCCTGCCAACAGAGTATTGTACGCTTAATCTATTTTTATAGCGTGTGATCATTGGGCTCATAGAGCTCGATGGTCATCAATCTCACCATCTCATTATAAAATACAAAACAGTTAATTAGCATTAGAATCAGAGAGACATAATTCATGAAATTATTTGGGTAAATAAAATTAGCTTAAATATAAGCTGGTAGATATCGATAAAAAATGAGTAACTGTTAGCTCAGGTTTTAGGTATTACCGTTATACTATTAGGAGCGCTATTTAATGCCCAACTCAATGCTAGGAGAAGCGATTGAAATACATTAAATCTTCTCTTATGAGCTTATCCATTATTTTTCTATTATTAACCTCATGCGTAACGTGGGCAAAAGACATTACCATCGCCACATTTTCACTTGAAAGCCTGCAAGTAGACAGCGCCATTGCCATCATGACCCCCATTTACAAACGCATCGGTTATGACATGAAGATTCTTCGCTTTCCGGGAAAACGATCCGTTGTAGAAGCCGATAAAGGAACAATACAAGGTGAGCTGCTGCGCGTAAAAACGATAGAAAACGATTACCCCAATCTTATTCGAATACCCTATGCCATCGGCTACTTAAACGTAATTGCAATCACCTGTCATGAGCAACCAGAAATCACAGAACTGTCTTCAATCGTGAATCAACGAGTAGGAATTCTGCGTGGCGTTGAAGTCTTTGATGCCCTTACCAAAAACCTCAAACGAGAAGTAGTGAATAACATTGATAGCCTCTTTGGCATACTGTTTAGTGGCCGAGTGGATGTAATTTTATTTCCAGAGCTGGATGCCCAGCAATACATAAAAAGCTATGGCATCGCTGAAAAAGTTAACATAGGCCGCAAAGCCATTCTAAAAATGCCGCTCTACCATTTCGTTCACAAAGACGCATCCAACGTAGCCGACAAGCTAATGCAAGTGATGAAGCCGATGCAAGAAAGTGGCGAACTCGATCGTTTAATTGAAAAAACAGAAAGCGCCTACGACTAAAAACTGAAGGGTTTGACATAAACTAACACTTAAAGACTATAAAGCCCGAAGCAGAGCCCGTATCATAGTGCCATTAAAACCCCTTAATCATGTCTCAATGATAAACGCAGGAAGACACCGTGGCGCAAGATCAGGCAGTAAAAGAACAAGCAATACCTTCAGAACAAGCGCAGATAGCACAACAATCTGCCTTAAAAACCCTCACCATCGTTGGCTACTTAGAAGGAACGTCCTTCTTATTACTGCTGTGCATCGCAATGCCATTAAAATACATGATGGGAATCCCAGAAGGAGTGAAATACATCGGTATGGCACATGGCGTATTATTCATCGCCTACATTGTTATTCTTATGGGGGCCGCCAATAAAATAAGAATGCCACTATGGGCCATGCCTGCGGGCGTCATGGGATCGTTTCTACCGTTCGGCCCGTTTGTCTTTGATCACCTGTTGAAAAAAAGCTTAAAGCAGCGCTAATACCTAACGCTGACTCGAATCAGAATACTGTTCTACTCGATCACTTAAGTTATCCAATTCGGTGATCGCCTCAGTAATATCCGAATGGGCGAGCTGTGCTTTTGTAACAGCTTGTCCCCATTTTAAAGACAGGGTATTCAATGCAGTCAAAGACGTATTTATTTCAGCGATATAGCCATCAAGAATACCTTGCTGTTGCACATCACGTTGTAATCCAGATAATTTAGTCACTTCTGCCCATTGTTGAAAATTATCCAATACCGCTAATAATACCTGCTCACTGGCACCGCTATAACGAATGAAAGTCAGTTCGTTTGGGCTTAAGCGTTCCGATAAAATCCATATGACCTTTTTATACTGCTCAATAACCTGGTTAAGTAATATTAAGCAAGTATTAGCATTAAGCGAAACGAGGCTGTCTTCAATATCACGGGTTGTTTCGGCCAGCATCGGGTTGATTGATAATAACTTCATCCATAACCCCAGCTTTTTTGGACCTTCTAATTGCCCTAGCGTATTTTTCTCTTTGAGTGCTTTAAAGGCCTCATCAATACTGGATAAAACCTGCAATCGTTTAAAGCGCCAGCTAGTGACGCAGATTGGAATGATTGATAAGCCAGGGCGCTCAAAGATTTTATATCGGCTTAGATGAAAGGCATCGGCTTCTTCACCGGCAAAGCCGACTAAATCTATTGCCAGTACTTCATTTTCTTTCATCACAACCATGTCCATTTCTATGCCCGCGACGGGATAGTTTAATAGCACGTGGTAATCATCTGCGCGTAAATACGCAATTAAATCCTTAATGTCGTGATGGCGTTCGCGCTCGCAACGGATTTCAATGTTTTGTATTTTATCCACAGATAAAATGAATTTTTTAAGTAAACTTTTTTCAGGTAACTGATCTTCAGGGCAAGAAAGGTAAATCAATTGCCGCTCACGAGCACGAGTAATCGAAACATTAAATACATCGGTTCGATTAATATAATTAAAGCTTCCGGCAACGGAGTTACTATCGACCGCGCAAGAAATCAGCATGATATCTCGCTCTTCACCTTGAAACGCATACGGTGTGCCGCAGCGCAGTTTGTGCGCCATGATCTCTTCAAGGTTAAAATGTTTAAAAATCTCATCTTGAATGTACTCTGCTTGAGCACGGAAAAACGACAGCACTCCAATAGACAGTTTATATTCAGCTGAAACTTTTGATTGATCCAATACCAGTTGACGAACTTTATTTAAAATCGCCTCGGCTTCTATAAGATTAATACCATTAAGGCGCTCGGCTTGTTCGACATGAATAACAGAAATGGAATTTTTTGTTGTTAACGTCGGCTTCTCTGTCATTAGACGCAAGCGGCTATCATAAAAATTTTCATTACTAAAACGAATAATGTCGGGGGCGCTGCGATAATGTTCATTTAGCATAATAATTGAAGATTGCTGCTGAATATGACGCTGAGCTAAATCAATTAAACTATGATCACGGTAATTGATCTCGCGGCTCAAGGTATATTTTTCTGATAGCGCTTGCTGTTTGTTTTTTGATAAAAAAGAAATATGACGTAATTGCTTAGGATCTCCTACCACCATCGCGCGTTTAGCACGTTGTAAGGCCGGTAAACAGGAGGCGATATCGCACTGAGTCGCTTCATCAATAATCACCAAATCAAAAAGTTCAGGAATCAATGGCAGTGTTTTATGCAGCCCTTCAAGAGAGCACAGCCAAATCGGCATGCTTTCTAATAAAATAGAAAAATCCAAACCGGCCAAAATCTTTTCTTGGCGTGAAGAGGTACGAGCGCTTAAGGCTGACTTAAATCCCGTTAACTGGCGACGATGATGAAACAGAGTGTGATTAATTTTATTGGTCGCACTCTGGTCAATATTTTTAGCTAATAAATCATCACGTTTTTTATGCAGATTCTGAATTTTCTTCAGACTCTCTTGTAGCAGTCCTTGGCTATTAGAATAGCGTTGGCTCCACCACAATCTAACCTGCTTTAACCAGCGAAAATTGCCTAGACCCGATTCAAGCTGATGCAATAATTCGCCTTCATGTTCGGCACGTCTAAAGCGCTTAATTAATTCGGCTTCGGCCATCCGTAAATCATTATTAACCTGATTCAATGATTTTTTTAACTGAGAGCCTGACGGGCTGCGCTCTTTCGATAACGTATTTTTATGCGATTTTTCTTGCAGAATGTGATCTAAATGCTGTTTTAGTTCGCGGTGATAACCTTTTGTTCCTGCACGCATGATCGAGGATTGGCTTAAACCAAAGGTCTCTGTGATTTTATCTTTAATAACATCAATTGCATGTTCATTTTTAGAAACAATTAAAACAGACTCGCCTTGCATGAAACGCTCTAACGCTAAACAGGCAATGGTATAGCTTTTACCTGTGCCAGGAGGGCCAATCAATAAACTAAACTCAGACTCTGCCGCGCAGGTTAATGCTTCTTTTTGAGCGTTGCTTAAAATGCCAGGAATGAGCTGATGATTTGCCGGTTTAACATTATGAAACTCACTAGCAAGATCAGCGCCTAAGCTTAATTGCAGCGGTTTAGAAAATTGATCTCCAGCCGCGAGCAAAGACAGCTCGTCTAAAATCCCCCGAGTGGATATTGATTTTTCAACAACCGCACACGCATCCATCGCGACTAAATAATAATGGCCAAGTTCGATCCCCTTAAATGCTTTATTAAAAGACGCTTTGTCATGAAACTCAGCCGTGCTTAAAGTAATTGGGATATCGGGGTTAGACGCTGATAGTCGCTCTATAATCGCATCATGCTGAGCTTGAATATTGTCTGTACTGTTCGCCGAAAAGGCATCTTTTAATGCTTTTTCATTTTGCCATAGGCTTAATACAAAGTTGTTCACACTGAGCGATGAGGTATCAAGCACTTGCTGCTTTTCTAACGATGCTTCAAAACTGAACAAAGGCGCGCAAACGGTAGATACTGTTGTTTTGCCATAGCGGTTACTTTTTTGCTTACCAATAATAAAGTAAGAAAAATGGCGAAAACTTTTCTCTCGGCGGTAACTTTCAATAATGGGTAAAACAGTACTGCGGTAATCGTCCGGAACCTGCAAAGATCCCGCAGGGCTAAATAAAAGCTGTTCAACCTTGCTGGAAAAGATATTTCCCAATTCATGGCGGCCATTATCGCTCTCAAAACATTCGTGTAAAAAAGCAATAGCCGCAGCGGTAGTAGAATTAACAGACATAAAACCAACAGGCCTAAAACTAAGTCAAATCTAATAGAATTTGATGGTGCTCTGTGTCACTTGCACCTAAAGCAGCCAAGCTGGAATCCATCTGAGCGGTTAACTCGCTCATTTCACTGATAGATTGCGACATCGCAGGGATGGCCTCACGGCGAAAACGACTAATATCGTCAATAGTAATTAGAATACTTTCAAAAGATTGCTTTAGATTATTGATATCCAGCTGCGCAGAAGCCGCTTGCTTATGAATATCGCCCGCTTGCTGCTTTAAAGCTTGGGAGGTTTGAGCAATCAAATCGTCGGTTGTGGCATTAATCGCACTAATGCTATCAGAGATATTCTTTTGTGACTGCAAAGCAATCGCCAAAGATGCGGCGATATTCAGTGCTGATACCGTCACATTTAATGCTCTTGATACCCCTCTGATTAATTCACGATTATTTTTAATGATGATGTCTGAAGTTAAAATGCCTTGTTGATTCACCGCCAGCTGCTGTTGCAAGTCTAAAGTACGTTGCTTCAAGGAAAATAACAGCTCTTCTTCAATAAACTTACGCTGCTCAGGGCTAATGCTATTATCAGATAATAAGCGCTGGCTGATTTTTTCATCGAGTAAAATGCAAAAGCTTAGATAATCTTTCAGCTGAAAAACCAGCTCTTTCATCTCAACTTGGTCTTGGCTTAGCGTCACATTATCGCGTTCCAGCTGAGATTGGCCATCTTTCAGGTCTTTCACAATCCCTTGAATGATACTGTCTACCGTTTGAAACTTTGCAAACCAACGAGAAATTGGCGTGCCAATAGCGGGTATTTTCGCTAACCAACGGCGCAAACCACTCATATTAAAATCAACCTTATTAGGATTGATTTTATACGTTTGCTCTTGCAACGCGATTAACGAATGGCTAATCGAGCCTTCTTTAGACTCACTCACCAACTTAGCTAAAGGCTGCTTTAACAAATGGCTACGCTTAGCCAGCTGCTGCTGAACGCCAACCCCAAGCTTTCTAATGGCGATAGAATGGTGCTGTAAGTTGCTAACATCTTGCATGTCTAAATGAAAAAATTGATTCACTAATGTTTCTGATTGTTCTTCTAGCTTAGAAGCGGTCTGAGGGGAAAGGGCGGTGATTTCTGCTGAGGTGCCAGTAATCTGAGTCGACATTCTAAGTTCCTTCTTAATGCATATAATCAATACATAGGGGTGAATATAGATAAATATGGTCGCATATTATACCTGCTAATTACTAATGATTGAATAATTAATAAACAGACGTGTGTCTAGTTTCTAATACAAAAAAATGCTACATTCTTGCAAAATTATTTACCTCGTTAGCCAACGCAAAACAAGCCACGACAAGGAACCGTCTTATGCTCAAACGCTCATTCTTTTGGATAGCATCAGCACTCTTATTGCAACTAACACTTTTGCAGATATCCGGCTGTAGCGACTCATCAAATACGGAAGCCTCAAAGCCTGCGAAAGAGGCAACGGTCATTTCGCAACAGAATAACCCTTGGCTGCAGGTTTTGCGCTCGCATACTACGGGGCAGCTATCACGATTTGGCAGTATTGACCTGCACTTCAATCAAGACCTTCCTAAAAGCCAAGAACTTGCACAAAATTCACAACTGGCTCAGCAATTATTAAGCTTTGAACCCGCTATCGAAGGCACCGCGACCTTAGTTAATAAACGTCACTATCGCTTTACGCCTACGCAGCCATTGCCATCGGGCCAAGCGTATAGCGCAACGCTATCAGCACAAGCGGTTGCGTTGACTCAAGAAGGTAGCGAAGATTTTGTCTTTAACTTCAATGTTATTGAACAAGCCTTCGAAATAAAAATGAACGGCTTAGAAGTTAACCAAGATGGCAGCATGAAGCTGCAAGGCGAGTTAAATACTGCAGACGTTACCGTGATAGACGACATCAAACACATTATTAGCGCGAGCGTTCAAAATCAGAGCTTAAACGTCGATTGGGAAAAAGAAACGAAAGCACAAAAACAACACCGCTTCACCATCAACAATATTCAACGTAAAGACAGCGCAGCAATACTCATCGTTAAATGGAATGGTGCGGATATCAATGTTGCATCAACAGGAGAGCGCAAATTTGAAGTTCCTGCGTTAGGCCAGTTTGTTGTGTCATCGATTGTCGCCTTGCAAGGCAGCGATCAAACCATTGAAATAAACTTTTCAGAACCTTTATTGAAAAAACAAAACCTAAAAGGTCTGATTCAAGTATCAACGGGGACGGTTAAAACCCGCATCGAAGAAGCCAAAATCACCCTATACCCTAGCAGTGTGATTAGCGGCGAATTTGAAATAACGCTGGATTCGAATATTAAAAATGCCCAAGGTTTTAACTTAGGAAAATCTTTCTCTGAAACCTTGCACTTTTTAAGTAAAAAACCTGCGGTACGCTTTACTGGCCAAGGCAATATTTTGCCGATTAGTGATAAGTTAAGTATTCCTTTTGAAGCCACCAATGTTGATTCCATTCAAGTGACGGCCTTTCAAATACAAGAACATAGCATGCCGCAGTATTTTCAAGAGAACCAACTGAATACGACCTATAACTTGCACCGTGTAGGGCGTCATATTTGGCGTAAAACCGTGCAGTTAAAAACTCCCGTTGCCGACCAATGGAATCGCTTTAACTTAGATGTTCGTCAGCTGGTACTGGATAACCCAGGCAGCTTGTTCCGCTTTGAATTGTCGATTAACCGCTCCAATTCCATTTTGACCTGCTCTGAAGCGGATAATAATATTCCGGTTACAAAAGAAAATGCGCCGAGTAATTATGAAGATGAATACATCAGTGAAAGCAGCGCTTGGGATGGTATAGAAGGGTATTACGGTCAGAATCAAAATACATCAATCAGCTGGAATGATAGAGAAAACCCTTGTCGAGACGGTTTTTATCAATACGGCAGCCAAATAAAAGATCAAAGAAACTTCATTGCTAGCAACATCGGCTTAATCGCTAAAAAAGGCGAAGATAACCAGCTAGTGGTTATTGCAACCGAGCTGAGCAGTGGTTTGCCGTTGCCTGCTGCGCAGATAGAAATCCGTAATTTTCAAAACCAAACCATTGCCTCGGAGACTACCGATAACAATGGTTTTGCCGAAGTGGCCTTAAACAGCACCCCGTTTTTGATTGTTGCAAGCACGCATAATAGCCATCAAGACAGCGGCCCTAAAGATATTGGTTATTTAAAAATTAACAAAGCTCAAGCCATTTCAACCAGTCACTTTAATGTGGGTGGCAAGGTGGTTAAAGACGGTATTAAAGCGCAAATTTATACCGAACGTGGGGTATGGCGACCAGGGGATAAAATCTTTTTAACCGTCGTGATTGAAGATAAAGCGGATCAAATACCTGATAATCACCCACTCATGTTAGAACTGATTAACCCAAAAAATCAGCGTGTTAGCGTACAAGTCAATGCCAAACCCGTGGGTGGTTTGTACACATTTACTTTAGAAACCGCCGAAGAAGACGAAACCGGAAACTGGAAAGCCATCGCGAGTCTCGGTAGCTTAAAGTTTGAGCACAATATTAAGATTGAAATGGTGAAACCCAACCATCTAAAAATGAACATGGATCTTGCGAGTGACGATATTCGTGCTTATCAAGTAGGGCGCTATGGCAGTGATGCCAAACTTGAAGGTGAGTTTTTCTCGCAGTGGTTGCACGGTGCAAAAGCTTCAGGTTTAAAAACAATTTTAAACTTATCGATGTCGCCACAAAAAACCCGTTTTGATACCTATAACGACTTTAAATTTGACGATCCGGCAAAAGAATTCCGCAGCCAAAACGATGAAATTGCTACCTTCGAATTGGATAGCGACGGCAAAGCCAACGTCAGTGCAGACATTAACATCGCCTCCTTACCCGCGGGCAAATTACGCGGCAGCTTAACCAGTCGTGTATTTGAACCGAGCGGTGATTTTAGTATTGCTAAGCAAAGTTTAGACATTCACCCGTACCAGCACTATGTCGGCATGCAAATGCCAAAAGGCGATGCGGCGCGCGGCATGTTATTAACCGATCAAAAACACCCCGTTGAATTGGTCGTGGTTGATGCCGATGGCAAACCCCTACAAGGTAAGCAAAAGCTTCACCTAACCTTGTACAAATTATCGTGGAAATGGTGGTGGGATAGCAGCAGTGATGATCAGCTAGCCAACTACGTTAGCCGTCATTCCAATAGCATACTTAAGCAAGAAGACATTGATATAAGCAATGGCCAAGGCCAGTGGAAATTTGAAGTAAAATACCCAGATTGGGGCCGTTACATGATTCGTGCCTGTGATAAAAAAGGCCTGCATTGTACTGGCCAAGTATTCTACATGGACTGGCCTGGCTGGGCAGGACGCGATCAAAAAAGCAAAGGTTTAGGTGCCAATACCCTGAGCTTAAGTGCTGATAAAGAACAATACATTGTCGGCGAAACAGCGATTGTTTCTTTACCTGAAGCCGCCAGTGGCCGAGCGTTAGTCTCGATCGAAAATGGCAGCCAAGTGATCGATTATTATTGGGTTAAATTGTCGGAAGTCGGTTCGCAATTACACATTCCAATTACCAATGCAATGACCCCTAATGCTTATGTTTCGGTCAGCGTGATTCAAGCCCATGCGAATAAAAAGAACGACGAACCGATTCGTCTGATGGGTATTTTACCGTTAACCGTCACCGACCCCGCAACACACCTTAAGCCGCAGTTAACCATGGTTAGCGAAGTTGAACCTGAAAGCACATTAACGGTTGAAGTGAACGAAGCTACGGGCCGCAGTTTTAACTATACCTTAGCGGTAGTGGATGAAGGCCTATTAGGGCTCACCCAATTTAGAACCCCTGATTTGCACAAAGGCTTTTATAAAAAAGAAGCCTTGGGCGTTAAAACCTGGGATCTATACGACAGTGTTGTGGGTGCTTATGGCGCCGAACTCGAACAACTATTAGCCATTGGTGGTGATGGTGACTTGGGTGGCAAAGACAATGAAAATGACGAACGTCGTTTCCCTCCGGTTGTTCGATTCTTAGGGCCGTTCCATCTAGAACAAGCCGAAGTCGCGCAGCATAAAATCGACATTCCACAATACCTCGGCGCTGTACGTGTCATGTTGGTTGCCGCTAAAGACGGTGCTTATGGTCGCAGCGAAAAAGAAGTTTTAGTGCGTAAACCACTCAACGTATTAGCGACCTTGCCACGCGTATTAGGCAAAGACGAAACACTGCAAATGCCGATTACGCTATTCACCAGCGACGATAGCATCAACAACGTCAGTATCACGGTGAAAGCCGACGACAAAATTGTGCTATTGAAAAGCGAATTGAATGTTGAATTTGATAAAGCCGGTGAGCGCATGGTTTTTGTGCCGATGCGAGCCTTAAAACTGGGCAGCAGCAAAGTCGAAATTGTTGCTACGGCGACCACCGCGACGTCTGAATTCAGCGCGCAGCAAACCATTCATATTCCTGTGAATGCACAAACTTTACCTGAAAAACGTTTTAAAATGGCCAAGATCGAAGCCGGACAACGTTGGAATGATCAGGCCGAATTGTTTGGTATTGACGGTACGCAAAATGTTGAACTTGAATTCACCACCATGCCGCCAATGAATCTGCAAAACCACTTGCAGTATTTATTAGGCTACCCTCATGGCTGTGTTGAACAGACAACCTCAAAAGCGTTGCCGCAGTTATTTTTGCCAGAATTAACCAACCTTAATGAAGAGCAACTATTAACCAGCCAAAATAACATTGCTGCCGCGATTGATAAACTCAGCCGCCATCAAGCCAGCTCGGGTGGTTTTAGCTACTGGCCAGGTGTTGGCAATGTTAATGATTGGTCTACCAGTTACGCCGGACACTTTTTATTATTGGCGAAAGATCATGGCTACGACGTGCCAGAAAAAATGTTAACGGATTGGAAAATTAATCAAAGCCGCGCCGCCCGAGCATGGACGGCCAGCGCTTCCAATAACCGCAGTCATATCAACTCTTATAAGGCGCAAGCCTATCGCTTATTCACCTTAGCGGTGGCAGGCAATAGTGAAATCGGAGCGATGAACCGCTTCCGCCAAAAACAAGACCTTGATAATTTATCGCGCTGGTTATTAGCCGCCGCCTATCAATTAGCCGGGCAGCAACAAGCCGCCGCGACATTAGCCGCGACGGCACAATTGGATATGAATGATTACGTAGTAAGTGACTACAGCTTTGGCTCAACCTTGCGTGACGAAGCCATGTTACTAATGAGTTTGCTGGTATTAAACGACAGTGATAATAGCGCCAATCTTGCTGAAAAAATCAGTCAGCAACTGGTCGCAGATAACCGTCGTTATAGCACACAAACCACCGCATTTTCATTATTAGCCATGGCGGCGTATAGCGAAAAAAATCAAAGCAATAATAGTAACGTGAGCATTAACTGGCAGCAAAACGAACAGACGCTGGTATTAGAAAAAGCCATTAACCTAATGCCGCTGAATTTGCCGCCACGAAACCAAGGCGCGCTTGATTTAGACGTTAGCGTTCACAATAACGGCAGCGTCCCTGTTTATGCCCAACTGATGAGTGAAGGTATTCCAGAGCTAGGACAAGAGCAGCCGTACAGTAACGAGCTGGCATTAGACGTAAAATACTTTGATGGGGCGAAAGAACGCGACAGAAATGCCATCGATCTTAATACCCTAACTCAAGGCCAAGATATTCTAGTAGTGGTTAATGTGACGAATAACAGTATTCACCCGATTGAGCATCTTGCGTTAACCGTACCGGTCGCCTCGGGTTTTGAAATTCGTAATACCGATGCTTTAGATGCGGTTAATACCAGCAACAACCTTTACGATTATCAAGACATTCGTGATGACCGTATTTACAGCTATCTCAAGCTGGCGGTCGGCGAACGTAAAACCCTAGAGTTTAGAATTAACGCCACGTACCAAGGTCGTTATTATCAACCTGCGGTCATGATTAACGACATGTACGACGAAACCCGAGCAGCGCGTAATACAGGACACTGGGTTGAAATTGCACGCTAAACCCAACCTACGATTATTCGCCATATTGCTCTTGCTAATAATCGTACTCCTCAGCAGCTGGTGGCATTCATTGCCCCAGCCGCTGTTTTCAACACCTTATTCCAGCATCTTATTAGACCGTAATAACCAACTGCTTGAAGCGCGTATTGCCAGCGATGAACAGTGGCGCTTTCCGCCGAGTGAAAGCCTACCTAAATCGTATGTGAGCGCGTTATTATTATTCGAAGATAAACGCTTTTATGAACATAGCGGCATCGACTGGTTAGCGTTAGGTCGCGCGACTTTGCAAAACCTAAAATCGGGCAAAGTAGTAAGTGGTGCCAGTACCCTCAGCATGCAAGTGATTCGCCTTGCACGCAAAAGTGAACACCGCGACTTCAGCACAAAAATAATAGAAAGCCTGCAAGCCTTACGTCTGGAATTTTCGTATAGCAAACAACAAATTTTAAACCTGTACGCTTCGCACGCGCCGTTTGGTGGCAACGTAGTCGGTATATCAGCCGCAAGCTGGCGTTATTTTGGCCGCGGCCCAGACAGTTTATCGTGGGCAGAATCGGCTTTATTAGCGGTGCTGCCCAACAGACCTAACTATTTGCGCCCGGGTAAAAACCAACAAAAATTAAAACAAAAACGCGATCGCCTATTAACCCGATTGCAGCAAGCAGGGCAGTTCGACCAACTGCAATTAGCATTAGCCTTGAGTGAACCCCTACCAGAAAAAATATTAGCATTTCCAAAACGCGCACCGCATTTATTAGAAACCTTGATTAGCCGTACTCATAATAAAAGCGGACTAATAAAAACCAGCCTAAACGGCAACCTACAAGCGCAAGTACAAAACGTAGTAGATCATTACGCCCAGCGATTATTAAACGCGCAAATCACCCACCTAGCCGCAGTAATAATGGACAATAAAACCGGATTGCCCGTTGCCTATATTGGCAACTCGGGTTTTAGCCATGTTCCTCATTCGGGCAAAGGCATTGATTTATTACACCGCTCGCGCAGTACCGGCAGTATTTTAAAACCCTTGTTATACGCCACCATGTTGCAGCAAGGAGAAATAACCCCACTGCAATTGGTAGAAGACATACCAATAAAATTTAAAGGCTATCAACCAGAAAACTACGACCTGGATTATCGCGGCGTCGTACGGGCGAAAAAAGCCCTCGCGCAATCGCTGAATATTCCTGCGGTAAACATGCTAAAACAATACGGCATAAAACCGTTTTATGATTTCTTAAAACAACACGGTATTAGCACCTTACACCGCAGCGCTGAAGGTTACGGATTACCCCTAATACTCGGTGGCGCAGAAGGCACGCTTTGGGAAATGACCCATCTTTATATGCAGCTTGCGCGCATTGCACAAAACTTACCTGCGCAACCGATCAGCCGTTTACCTGCAATTTTTCTAAAGCAAGAAAAGCAAAAAAGCATTTCAAGTTTAACTGCAGGATCGGCTTGGTTAACCCTACAAGCGTTATTAGACGTCAGCCGCCCCGGCAATGAAAACCGCTGGCGACAATTTACCAACAGTCGCCAAGTCGCGTGGAAAACAGGCACAAGCTACGGCTTTCGAGACGGCTGGGCGATTGGCACAACCGCTGAATATACCATTGGCGTTTGGACAGGGAATGCCGAAGGCGGCAGCGTTCCAGGGCTTACGGGCACTCAAGCCGCCGCGCCATTATTATTCGAATTATTTAACCTATTGCCTAAAACGCATTGGTTTAAAAAACCTGAATTCGACCTGCGCCAAGTACGGGTTTGCAAAAATGACGGCTTCCTCGCCACACCGTATTGCGACAGCATAATTGCAGACTTACCATTGGCCTCAACCTACAGCACCGTATCGCCTTATCACGTTCGTATTCATACCGATGCCCAACGCTATCACCGAGTATCATCCGCTTGCGAAGCCGTCCATAAAATACACTCACAGAATTGGTTTACCTTGCCACCGCACATCGCTTTTTATTATCAAAAAAAACACAGCGAATACAAAGCCATGCCCAATTGGCGAGCCGACTGCTTAAACTTTATGACAGCACAAAGCCCAATATCATTTATTTATCCACACAAAAATACCCAAGTGTATTTACCGATAACACTCAGCGGCAACCGCACCAACATGATCAGCGAACTCGCGCATCAATATGCTGGCTCGATAGTTTACTGGTACCTCGATCAAGAATACCTCGGCAAAACACAGCAAATACACCAAATGGAAATGAGCCCAAGTTTAGGCAAGCATGAATTGTTAGTCGTTGATGAAGAAGGCAATCAGCAAACATTAAGTTTTAAAGTACTGAGCCAATAATTCACTCAGCTTAAGCTCAAAACAATCCTTGCTGCGGGTGATGCAAACACACAGTATCACCCACAGAAATTTTGCCCGACTGCACAACCTTTAAACACAAGCCACCATGGCCCATCATCGCCGCAATGCCACCTTTTCCTAGCAGCTCTTCCATACGCAAACACGGATGACACAACGCACCCGCTTCAAAAATAGCCCCACCAATTGAAAACTGCTGATAACGCAGCGCCTCTAAATTCATCCCCTTAATC
>PJEL010002767.1_pt1 | contig 15692 bp, 11 predicted proteins | sample 1853271 | NCBI WGS metagenome assembly PJEL01 (sample SAMN08108733, study PRJNA415343) | Invertebrate metagenome, whole genome shotgun sequencing project. | host: Globobulimina | place: Sweden: Gullmar Fjord | collected 2015-08
GTATAGCCGACAGTCAATGGTCTCTTTTTTCAGCAGCTTCTCCAGCTCTTGGGTTGCTTCTAGTTCTCCCGGCCCGGCAGTCAAGACGAAACAGAGGTCATCACGGTTAACTAACGCTGCCAAGCGGGCATATTGTTCGATGGACAGGTTGTTAGCGGAGCCGCCGTGTCCAGAATGGACAAAAACCAGCTTTTTATCGGTTGGGATCTGCTGTTGGCGATAGAAGACTGCTCTGCATTCTTGCAGCAGTGTCTGGTCCAGGCTCAGGTAAGGGGCGGTAACCGCTGTTTTCAGCTGTGATTGCGGATAGTTGCTGAGGCTGGCCAAGGCCAGATCAACATTGTATTGGTATTCAGGCTTCTCGGATTTTGAACGTTTTTGTTTCAGTCGATGGTTGTATAAAAACTGTGCGGCCTTGGTGGCGGGCGCCCAGCGAACTGGGATCCCCGCTAGCAGGCCTGCCAGGGCGATTCTGGTGGTAGAGAATAGGGTTATCATCAGATCGAAGCGATAGGCCCGCATAGCGCACAGCAGCTGCCAGAATCCGCTTATGCCAGTGTCACTGCCGGGGTCGATCAGTACTTCATCTATCCAGGGGCAGAGTTCGGCCATATCACGCGTATAGGAAGGCACTAGGGCAACAACCCGGCACTCCGGGCATGCCGTTTTTACGGCAGCAAAGCTGGGCCAGGCGAGCATGAAATCTCCCAGTTTATCGTTGCGGATGACCAGGATAGTTTTAGGTGCGGGGCTTTTTTTCATTAAAGACCATTGACTCAATCATTGAAAACTGGACGATTATAGCCTTGAATCCAGTTCCTGCTAAACGAGATTTTCTCGGGCCATAGCGTCTTGGGATTATCAGCATTTCGCTGGGGTTCAGCAACCACTGGCGCTAGTGACATTCAAACCTAGTCGTTGAAATCAATCAGAGATCCATTGATGAAAGTAGCCATCTTGTGTCTTTCGCCCGGTATTGGCGGATTAGAGCTCTATGCTTTGCGAGAATATCTGGCGTTAACGGCGCGCGGCGTGGATTGCGTGCCGATTGTGACTGAAGGCAGTCAGTTAGCCCAGCGCTTTGCAGCAGAGCAGATACCGGTGCTTTCTCTGCAGGTCTCTTTTCGTAAGTTGCCGCTGCTGGCCGCTACCAAGCTGGCATCGCTATTGCGGCACGCGTCCGTTGATATCGTTCATATGCATTTTGCCAAGGATCTGGCATTGGCCGCGCTGGCGAAAAAACGCTATTCATTTGGACTGGTCTATACCCGGCATATGGATATCTCTCGTAGCAAAAAGGATTGGATGCATCGTCTCCTGTATCAGGAAATTGATGGCTTCTGGACGATTACAGAAAGCATGCGCCAGCAGGCGATAGATTATCTGCCAATGGATAGCGATAAAATCCAATGTATTTATTTAGGGGTTGGGGCACCCGTTGGCGACGGCAAGAAAGTAGACTTTTTCTCTGCTCATGAGTTTCCCAGGCGGCAGTTGAATCTGGCGTTATTCGGGCGTATGGAGCGGGAAAAGGGCCAGCACCTGCTAATCGACGCGATGAGCCGCTTAATCGACCAGGGCATGGATCTTTCCGCAACGTTGGTGGGTCATGTCATGGATGCGGACTATAAAAACCAGTTACAGACGACGGTCAACCAACAAGGCCTGCAGCAGCGTATCCGCTTTATCGATTTTATGGATCAGCCGATAGAATCGATGGCTAATTTTGATGCCATCGTACTCACTACATTTAAAGAGACCTTTGGTTTGGTCTTGCCCGAAGCGATGCGGGCAGGCGTGGCTGTTATTGGCAGTAATGCCGGTGGTGTACCCGAAATTATCGATGCTGGTGAAACCGGCTTGCTGTTTGAATCCCGTGATAGTGGCTCTTTGGCTGATGCCATTTCAACCCTTTATGTGGATGCTGACTGTAGACGGGCAATGGCAGGTCGTGGCAAGGAAAAGGCAGATCAGCTGTTTGCAGAAGATCGCCATTTTGATGTCGTGCTGGAGCAGCTGCAGCAGATTTGAGTCGTTTACGTTGTGCTTGTTCGGGCAACGCTATGAATAGCTCATTCCTGGGGCATCCTTGAAGCGTTTATGGGTCCAGAGATACTGTTCTGGAACTTTCAGCACCTGCTGCTCGATCAGTCGGTGGTAGCGTTCAGTATCTTCGATTGGACAATCGCTGGGATAATTTTCGAAAGGTGGCTGGATCTCTATATTGTAGCCGTTACGGCCCCGTGAAAACCATACTGGGATAACGGCTGCCTTGGTGATTTTGGCAAGATTCGAAGTAGCGGTGGCACTATGGGCTGGCTGCTCAAAAAAACTGACCAGTGAGCTGTGACGGCCCTGATGCTGCTGATCAGGAGCGAACCAGAGCACTCCGCCTTTACGCAGATGGCGCACCGACTGGATCATGTTTTCTTTGACGATGGCGCCGTCGGTGTTTTTGTTTCTGCCCTTGCTAGTGAAATACTCAAGCAATGGGTTATTCATCTTCCGATAGACCGGAGCGAAGCGGAAATGCAGGCTCAGTAGGCGCAGACAGATCTCCATATCGGTAAAATGAGCTCCCAGTAAGATGATCCCCTGATTTTGCTCTTTAGCTTTTTCGATATGTTCCAAGCCCGTTATTTCGTCTATCAGTGGCATCAGCTGTTGGGGTTTGGCCCACCAGCATAGCGATGTTTCAAAAAAGGAGATGCCGAGAGATTCGAAATGCTCGCGGATCAGCTGTTCTACCTGTTGATCCGCCATTGCAGGAAAGCAGTGTCGAATATTGGCTCGCGCCACGGCCACGCGTTTGGGGATTAACCGGTAGATCAGTTTTCCCAGCATTCTGCCGGCCGCCAGTTGGCCGTTAAAGGGCAGTAGCATCACCAGGCGTAGAAAACCGAGCCACAACCAGATCAGCCAGTATTTGGGGTGCAGGAAATCAGAGTAGTGTTCCGTGTTTCGGCTCATGATTCCATCTGCTGATAGAGACCGCGATAGATCCCGCCGTGGTCCATTAGCTGCTGATGGCTGCCCATCTCTTTGATTTCACCCTTATCCATCACCACAATGCGGTCAGCTTTTTCGATGGTCGATAGCCGGTGCGCCACGATAATGGTGGTCTTATCGGCGCATAGCTGCTCTAGCGTGGCCTGTACCTGGCGTTCTGACTCATTGTCCAGGGCGGAAGTGGCTTCATCCAGGATCAGTACCGGCGCTTGCCGATAGAAAGCTCGTGCCAGCGCTAATCGCTGTCTCTGACCACCGGAGAGCATGCTGCCCCCTTCGCCGACGGGGGATTCGATACCTGCTTCCATTTCAGCGACAAACTGCTCTGCATGAGCCTGACGCAACGCCTGACGAACTCTTTCGGGATCGGGGCCATTAAGGTCACCAAAGGCAACGTTTTCAGCCACGCTTTCGTCAAACAGCAGCACTTCTTGATCAACATAGGCAATATGCTGGCGCAAACTGCTTAGGGTTAGCTCGCGGATGTCCACGCCGTCAAAGCGGATCAACCCCTGCTGAGGTGCATAGAAGCGCGGTATCAGTTGGGTGAGGGTGGTCTTACCGCTGCCGGACGCACCTACCAAGGCAACTGTCTCGCCGGCTTTGATAGATAGATCAATATTGCTGAGGGCGGAGGAATCGTCATCGGCATAGCTGAAGGTCAGCCCTTCAATTTCAATATTACCGTTGAAGTCCTTTAGTTCCTGGCGGCCAGTGTCTTGCTCCTTGGCCTCATCAAGCAGGGTAAATATGCTTTCTGCTGCGGCCATGCCGCGCTGGAAGGGTTCTGCCAGGCTAGTCAGGGCACGTATGGGGGAAAACAGCATTCCCATGGCAGTAAAGAAGGAGATAAAGGTACCCGGTGTCATGGCTGATTCGCCCTCGAAATTGGCAGCGGTATAGACGACGCAGGCCAACGCAAGGGAGATGACGAACTGGACAATGGGGGAGTTACAGGCACTGATAAATCTTAATTTATTAGAGTTCTGGCGGAACTGATTGGCAACTCCGTGAAATTTTTTGGCCTCTTGCTGTTCGGCGCCATAGAGTTTGATCAGTTTGTGGCCTTTGATGCTTTCTTCCAGACGGTGAGTCAGGTCGCCCATGCCTACCTGAAGTGCGCGGCTGGATTTGCGCATGCGCTTACTGACCACGCTGATAATCAGGCCAATTACGGGTGCGGTTATCAGTACCATCAATGACAATTGCCAGCTTTGATAGAACATAAAGCCCAGTAGGCCTAGGACTTTCAGAGAGTCACTGACCAGAGTCATCCAAACATGGCTGACCGTCACCGATACCTGTTCCACATCGTAGGTGATTTTTGACAGCAGTTTACCGGTGGTGCTGGCATCCATAAATCGCTGCGGTAGCTGTTGGATCTGCCGATGCATATCCGTGCGGATGTCCATTATCAACCGGGTAGCAATAACCGCTAGCGCCATGGTACTGAGAATTCGACCAATGCCACGCAGCAGAAAAATCCCCACCAGCGCCAAGGGAACCAACAGAATTGTCTGAGGATCCTTGGCAATAAAAGAACCGTCGATCATCGGTTTCATCAATGCGGCGACAGCGGGCTCTGTCGATGCAACAACAGCCATGCTGAGAATAGCGATGATGGCCTTGCCCCAATGTGGGCGTATGTATACGAATAGTCGCGCAATTAGAAATCGGTTAGTCATCGTTGGGGTTCATTTCTTAAATTGCCTGCGGGACTGGTATGCCACCTTAGCGGACAGTACGGTCACCGTGATTAAACCAAGCTTTCCTGTAATAACGCAGCATAAATCAGAAACGACTTGGTTAAGAATAAATGCGCCATTCTAGCATAGGAAATTCCCGGATAGACAGTAGCTACAGGGGCTAGCGAAGGCCGGTCGAACTTCTTGCTGTTACTGTTTAGCGGCAGCAGATGTGTGCATGAGCTCAATTGTGGCTTGAGCCTGAACTTTGCAAGCATCCTGATAGGGTTGTGTCAGTTTCGCCGCTGTCTGGCTCAGCCGCTGACGTTGCTCAGGATTGGCGATTAGCTGGCTGAGCTGCTGGCCTAGTTGGTCAGGAGTGTTAGCCTGCAGTAGGGCTTGGTGCTGGATAAACGCTTCACTAATTGAGAGGAAGTTTTTCATATCAGGCCCCACCAATATCGGGCAGAGGCAGGCCGCTGGCTCGAGAATATTGTGGCCGCCCACGTCGCAGAAACTGCCAGCGACCCAGGCCATATCCGCTGCACAATAGAGCTGTAGTAGCTCGCCGAGGGTGTCTGCCAGATACACTTGCGTGTGTGAGTCTACGGTGCTGGTATCTTGTGATCGGCGTTGATGACTAAGACCTGACTGCAGGCATAGCTCGGCTACGCGATCAAAGCGTTGAGGATGCCGGGGTACCAGCACCAGTAGCGCGTCCGGGTACTGGTTTATAATTTGCTGCTGACAGTTGAGGGCGATTTCTTCTTCTCCCTCATGGGTGCTGGCTGCTAGCCAGATAGGTCGGTCAGTTCCCAAGTATTGTCTAAGTTGCTGTCCCTGTTGGCGAACCTGTGCAGATATTTGCAGGCTGTATTTAAGATTTCCAGCGATCTGAATGGCTTTGCTGCTAACCCCCAGAGTCCGAAAGCGTTGTGCCACTATCTCGTTTTCTGGCAGTACCAGTGCAGCCCGGGCCATGGTTTTTGCCATCAACGCGGCCAACAGTTTTTGGTAGCGTTTTAGTGAGCGTTCACTGAGGCGGGCGTTGGCCAGACAGATGGGTATCTGCCGTTCGCTGCAGGTTGACCAGAGGTTGGGCCAGATCTCTACTTCCATCACCAGCAGTAAAGTCGGCCGGATTTGATCAATAGCCCGCTTAACCACCGGACCTAGATCACTGGGGGCATAGAGGTGGATATCTCCCGCAAGCAGGGCTTTACTGATTTCGTCGGCACCGGTGGCGGTGGTTGTGGTGGCAACAAAACCACCGTCATAGCCCTGATCTCTCAGCGAGCTGATGAGCAGGGCGGCGGCCTTAGCCTCTCCGAGGGAGGCCGCATGAATCCAGATCGGGGCTTCGGGTAGCGTTTTACCCTGATAGCGTGCCAGCCGTTCTTGCCAGCGGGCTGGATCTTGCTGTCTGGTTTTCCACAGCAATATGGGTGTCAGCAGCCACAGCAGCGTCTGATAAAGCGCGGATTGGATATAAATCCTCATTGGCTGGGGGTTGATCCTGTGGTTTCGGCCATCAGCTGGTCAAACTTCTTCAACACCTGCTTACTACTGATGCCCGACATCACATCCGGGGCTCTGACCCGGGTTCCCCAGGCAATATCCTCCACGGAGCAGTTAAAGTGCTCGCGCACCTGTTGTGGGTATTGGTTGACTACCCAGTCCCTAGACAGATAAGGCGCGGCGCGATCAGGATTGGTACTGGCATAGAGCCCGAGCACTGGGGTATTCATAGCGGTACCCATATGTGCTGGGCCTGAATCTGGGGCAACCACTAGGCGTGCTTGATCGATCAGCGCCAGTAGGACTTTTAGCGGTGTTTTGCCAATCAGATTAATGGGCTTATGATTGGATAATTGACTGATTTGCTCACCGAATTCACGTTCCATCGCGGTCGTGCCGCCGGTCATCAGTGTTTCCAGGCCATATTTTTCATAAGCATGATCAATCACCTCGGCGTAGCCCTCGGGTAACCAGTTACGGAAATTCCGGGCGCGTTGTTGGGAGCAGGGGCTTAATACTAAATAAGGTCCAGCAGGGATGAGTGTGGCTGCTTGCTCACGGGCTGCCTCCGGGATATAGATATTCCAGCTCAGCGGATGGGGATTAACGCCCAGGGCGTGGGAAAAATCCAGAAATCCTTCCAGTACGTGAGCTCGGGGATGAGAGGGAAGATGGTAGCGGGTAAACCAGTGCTGATAATCTTTGGCCCGGTCACGGTCATAGCCAATGCGAATGCGAGCAGGAATAAACAGCGACAAAATCGATGCCCGCAGCGCCTGCTGCATGTGGAGCAGGATATCGAACTGGCATCCGCGCAGCTGTTTGCGGATTTCCAGCATGCCTTTTAGGCCGCTGCTCTTGTCATAAGCCAGCAGTTCAATGCCTTCAAGACCCTGCAATAGTTGCAGTTCCGTTTTGCCCAGAATCCAGGTTATGCGACAATCGGGCCACTGTCGTTGTAGTGCCCTTACCGTAGGCACCGCATTACAGACATCTCCCAGGGCAGATAGACGCAGGATACAGATTGACTGTGGTGCCCGTTTAAGCGGCAGCTGTATAGGTTTTGTTAATGTCACCGATAAAATTCCAAAGCCTTCAACAGGAAGGCACAACCCTATTGGTTGTGCCAGAACTGGTTGAGCATATTACTCCATCTTGGTTTGATCTCAACTGGTGGCGTGATCAGGGGCAGCTAGAGAGCTCAGCTCCCGGTCGGGGGGAGAGCTATTTTGTCAATCTTCGCTTGCCTCCGCATCAGGAAAAACAGCAGCTGGCGATGGTCTGGCGCCATTATCGTCGCGGCGGTCTGGTTTCCCGTTTTAGTGAGGATAGCTATGTTTGGCCGGGATTGACAAAAACTCGGCCCTGGCTGGAATTACATCTGACCGCCGACCTGTATACCCGCGGGCTGCCCGTGCCTCGGCCATTGGCAGCACAGGTGGTGCGTGAAGGTCTGTTTTATCGGGCGGATCTGCTCACTGAGCGTTTAGACAAGGTCAAATCCATGGCCGAACGTTTGTCAGATACAGAAATTGCGTTGCCCTGGAGTGAGATCGGCACCACGATAGCCAGTTTTCATCACGTTGGTCTTGATCATGTGGATCTGAATATCCGTAATATATTGTTGAGCGACGATAACCAAGTTTATCTGATTGATTTTGATCGTTGCCGTTTTCGTAGTTCGGCAAAAGGTTGGAAAAATAGTAATCTGGAGCGGCTGCGCCGTTCTATCGATAAAGAATTTTCTGACCTTGCCTGTGATCTAGGCTGGCAGCAATTACTGCAGGGCTATGGCGATACTGAGGCCGTAAAGTAACCTGGGAATGGAAAAATCCTCCTCATTTGGAGTGAATTTCATGACTTCTGTTCAGGGCAATTCCCTTTTCTGACGTTGGTGATTACAATCTTCCCTTGAGCCGTTCTGCAATCCATTGCTTTGTTTATGCGCTGCCGTGCTTTAGTCTACCGGCAATATTTATTCGAATGGTTTCAAGTGGGATTTTTCTGACTTTTTGAGGTAGCTACTACATGTCTGCGTTTGGTTCCGTGTTCATGCCAGAAATGGCAATATCCTGGTTTGACGGCTCAGCTTGGAGTGAACCTGAGATGGTCGCCAGTGATAGCATTCAGCTGCATCCCGGTGCTCATGTGCTGCACTATTCCAGTACCTGCTTTGAAGGTTTGAAGGCTTTCCGCCATGAAGACGGCTCCATTAAGATTTTCCGCATCGATCGCAATATGGCGCGCTTTGTTCAGAGTAGTCAGCTGTTAGCATTACCTGAGATCGATCCGGCAGTCACCACCCGAATGATTACTGACAGCGTTGCTCACTTCGCTGCTGAGGTGCCTGCGCCTCCGGGATCGATGTATATCCGCCCGACGCATTTTGGTACTGAACCGGCCATTGGTAAGGCCGCAGCGCCGTCGATGACCTCCTGTCAGTACATTTTGCTGTCACCAGTAGGCGATTATTTTGCCGGTGGTGATGCCTGTTTACGTTTACTGATTGATGATCAAGGCATGCGCTGTGCGCCTCATAACGGCATGATCAAGAGCGGCGGTAATTACGCCAGCGCCTTGCGGCCTATTATGGAAGCGCGCGCTAAGTATCAGGCAGATCAGGTTCTATTTTGCCCAGATGGTGATGTGCAGGAGACCGGTGCGGCAAACTTCCTGTTGATCGACGGTGATGAAATCATTACCAAAGCGCTGGATGAAAGCTTCCTCCATGGAGTGACTCGCGAATCCATTCTGACCATTGCTCGAGATTTGGGCATGACCGTGACTGAGCGTCAGCTAAGTGTAGAGGAATTGCTGGAACGGGCATCAAAGCCTGGCTGTGAAGCTGCTCTGTCGGGTACCGCTGCGGTACTGGCTCCGGTGGGTACACTGATTTATAACGGTAAAGAGATCGCGGTTGGCAGTGGTAAGGTGGGTGAAACTACCGTGAAACTGCGTCAGACCTTGAACGACATCCAGTGGGGCAAGACGGAAGACCGTCACGGTTGGCTGACCAACGTCGAGCTGTAAACGCAGATACGTGGTGTGATAAAAAGTACATAGGCATGATTAAAAAAGCCTTACTGCAATCAGTAAGGCTTTTTTGTATATACAGATAAATATTTGGATTATTTAACGGCCGTCGATGTGCCGATCACTCGATCCCAAATGGCGGCAACAGCACGACGCAGGTCTAGCACTTCTTGTTCGCTGATGACGTTGGACTGGCCCTGTAACGAGCGACGATGCCCAATCGAACGGTAAGATTTATAGGCTTCACGCAGCAGCTCGGCATCTTCTGCCGGTAACAGCTCGCTTTGTTCTACCGCATCCAGAATACGAATATTATCGGTATAGCTGGTTAATTCTGGCTTTTCGGCGGTATGGGCTAAGGCAAAGTATTGCACCAGAAACTCTATGTCGACGATCCCCCCGGCATCTTGTTTTAAGTGGAAAACGCCGGACTCCCCCTCTTTGCTCTTCTTCGATCCCAGATGCTCGCGCATCTTCAGCCGCATCTCCAATACATCCTGGCGTAATTTGTCGGCCTCCCGGGATTGCCCGAGAACTTCTTTGCGGACCGCTTCAAAGTCACGGCGCAACCGAGGACAGCCGGCAACTACTCGCGCACGCACTAATGCCTGATGTTCCCAGGTCCAGGCTTCCTTGAGCTGGTAATCACGGAAGGACTTTAGCGAGCTGACCAGCAGCCCTGAGGCTCCTGAGGGGCGCAGCCGCATGTCTACTTCGTACAGCTGACCTGAGGTCGTGGCGGTATTGAGAAGATGAATGATGCGCTGACCCAGGCGGGTAAAGAACACCTGGCTATCCAGTGGTTTGGCACCGTCGGTGGCCAGATTAGCCGCCGCGTTGTGGATAAAGACCAGATCTAGATCGGAGCCGTAACTCAGCTCGATACCGCCCACTTTACCGTAGCCCACCACGATAAAGTCCGGATCACAGGGCACTCCGGGCTCACGCTGCGGGGCTCCATGCTTTTCCGTCATCATTCGCCAGGCCATTTTTAGTGCGCCATCGAGGATAACCTCGGCGATGTAGGTCAGGTAATCACTGACCTTCATCAATGGCAGCGCGCCGGTGATTTCAGCCGCAGCGACTCGTAATACATGGGCGTTCTTGAAGTAACGCAGGGCTTCCATCAACTGTTCGGTATCATCCTCGGGAATGCGCAGCAGTTGTTGGCGTAATTCGTCCTCCAGGGCTTCTCGGTCAGGGGGACTGTACAGACTTCTGACATCGATTAGCTCATCTAGCAGGATGGGTTGCTTGGCCAGCAGGTCGGCAAACCAGGTGCTGGCTGAGCAGAGCCGAACCAATTGCGCCAAGGCACCGGGGTTTTCAATGAGCAGGATAAAATAGGCGCTCCGTCGTAGTACCGCTTCTACCAGTTGCAATGACCTGGCCAGGGTTTGTGTGGGCGCTTCGCAGTTGGCGACGGCTTCGAGCAATAGCGGCATTAGATTGTCCAGACGCTCACGGCCGATCTGTTGCATCACCTCTACCTTGCGGCTGGCACGCAGGTTAGCGATCAGTCGCAGGGCTTCACTAGCGTCTTCATGGCCATGCTGCTGTAGAAAGCTCTGTGCTTGCTCGTTGGAGAGCTCGTCCTGCCATAGTGGTTGCCAATCGATAGGGTCTTGAGCGTCTTCGTCATCATTCTGGACCGGTGCGATAACTTCGGCAAAATGCTTTTCAACCCGCTGCCGGTGTTGCTCAAGGGTTTGGTAGAAATCATCCCAAGTAGTAAAGCCCATGGCATAGGCCAGTCGTAGCTGGCCGAGTTCGTCGCCCGGTAATTCCTGAGTCTGTTGGTCGGCGAATGCTTGGATGCCATGTTCGGCATTTCTTAAAAAACGATAGGCTTGCAGCAGTTCATCGGCAGCCTGTTGCGGCATGCCGACGGTTTCTGGCAACAGCGCCAGGATATTGCGTAGTTCCCTTTGTTGTAGTCGGTTATCCCGGCCGCCACGAATGAGCTGAAAGGCTTGGGCGATAAACTCTACTTCACGGATACCGCCGGAACCCAGTTTGACGTTGCCCTGCAGGTTTTTCCGCCGCACTTCACGGTTGATCATTGCCTTCATGTCGCGCAATGATTCAAAGGCGCTGAAATCGAGATATTTACGATAGACAAACGGGCGCAGCATCAGCAGTAGCTGTCCCCCCGCCTGTTGGTCACCTGCCATGACCCGGGCCTTGATCATGGCGTAGCGCTCCCAATCTCTGCCTTGGTCCTGGTAGTACTCTTCCATTGCCGCGAAACAGGGCGACAGGATGCCGGACTGGCCATAGGGGCGCAGTCGCATATCGACCCTGAAGACAAAGCCATCGGCGGTGTTGTTATCCAGCGCCTGAATCAGTTTCTGTCCCAGACGATTGAAGAAGGTCTGGTTATCGAGGCAACGCTTGCCCCCTTGGGTTTCACCATTATGAGGAAAGGCAAAAATCAGATCGATATCGGAGGACAGGTTCAGTTCCTGAGCGCCAAGTTTGCCCATGCCCAGCACCACCATTCGCTGTTGTTCTGGTTCCTGATACTCAGTCTGTCGCGAATAGGGCGTGCCCCAGTTGTCACAGGCCCACTGATATAACCAATTCAGCGCCTGATCGGTACAGGCGTCGGCCAGATCACTGAGGTCACGGGTGGTTTCTTCCAGCTCGGCCTGGCGGCTCAGGTCACGCCAGACAATCCGCACCATCTCACGGTTACGGAACTGACGCAGAGTGCTATGCAGTTGAGCTTCGGTAGCAACACTGTGTAATTGTTGCTTTAAGGTTTCTAACAGGTGCCCGCTGGGGTAGCTGCGATATAGATCTGTGATCAGTTCGGCTAAACAGTGCTGTTTGCGACAGCATTGAGTGGCAACGAAATCGCTGCAGGCCCAGACCTGAGCTAATTGCTGCCAGAAACTCTGCGGTTGTTGCTGAAGTATAGCGGTGGTGTTGTCATCGGTATTGTCGATGAAATTTTGCCAATGACGGTTAACGGCGTCGTGGAGTTCTGCTGGCACTGTTTCCAGTAGGGGACCCTGCATGGTTGTATCCTTCAATGTGTCGACCTCAGTCCATCAGGTTATGTTAATTTATTTGCTCGGATCAAGGAATTAAGCCGCTTCAGCGTTTTGTTATCGTCGATTATCCAGAAACACTCGGTAACTGAGTTGTAGCAGGCACTGGGCCAGGGGTTGTCCTTTCAAGAGTTGCTGGACGTGTTCTAAGCGCTGTTTACGATCAGCTTCATCACTATAGTGGTTGGGGTATTGCTGCTCCAGAATCCAGGGTGCCAGTAGCTGCTGCAGTTGTTGGCAGCTCTGTGCTAATTGTTCGCTGGTGATGGTGGTGAGTACGATGGGACTGGTTGAAATCAGAGCCTGAAGCTCCTGTAATCGTAACAATAGCGGGTATAAATGACCGGGGCTGCGGTCAAATTCGAAATTCTCGATCAACGATTGGCAACATTCCAGCAGATATTCCAGCAGCGCAGAAGGGTGGTCGCTGGCGTTACCCGCAAATGGTTTGATTTGTTGATGCTGGACAATCGTTTTCCTCTGCAGACGGTAGCCTCGCTCAGCCTTGCTAACGCGGGTGATCCTCAGGGGAATTGTTTTAGCCAGTTCCAGCGCCAGGGTGAAAATTAACAGCGGGTCTCCCGATACTAGCTCTAGCTCTATTTCGCTGATCGGGTCGGATGCCGGTTGGTCGTCATGGTTTTGTGGATGGTCTCCGGAAACGGCAAAGCCATGATCCAGTACCAGTTCAATACGCGCCTGACGGTTATCTTCTTTCACTTCCAGTTGCCAAGCGGTGCGCAGAAAATCGGTGTTAAAGGCTGGTTGCAGATCCGCTAGAACAACGGATTCAGGCAGTGACTGGGGCGGCAACAAGGCGATATCCAGCTTCGCTTCTGGCAGATCCCACTCCCACTCTTGGCGCTGATGGAGACCACCGCTGCTGATTCCTTTCGATTTTAAGGTTTGGATAAAACGCTCGCCCTGACGACGAATCCGTAATGCTACACGGTGTTGGTTGAGTGCCTGGTTCGGAGTGTCAAAATAGATATTAAACAGCTGGCGTTGTTCGCGATCAGCTATGCTGAGTTGTTGTAATAGCGGGTGTTGTAGCAATTGTTGCTGTGCAGATGGCGGTAAGCTCAATTTAAGTTCTATTTCCTGAGCCATGGGATACCTCAACTTATTGACTAATAATCAACCGTCTAGCCAGTGTATATGCAACCGATGTGCAACAGCTATAGTTTGTTAAACCTTTGTTTTACATTGGCTATCAGTATCTTAGAAAGACACTGTGTTTTTGACGGTTTTACTACAAAACGATGACGGCCGCCCGTATAATTGGCCGAATTTTTAACCTTAAAGGTATGCCATCATGGTAGCAAATAGTTCCTTTTTGAAGATGTTTGCGAAGTCACCGGTTAAGCCGATGCAGAAGCACATCGAGAAAGCACATAGCTGTGCATCGGAATTAGTCTCGTTCTTTGAGGCAGTGATGGTCAAGGATTGGAAAAAAGCTAAAACCATTCAGCAACGGATCAGCCGTTTAGAGCAGGAAGCCGATGTGCTTAAGCGTGGTGTGCGTTCACATCTGCCTAAGAGCTTGTTTATGCCGGTGCCTCGTACCGACCTGCTGGAATTGCTGCGAATGCAGGATATGATCGCCAACAAGGCGAAAGATATTGCTGGCATCATGTTGGGGCGGAAGATGGAAATACCTGCCCAACTAGCAACACCCATGATTGAATATTTGAAAAGTTCACTAGCCGTGACAGCGCAGGCGGTTGCTGCGCTGAATGAGCTGGATGAATTGGTTGCCACCGGCTTTCGTGGTCGCGAAGCCGATGCGGTAGCTGAAATGATCAATGTATTAGATGAGCTGGAGCATAAGACAGATTTGCTCGAGCGCGACATTCGTCTTGCTCTTTTTGACGTGGAGAAGGATCTTCCTCCTATCGATGTGATGTTCCTATACAAAATCATCGAATGGATCGGCGAGCTGGCTGACCGTGCCCAACAGGTCGGCAGTCGTCTACAGTTATTGCTGGCGCGATAGCTTAATCCTTAACCATTAATTCTCTGGAAGATTCTCCATGACTATCATTGCAGAATACGGTGATGTGCTGGTTATCCTAGCCTGTGTTTTCGGTTTCTTTATGGCCTGGGGTGTTGGTGCTAACGATGTAGCCAACGCTATGGGTACCTCCGTTGGCTCAAAAGCGCTCACCATCAAGCAGGCGATTATTATCGCCGTCATTTTTGAATTTGCCGGTGCTTATCTGGCCGGTGGTGCAGTTACCAAAACCATCCGTAAGGGTATTATTGACCCTGGTGTCTTGGGGCAGAACCCAGAGTTGCTGGTGTTCGGTATGATTGCAGCGTTGCTGGCGGCGGGTATCTGGCTGTTGATCGCTACTCACTACGGTTGGCCTGTATCCACTACTCACTCCATTGTTGGCGCTATCGTTGGTTTTGCCGCGGTGGGTATTTCCGTGGATGCGGTGGCCTGGGGCAAAGTGGGTAAAATTGTTGCCAGTTGGGTGGTCTCGCCGGTCATCGCGGGCAGTCTGGGCTTTTTACTATTCAGGAGCGTGCAGCGGCTGATACTGGATACGGCTAATCCTTTCGCTAACGCTAAAAAGTACGTCCCGGTTTATAGCTTTATCGTGGGCTTTATTATTGCCATGGTAACTTTCACCAAAGGCCTTAAGCATATTGGTCTAGGGCTGAGTTTTGGTGAGAGTGCACTCTACTCTGTGATTGCTGGCGCGGTGGTATATATCGCTGCTAAGTATCTGCAGCGCGACATCACCCAGTCGGCGGAAGAAAACCGTGATTACCAATTCACCGGTGTGGAAAAAGTCTTTGGTGTGTTGATGATGTTTACGGCCTGTGCCATGGCCTTTGCTCACGGTTCCAATGATGTTGCCAATGCGATTGGTCCCCTGGCCGCGGTTATCTCCATCGTCGGTGCCGGTGGTGAAGTGGCGCAGAAATCGATCATGCCGGCCTGGATTCTGATACTGGGTGGTGCAGGAATCGTGTTGGGGTTAGTGATGTATGGCCATAAGGTGATTGCCACTATCGGTAACAATATTACCGAACTGACGCCAAGTCGTGGTTTCGCGGCAACGTTGGCTGCGGCGACGACGGTTGTTATTGCCTCCGGTACCGGCTTGCCAATTTCTACCACCCACACGCTTGTTGGTGCGGTATTGGGTGTAGGTATCGCTCGTGGCCTGTCTGCATTGAATCTACGCGTAGTCGGCACCATCTTCATGTCCTGGATTGTGACCCTGCCAGCAGGTGCGGGATTGGCGATACTGTTCTTCTTTATCCTGAAAGGGGTATTTGGAGCCTAAATAACGGTTTCAAGGTTAAAAGTAAGGCCCACTGCGAGTGTTCGTGGTGGGCCTTTTTTATGGTTCTAGATAGTAAAGAATTGATTCAA
>PJEL010002768.1_pt1 | contig 15690 bp, 12 predicted proteins | sample 1853271 | NCBI WGS metagenome assembly PJEL01 (sample SAMN08108733, study PRJNA415343) | Invertebrate metagenome, whole genome shotgun sequencing project. | host: Globobulimina | place: Sweden: Gullmar Fjord | collected 2015-08
GACTGCCATTTGGTCATGCCCATGACATAGTCGCCTTCTTTAAAGGCCGCGTTATTGGATTTAGTGACAACGGCAACACCACTTCCCAGCATAGGTTCGCCAATTTCCGCGCTTGCAGAATAGCTTTTGCTCGCATTCATACGGCCACGCATATATGGATCCAACGACATGTAAATTGTCTTCATGACAAATTCACCGTCGGCTGGCTCAGGAATTTGAGTTTCAACCATCTCGAAGTTATCTGGCGTTGGCTCTCCGTGTGGGCGAGATTTCAGCAGCCATTGTTTGTTTAATTCAGTCATGAGGTTTCCTAGTTTTTCTTGTTAAAATTCATGATCTCCGAATTGGAGACAGTGTCATACAGTCGTTCCACGAGTTGCGCCCGATTGTCGAGAACGGCTGACTGGTTGATATACTGCTTGTCGGTTATTTCATTTTTGTCGACCGACAAAGGAGCACCCATGACCAGCGCATGGGCAATAAAGCGGCTATTTGAACCGTTCTTTTTATTATATTCTTCAAGTTTATCGCGATAGGATTGCAGAAGATCTACATCATCAATAACTGCTTCAGAAATACTGGCATCCAATCCCTTTGCAAGTGCCTGTTGCATCACACTTTCGCTGGGTAAAATCAGGATCGCCAATTCTTCTCTGTCATGCCCCGCAATAACAATATCTCGGGCAATTGGATCAAGCGCATCTATCAGTTTAAGACGGAGCTCTCCGGTACCAACCCAGCTGCCGTTTGCGAGCTTGAAATCTTCAGATACACGGCCACTGAAGGTAAGGCCCTGTTCCAGATTATCTGGATTTTCAAAACTAACGGCATCACCGATACAGTAGAAACCCTCATCGTCGAAATATTCATCCGTTAGATCCGGACGTTTATAATATCCCGTGTGAACGTGAGGGCCCTTAATGCGGATTTCGAACTTGTCACTCACAGGCACCAATTTGACTTCAACGCCGGTGTAAGGAACGCCAATTAATCCAACTTTTTCTGAATTCCAGTACACAGCTGTGCCGGTACCCGTTGTCTCAGTTGATCCCCAACCTGTTCCAAACGGCATCCGCATGCCCGTATATTTAACAGAGAGGACTTGCATTCGTTCAAAAAGCTCTTGTGATAACGCCGCGCCGCCATATTGGCAGATCTTGACGCGATCAAAAAATGCAGTGGCAAGGTCTTCATCTTTTTCGAGTTGATCAAGAAGAAAACTGAAAGCCGTCGGTACACTGCTAAATCGGGTTGGTCTGATCCGCTTGATATTCTCAAAAGTTCTTTGAAACAATCCCGGCACCGGTTTTCCGTCATCCATATACATGGTGCCTGCAAGGCGCATGATACCAAAGAAATTGACATTTCCTCCAAAGGTGTGATGCCACGGTAACCAGTCTAGAAATACAGAAGGATCATTCAGAGGATCACGAGGTTCAGCAATCATCGAATGCATTTTTTGAGAAGAACAGATCATTCGATGTGTATTGGGAACCGCTTTTGGCATTCCAGTAGAACCAGAGGTAAACAGGATTTTGGCAAGGGTATCCTCCTCCACTTTATCAAAAGCTGTATCTACGGCTTCCTGATCAAGATCTGCACAGAGATCATCAAAACGACGACCGCCATGGTCATCGCCGACCAAAGTAACCACATCCATGCCGTCTTGATAAATGGCGTCAATAGCTTTGCCATATATTTTTCCATCTTCGGCAAAGATCATTTTTGCTTCAACCAGTTCGGCGGCATAACGCAACTTGGAAAAATCCCGCGTCATTAAAGAGTAAGAGGGAGAAACAGGCACAATTGGAATCCCTACCTGAATCGCTCCCATAGAGAGCAAGGCATGAGCGAAGCTGTTACTCGACAATATCAGGATTGGCGTATCTGAATTATAATTATTCTTCAAAAGCCAACTACTGACTTGATCTGTTTTTAATCTTGCTTCTGCATAGGATAATTCAGGCCAGTTTTCTTCAGGCCCACATTTTACCAGAAAAGCACGATCTGGAAATTCCACGGCAGCATTCCTGAGGAAAGCGGCTGCATTTATTTCATATTCACCAATTGCAAGATTACTCTTAATCCGATAAGAGCCATCTTTTATTTTTGTTACAGAAACGTCCGGGACCGGACGGTTAAGCTGTCTGAATGGAACCATGTGAGGCATGCCAGCCATTTACTCCCTTAATTTTTGTTTCAGTTTTTTTAGGCAGACTGTTATTCTGACCATATTGACAAATTGTCACAAAGAATTCCAGCGTCAGCCGCAAAAAAAATAAAAAGGGTATAAGGATAGCGATCGATGACGGACATAACCGAACAGCCAGTGGGTACAGACCGTGCCAGCAAACGAAAAGCCGAGAAAAGAGAACGGCTTCTTGCCGCAGCACGTAAATTGTTTATCCAGCGCGGCTATCATGAAACGCGACCGCAAGATATCGCTCGCGAAGCAGACGTTGCACACGGAACTTTCTACAGCCACTTCAATGACAAACGGGAAATCTTCCTCGCTTTTGCCAGCGAAGCTCAGGAAGATCTGAACAATTATGCTCAGTCCCGTATCCCCAAAGTAAGGAGTTTTGAGGAATATCTTCATTACTCTTTGACTGCCATTCAGGAATTTGCTGAACAAAATCCAGGGTTACTCCGATCTGCATTGGTAGATACCAAGGTATTTGATCCAACAGATTCGACTGCAAAGGTTGTTCGAAGCAAATTCGCCGCCGGATTTATCAAAGCCCTCAAAATTGCGAAGGAAACCGGTGAACTCTGTGATGATGTGGATCCGGATTTGATGGGCCATGCGATGATGGGACTTATCCAATCCTCCGCCCCGCAATCCTACCGCATGGGAAAAAGCCGCGAAGAATTTGTAAGTTTAATGACGAATTTCCTGACCCGCGCCATGGTAAAGAACCCGAAGAATTTGTAAAAACTGGGGTCTCGTTATCCCCAGGGACCTTTTTTTGGTCGAGGTTCTTTCCGTTTTGGCGGCGCAGTATGAGGAACAGCTCCAGCAGAAGAGATTGAACGCCGGGTTGAAGATGAGCGTTTTCTGACTTTCATTGAAGCCGCAGTGAAATTTCCTTTCACCATCTCCCGAAGTTTCTCAACCCGGTTTGATGTGGAAGGATGTGTTGAAAAAAGACTGTCTGCTCTTTTCCCGTGAAGCGGATTAATGATGAACAGACTGGCAGAGGCAGGATTTCTTTCCGCTGTTGGGTTTTCTACCCGCTCCGCGCCTTTCTCAAGCTTCAGAAGCGCACTGGCAAGCCATTCAGGATTACCGCAAATCTCTCCGCCTGCTTTATCCGCTGAATATTCACGTGTCCGGCTAATCGCCATTTGCACAAGCATGGCTGCAAATGGGGCAAGGATCATCAATGCGATCGTCCCGACTATCCCCAGATTGTTATTCCGGTTTCCGCCAAAGAACAGCGCAAAATTAGCCAGCATACTGATCGCACCCGCAATTGTTGCGGTTACAGTCATGATCAAGGTATCGCGGTTTTTAATATGAGCCAGTTCATGAGCCATAACACCCGCAAGTTCTTCGCGGGTTAATATTCCTAGAAGCCCTGTCGTTGCTGCCACCGCTGCATTTTGCGGGTTTCGGCCTGTTGCAAACGCATTGGGTTGAGGATTATCCATGATGTAAACACGGGGCATCGGAAGATTGGCACGAGCCGCCAAATCTGAAACCAGTCCCACAAATTCAGGGGAATCGCGAGATGTTACCTCTCGCGCGCCATACATCTTCAAGACCATCTTGTCTGAATTCCAATAGGCAAACCCGTTCATTGCAATGGCAATAGCCAGCGCAATCAACATCCCAGCCTCCCCTCCTATCAGGAAACCTACCCCTAAAAAAAGAGAGGTGATGGCCGCGATCAACAAACCTGTCTTGAAGAAATTCATATAGTTCCTGCTTCATCCCACATGTGAATACAATTGAAATTACATCCTATAGATATTCAATGTCACCGCGGGATCAAGCAGAGAACAGCAACTTTTATGCGCTGCAGATAAGAACCTTTTGATCTTTGCAAGCTGCACGGCGAAATTTGAAGGCTTCTCGATAATCAACATTTTCATAGAGATCAAGGGCTGCTGCAGCATTTGGATAAGATCCAACAGCAACCAGATCCCACTCCTCTCCTTCCCCCAGGAAAGTTGCTTCAAAAGGAGCCAATAAAACGAATTTACCACCCACTTGTTCTACAGTTGGCACACTGACTTCAGCATATTTTGCAAATGCCTCTTCCCCGGTTTTTACCCCCACGTCGATCGATGGATCATCAATCACATCTTTCATTTTGAAAAAATTTACAAAAGTGATTGGGGCATCTACCGGTCTTTCCATCAAATGTAACCACTGAGATTTTGTCGGCGATGTTCTGTCTGTACCATCCCCATACCATTCAATTAACAGATTGGCTCTTTGTTCGTTATCGCTTTTCTTCAACATTTGATTATCTCCATTTTTTTACATGTGTAAAAAATTTGACAAGCGTAACATATGTAGTAATTTTACATATGTCAAATTTGAAAAAATCCGAACGGACCAGACGTGAAATTCTGGACACAGCCTGGACACTAATTGCTGAACAGGGTGCCGAAACCTCTCTTGCAACGATTGCAGAAGCCGTCGGGATGACCCGCCAATCCATCTATGTTCATTTTGGCTCTCGCGGGGGATTGCTTGTTGCCTTAGTCCGCCGCGCAGATGAGAGGGAAAAAATCTGGGAGGCGTTTGAAGACGCTATGAAGCAACCAACTGCGGAACATCGATTCAATGCCTGCATTGATGCCTGGCTTGATTTTATTCCAAAAATACTGCCCGTTGCGCGAGATCTGATCCGCCTCAGAACAAAGGACGAAGAAGCAGGAAATGCCTGGTCAGACCGGATGTTGGAACTTAGAGAATTCTATGTCACTGTTATGGAGGGTTTGAAAGCTGATAAAAATCTATCCTCCCAGTGGTCAACGCAGCAAGCCGCTGAATTTATGTGGACCCATAGCTCGGTTCAGGTTTGGGATTTGCTAACCGGTGATTGTGGCTGGACAGCAGAGCAAGCCCGAAAATCCATTAAAGACAATCTTTGCCAGGCGCTCCTGGCTTCTTAAAATTAACCATTTTCTAGCTGACTTCACTCGCATTACGAGATATAAAGAAATTTCCTAGGGGAGCTCCGGTTAAGGGGCTGAGACGATGCTGAGGCATTAGACCCTTTGAACCTGATCCGGGTAATGCTGGCGAAGGGATTGGAACTGATACCTTCGCATTCTTTCGCGCGGGTTCCCTATATCTCTCCACCCATTTCTCTGATCTCCATAGTTAATTAATCTATAGGAGTGATGAACATTGCAACCAACATCAAAACAGGAAATTACCGTTACAACCGGCACGTTACCTGCCTCAACAAAGATACATACACACCCCTCATCTGATCCAAAATTAAGAGTACCGTTTCGGAAAATCGCGACCAGCGACCCTGAAGAACCTACTCTTCGTGTTTATGACACATCCGGCCCCTATACGGATGAGGCGATAACCACCAATCTGGAAATCGGCCTTCCTCGCCATCGACTGGATTGGTATGGCACCCGTGATATTGAAGAATATGAGGGGCGTGCCATTGCCCCATTGGACAATGGCGGCGCGACGGGGGACATGGCCCGAGCCTTCCCCCTAAGCCACAATCCGCGTAAGAGATCCGGTAATAAACCTCTCACTCAATATCAGGCTGCGAAAGCCGGCATCATCACCGAAGAGATGATCTATGTGGCGGAAAGGGAAAATCTGGGTCGCAAGGCAATGGTTGAAAAAGCCTCAGAGATTGTTGCAGAGGGTGAGAATTTTGGCGCGGAAATCCCCCTCTATGTCACGCCGGAATTTGTATGCAGCGAAATCGCGGCGGGTCGCGCGATTATTCCTGCCAACATCAATCATCCCGAATTGGAGCCGATGATTATCGGTCGCAATTTTCTGGTCAAGATTAACGCCAATATCGGAAATTCAGCTGTAACCTCATCTGTGGCAGAGGAAGTAGATAAAATGGTCTGGGCGATCCGCTGGGGCAGCGATACCATTATGGACCTGTCAACGGGCCGAAATATTCACAATACCCGTGAGTGGATCATTCGAAACAGTCCCGTTCCAGTGGGAAGCGTTCCCATGTATCAGGCTTTAGAAAAAGTCGGCGGCATCGCAGAAGACCTCACATGGGAGATTTTTCGCGATACTTTGATTGAGCAGGCGGAACAGGGCGTCGATTATTTCACCATTCACGCAGGGCTTCGGCTTGGTCATATCCATCTGACAGTTGACCGTGTTACCGGCATAGTCTCACGCGGTGGATCGATCATGGCGAAATGGTGCCTGCATCATCATAAAGAGAGCTTTCTCTACGAGCATTTTGCCGATATTTGCGATATCTGCGCGGCCTACGATATCAGCTTTTCACTGGGCGATGGTTTGCGGCCCGGATCTATTGCCGATGCCAATGATCAGGCGCAATTTGCTGAATTGGAGACTTTGGGTGAACTTACCCAAATTGCCTGGGCAAAAGGCTGCCAGGTGATGATCGAAGGGCCGGGTCATGTTCCCATGCACAAAATCAAAGTGAATATGGAAAAACAACTTAAAGAATGCGGTGAAGCCCCCTTCTATACGTTGGGTCCGCTTACCACGGATATCGCACCGGGTTATGACCATATTACTTCTGGTATCGGGGCAGCGATGATCGGCTGGTATGGCTGTGCCATGCTTTGCTATGTGACTCCCAAAGAACATTTGGGATTGCCTGATCGGGATGATGTGAAAGTGGGCGTTATCACCTACAAAATTGCGGCGCATGCTGCGGATCTTGCAAAAGGCCATCCCGCAGCTCAACTTCGTGATGATGCCTTGTCAAAAGCCCGTTTTGATTTCCGATGGCAGGACCAGTTTAATCTGTCTCTCGATCCCGCAACTGCGCAAAATTATCATGATCAGACGCTTCCCAAGGAAGGTCACAAGATTGCACATTTCTGTTCAATGTGCGGCCCAAAATTCTGTTCCATGAAAATCTCTCGAGAGGTCTTTGACTATGCGTCAAAACTCAATGACAAAGAACAAGGAATGGCAAGAATGAAGGAGAAATTCAGAGACAGCGGAAATGCTCTTTATGTTAACAAAACGGAACTGAGTTCAAAAACATCTTGATCCTGGAAAAGACTGCCCTAACTTTATTCAATGCATAAGCTTTTCATTGCAAAACATTGAATTATAATGATTTTAAATGGGAAGTTCGGGCAAGTCACTCGGAGGTGTCATGCGCTGTAAACGAGCGCAAGAAAAGCGGCAGGAAAAATCCTGCCGTTTTTTTAACTGTCCGTTTTTGACCTTTTACGAGAGTTAAGCGTTTGAAATTGCCTGTTTAATAGCCTCAACTGCTTCCGTCCCTTTTGATGCATCTGGGCCACCCGCCTGCGCCATATCAGGACGGCCTCCACCGCCTTTTCCGCCTAGTGCTTCAGATCCAATACGCACCAGATCAACAGCACTTAAATTATCTGTCAGATCAGCTGTAACACTGATTACAATAGAGGCTTTACCATCATTGGCCGCGATCAAAACAATCACGCCACTTTTGATCTGTTTTTTTATCTCATCCGCCATCGGCTTCAGGTCGCGCGGTGGGACATCTTCAAGCAGACGGTAGACAAACTCTACATCTCCAATTTTCTCCGCAGGTGCCTCGGCAGAAGCGCCGCCTGTTGCCAGTTTTTTGCGTGTTTCCTTAAGCTCTTTTTCCAGGCGCTTGCGTTCTTCCAAAAGGCCGCTCACACGGTTTGAAAGTTCCTGCGGTGAGGTTTTAAGAGCCGCTGACGCTGTGCTCAAAATCTGTTCGCGCTCGTTGATATAATCAAGCGCTGCGGCACCAGCCACGGCCTCGATCCGTCGAACACCCGCTGCAAGCCCACTTTCGCTAACGATTTTCACAAAACCAATATCACCAGTGCGCCCGACATGGGTACCACCGCAAAGCTCCGTAGAATAGGACATCCCTGCCCCTTTATTCTCATCCTCCCCGCCCATGGAGACAACACGCACTTCATCGCCGTATTTCTCACCAAACAGTGCCATGGCGCCCGCCTTGATGGCTTCTTCAGGGGTGGAGAGCTGCACATTGACTTCGGCATTAATGCGAATACGATCATTCACATCTTTTTCAACCAGTCGGATCTCCTCAGCGCTGACCGGTTTTTGATGAGCAATATCAAAACGCAGACGATCTTCAGCAACCAAAGATCCTTTTTGCGTAACGTGATCCCCAAGCAACAGGCGCAATGCTTCATGCAAAAGGTGGGTTGCAGAATGATGCGCACGAATTCGGGCACGCCGTTCGCTATTCACATGGGTTTCCACCACGTCTCCAGCTTTGATCGCACCGGAGATCACCTTACCAACATGGATGAACAAATTTTCTTTCTTCTGCGTATCTGTCACATCGATTTTGAGGCCGCTGTCCGACTGAAGATACCCGGTATCCCCTTCCTGACCACCAGATTCCCCATAAAATGAGGTTTGGTTCAGGATCACCATAACTTCTGATCCGTCAGAGGCATTCTCCACTTCAGCGCCGTCCACAAGCACAGCCTGCACCTGACCTTCAGCGGTTTCCGTCTGGTATCCTAAGAATTCTGTGGCACCCTCGCGGTCATGTAAATCAAACCAAACCCGTTCCGTCGCAGCATCACCGGTCCCAGACCATGCAGCACGCGCAGCGTCCTTCTGTTTTTGCATAGACGCATCAAATCCAGCTTCATCCAGGTCACGTCCCTGTCCGCGCAAGATGTCTTTTGTCAAATCGAGCGGAAAACCGAATGTGTCATACAGTTTAAAGGCAACATCTCCTGCCAGTGCTTCACTGTCGCCTAGCTTATCTGTTGCGTCCCCTAGAAGCTTCAGACCGCGCCCCAGTGTTTCCTTGAAACGAGTTTCCTCCAATTTCAGAGTTTCCGTGATCAGCGGCTGTGCCCGTTCCAATTCAGGAAAAGCTGATCCCATTTCCTCAACCAATGTGGGCACAAGTTTCCACACCATCGGGTCTTTCACTCCAAGCAAATGAACATGACGCATTGCCCGGCGCATGATCCGGCGCAGCACGTACCCACGCCCTTCATTGGACGGCAAAACACCATCCGCAATGAGGAAAGAGGAGGAACGCAAGTGGTCGGCAATGACCCGGTGAGAAATGGCCAAATCACCATCTGCTGAAACGTTTGACGCATCAGCGGAGGCCAAGATGATTTTGCGCATCAAGTCGATGTCGTAGTTATCATGCTTGCCTTGCAATACAGCGGTCAGGCGTTCCAGCCCCATTCCGGTATCAATCGACGGGCGCGGTAAATCAATCCGCTCTCCAGCCGATAATTGATCATATTGCATAAAAACGAGATTCCAGATTTCTACAAATCGATCACCATCTTCGTCAGGAGAACCGGGAGGGCCTCCAGCAATTTTGTCTCCATGATCATAGAATATTTCCGAACAGGGGCCACACGGACCTGTATCTCCCGCAGCCCAGAAATTATCTGATGTTGCAATTCGGATAATACGATCATCTGTCAAACCAGCAATTTTTTTCCATAAATTCGCCGCTTCATCATCGGTATGATAAACAGTGACCAAAAGCTTTTCTTTTGAAAGGCCATATTCTTTGGTTAGCAAATTCCACGCGAGCTCTATGGCATTTTCCTTGAAATAATCGCCAAAGGAAAAATTTCCGAGCATTTCAAAGAAAGTATGATGCCGCGCGGTATAACCAACATTTTCGAGATCATTATGTTTTCCGCCAGCCCGTACACATTTTTGCGACGTGACAGCTCGGCTATAAGGCCGTTTTTCCTGACCTGTAAAAACGTTTTTGAACTGCACCATACCGGCGGCAGTAAACAATAATGTAGGATCGTTGCGCGGTACGAGTGATGAGCTTTCTACGATTTCGTGATCATTTTTGGCGAAATAATCCAAAAATGAAGACCGAATTTCTTTTGCTGTTGTCATCTTCCAAAACCCTGTCGCCTGAGCGTCAGACCCTATGTTTTCTAGTCATTAATACAGATTGCCCGAACTCTTGAGCAGCCTTGCCTTTTAACCCGACCCGTCGCCTCTGTCCAGATATCAAGCGCTGACCAATTCATCCAAATGCTGGCATTGGTTTCATATTCCTGATATGGAAAAGATAAAACTAAACACAATAATAAATAAAAACATGCCAGCGTGCAGATGCACCTTGCCGAATTTACGGAAATACTCTCGTGACACTTATTGATAAAGATCCCGCAGCTGCTATTGCAAAAATCCAAAAAGGATTTGAAAAATCCGGCTATATTTGTGATCGCCATATTGCAACATCAATTTACCTTTCCCAAAAACTGGACAAACCCATTCTGGTTGAAGGACCTCCCGGCGTCGGTAAAACCGAACTTGCCAAGGCTACATCAGAACTTTTCGACGCAGATCTCATCCGTTTGCAATGTTATGAGGGATTGGACGAGTCCAAGGCTTTATACGAATGGAAATATGGCAAGCAGCTTCTCTATACCCAAATCCTGAAAGAAAAACTCGGTGACCTTTTGGAAGATGCACAAGGGTTGGATGCATCGATGGATAAACTGCATCAGTTTGGAGATCATTTCTTCTCTGAACAATTTCTGGAAGCCCGCCCTCTCTTGCAGGCGTTGCAATCAGAGAAACGAACTGTCTTGCTGATTGACGAAGTTGACAAGTCTGATCATGAATTTGAGGCCTATTTGCTTGAAATTCTTTCTGATTACCAAATCACTGTTCCTGAAATCGGGACCATCAAAGCCATTCACAAACCCATTGTATTCCTGACAAGTAACAACGCTCGAGAAATGGGCGATGCTCTCAAAAGACGCTGCTTGCATCTCTATATTCCTTTTCCAGACAGTGAGCGGGAACGACAAATAATTTCCGCTCGTGTTCCCGAACTTGATGAGAATTTAAGGAACCAACTGGTCTCATTCGTTCAGCAACTACGCACTCAGGATTTGAAAAAGCTGCCTGCTGTTAGTGAAACCATCGATTGGGCGCGAACCCTTCTTCTGCTTCACGCTGAGAAACTGGATACAGAAATGGTGCGCAACACGCTTAACATGCTTCTCAAATTCGAAGACGATATCGATAATATTGACAGCGAAGTTCCAAAAATGGTTGCGGTAGCCGCAAAGGAAATCCGCTAATGAATCGATCTCTGGCCGAATTTGTTGATATGCTCCGCTATGCTGATGTACCCGTTTCTATTGGCGAGGTACTGGATGCTGGCCGGACGATTGAGCTGCTTGGTTATGACGATCGTGGATTATTGAAGACTGCGTTGTCTCAGGTGATGGCGAAAACCACCGAAGAGATGGAGAGTTTTGATCAGTGCTTTGAAGAATTTTTCTCAAGCGGTATCTCTATCGATTTGGATGAAAAAACGTCGAATGACAATGTAGATAATTCATCCGATGACGAAAATGAAAGTCAGGGCGACAATAATTCTTCAGATACCCTTTCCACATTGGATGAAATGGATCCACCGTCACAGCCTTCAGCCAGTGGTGATGGCGGCGGCGGCGTTTCAGGACAGCAATCTGGAGAAAACCCATCCGGTGAAGGCTCTGATCCTCAATCACTCCTAAATATGCTGGAACAGGGAGGCCGGACGGAACTCACACTGGCCATGACTGCCGCAGCGGAACGTTCGGGCCTTTCCAACATTGTTTTAATGACCCAGAGAGGGCTTTTTTCCCGCCGTATTATGGAAGAAATGGGTCTGCTGGAGGTTAATCAGGAAATCACCAACCGCCGCCGCGCAGAGGATGAAGAAGGTGCGGAGGACCTCGTTCGTCGTCTCGATATCCTGTTTGAAGCAGTACGCGACATGGTCGAACGGCAGCTTGCCCTGACCAGCGACGGGAAAAACAATCAATTCCGTCAGGATGTTTTGAAAAAGGTCAAACTATCCAACATTGAAAATCGGGATTTTCGCATCTTGCGGGAAATGGTGCGGAAAATGGCAAAGCGCCTGACCGACATGAATTCTCGCGTTAAAAAAGTGAAAAACCGTGGTCATCTGGATATACGCAAAACCATGCGCCGGAATGTAGCTTATGATGGTTTGTTGTTTGAAACCCATTGGAAACAAAAGCACAAAGACAGGCCAAAGGTTTTAGCCCTCTGCGATGTCAGCGGGTCCGTTGCCTCTGTTGCACGTTTTCTTCTGCTGTTCCTTTACAGCATGAATGAGGTTCTTCCCAATGTACGTTCCTTCGCTTTTTCCGGAAATCTTGGCGAAATTACAGATCTTCTCAATCGCTACGGTCCTGAAGAAGCTGTCCCGCAAGCTATTGAAATGTATGGCGGACGATCAACAGACTATGGCCGGTCCATGGAGGATTTCAAGGACCTCGTTTTTGATGAAATTGACAGCCGCACAACGGTTATAATCCTTGGGGATGGTCGGTCTAACGGAGCGGATCCACGAACCGACATTTTGAAAGACATCAAGACACGGGCTAAACGTGTTATCTGGCTAAACCCGGAAAGAAAATCTGTTTGGGGAAGCGGCGACTCGGAAATGCTAAGAATAGCTCCATATTGTACAAAGGCAGAGGTGTGTAATTCCTTGAACAAACTTGAACTCGTCATCAGGGATCTCCTAAAAACCTCATCTTAAATATAATTGGAGGAGATTTATGACCATTTTCGGGCTAATGGTGAGTTCAGCTCTCGTTCTCATAAGCAACGACATACTCAAAAACGAGTTTGGCGTGTATAACGATGATATAACCATCCCGCCAGCAGCTTTGGAACTGAGAACACGTAATATCTACAAGCGACACACACCCAAACACCGTTTGCCTCACATTAGCCCCAGAAACTCATCCGGCCCCATTCGCGCTGAAAATAGTCAATTTAACAAACGTTCTTTCAATTCCGGTACGACATTAGGAAAAAGAGGCTTCTCTTCCAGTCCGATGGCGCCATCACGTTTCTCTCGTCCCTGATTTTCCGCCAGTTGGAACAATCAGTCCAATTTGAGTCTATCTTGATCGGTGGATATGATGCTAACTAATAACAAAGACTTCAAGAAAACCAGACACCAGAAGGTCAATATTCCAGTATGTTTGAGTCAGTTGAAACGTCTCTTCTCGTCGGATTGATTATCACCCTCGCGGCAACCGGAGTAGTCGGCGGCATTCTCGCCGGATTACTCGGGGTTGGCGGCGGTATTGTTATTGTCCCTGTTCTTTTTCATACACTTGGCTACTTTGGCGTCGGGGATGACATTCGCATCCATGTAGCGGTGGGAACATCCCTTGCCACAATTATCCTGACCTCAATCTCTTCCGCGCGGTCCCATTATAAAAAAGGGGCAATAGACACTGATCTTTTAAAGCGCTGGGGCCCTTTTATTTTCATTGGTGTCTTGATTGGTACTTGGCTTGCCAGCATTTCAGATGCAACAATTCTAACCGGAATTTTTGCCGTTCTGGCTCTAGCCGTTGCTGCAAATATGGCGTTCCGTCCTGAAAATGTGCATCTATCGGACAAGCTACCGGGCTCTCCTGTTAAAGAACTCATCGCACTTTTTATTGGCGGATTTTCTGCAATGATGGGAATTGGCGGTGGTACGTTCACGGTTCCAACGCTTACTCTTTTCAGCTACCCGATCCGAAAAGCAGTGGGAACTGCGTCTGCTATCGGGCTCATTATTTCCATCCCCGGAACTCTTGGATTTTTGTATTCCGGTTTATCCGTCAGTGATCTACCACCAGGTAATATCGGATATGTCAATATTTTGGGTTTTGCAGTCATCGTTCCCATGACAATCCTGTTCGCGCCGTTTGGCGCCCATATTGCCCACAGCATCAATACTGGCCTTCTTAAAAAAGCATTTGCCTTCTTTCTGTTTCTAACCTCTCTTCGGATGTTCTATGGTCTTCTATGAAGTCCTTTAAAATTGTCTGAGTGAATGACCAAATTCAGTCTAGCAGAAACATCTCTTCCCTATCTCGCCAGTGATCTGGAATGGGTTATCTATTCCCCGTCTCTACTCACTCAAAAGATTGTGCCTGATCTTGCAGCACTCCCACAAAGCAAGAAAATAGTGGAGAGCGTGCGTCAGGATCCTTCAGGGCTTCTGAATTTTCTGCAAAAAATGAAACGTCAAAACCTTGGCACCTATTTTGAACATCTCGTCTTTTACTGGTTGGATCAATTGGACGAAGTGGAGGTTATCGCAACTAACCTGCAAATTCATGATGAGAACACAACGGTAGGAGAGTTTGACATCCTCTTTCAGTATCATGAGGTTTTTTATCATTGGGAACTGGCAATAAAGTTTTATGCAAATCAAGGGAATGGCCGAGACGAAAGTCAGTGGGTTGGCCCGATGAAAAAAGACAACCTGAAAAGAAAACTGGACCGACTTTTTGATCATCAACTTTCCCTTAGCACTACGAAAAGTGCAAAGCAGGTATTGGCCCACAAAGGAGTTGATCAATTAACGTCTTATCCATTTGTAAAAGGGATGCTCTTCGATAAATCAGAAATGGGGCCTTCAAACGCCAACATACCTGAACAAATATCCCCAAACTGTACGTTAAGTACATGGGTTTCGCTTCATAATCTCAAAACAACTGATCTGGAAAATTGCACCCATTTTTGCCTGCTTTATAAGCCACGCTGGATCAGCACAGTGCACGAGAAGGATTGGATCTTGATAGAGAATAAACAACAATTCTTCACAGACCTGCAGCCCCTATTTGATGCAAACCCCACCCCAGTTCTTGTTGCCTTCGGTAGCCAAGCACATTTAGGCATTCAGGAGAATAGCCGAGTATTCGTTATGCCAGATAACTGGAGCAATTAAGTCTTCAAGTTGTGCCCTTACCCAGATACCTTTGACAGTATTTTCTCCTTCATTTGGGTAGGATAATTGATCAGGGCAACACCAATTATCGCCGCCAGAAGGCCAAGATCAACGATAAGTGAAATTTGCTCGTTCAACACGAAAACGCCCAAAAGAACACCAACACCTGCTCTTAGATAACTCTGGCTGGCAACGCCCATTGATCCCAATGATTTCACCAGTCTGAAGTAAATCAACAAGGCAATCCCGGTGCTAAAAACAGATAATACCAAAGCCGCCATTAGTGAGGAAGCTGATGGGGATAATGTCCATGGTTTTTCGAAGACTAAACTCGCGGGTATCAACCAAAATGCGGCCCACATCATGGTTCCAGCCGCAGTAACAGTTGAAGGGAGATGCGTAAATCTTTTCCCGTAAACGGCTGCGCAGGCATATAAAACAGCACTGAGTAAAATCGCCCCTTGAGCAAAGGTTTGCTGTCCCAAATTCTGAATGGCGTCAACGCCAACAATTAAAGTAACACCCAAAACACCTATTCCAGCACCCAACAACTTTAATGTGTTTGTTGCCTCATGCCTGGTAAACAAAACTGTTATGAAAAATACGAATATAGGCGATGTGGAATTGAGGACGCCCGCAAGGGCGCTATCTACATATTGCTGCCCCCACGCCAAAATCGTCCAGGCTCCAATACTGTTAAAGATGGCTTGTATCAGCAACATTTTCCAACTTTTGAAATCCCGCGGCAGCTGCT
>PJEL010002770.1_pt1 | contig 15675 bp, 9 predicted proteins | sample 1853271 | NCBI WGS metagenome assembly PJEL01 (sample SAMN08108733, study PRJNA415343) | Invertebrate metagenome, whole genome shotgun sequencing project. | host: Globobulimina | place: Sweden: Gullmar Fjord | collected 2015-08
GCTAAATACATCAGGTTTTAACCGGCCTTTTCAAAATACTGATCAAAATCGACATATTGATCTTCTACCAGTTTGACATCAATCTCTATGATGCGGTTGGCCACCGTATTGATAAATTCACGATCGTGGGAAATAAACAACAGGGTGCCGGAAAACCGGTTTAAGCCTTCATTCACTGAGATGATGCTTTCAAGATCCAGGTGATCAGTGGGTCCATCCATCAAGAGTACATTCGCGCCGGACAGCATCATCTTTGCCAGCATGCAGCGGACTTTCTCACCGCCTGACAGGACGTTGGTCTTTTTAAACACCTCTTCTCGAGAAAAAAGCATCCGCCCCAGGAACCCTCTGACAAATGAGGGGTCTTTATCTTCCGAATATTGAGTCAACCAGTTCAACAAATCATATTTATCGTTATCAAAATAAGTGGAATTATCTTTTGGGAAATATGCCGAAGAGGTTGTCACTCCCCATTCATAGGTACCAGCATCCGGTTCTACTTCTCCTGCCAGAATTTTAAAGAGTGTGGACTTAGCAACATCATTATTTCCCATAAAAATCACCTTATCCCCTTTCTTCAAGGTGAAACTGATGTCATCCAGAATTTTTACGCCATCAATGCTTTTTGTCAGGCCTTTCACGGTCAATAAGTTTTTGCCAGCCTCTCTTTTTGGCTCAAAGCCAACAAAAGGATACTTGCGGGTCGAGGGGGGCAGATTATCCAGTTCCAGCTTTTCCAATTGCTTCTGTCTGGAAGTCGCCTGTTTGGCTTTTGAAGCATTCGCACTAAAACGGGCAATAAAACTTTTCAACTCCTTGACCTTTTCTTCTGTTTTTTTATTGGCATTTGATCGCAACTGAAGTGCCAACTCGCTGGACTTTTTCCAGAAATCATAATTACCGGGATAAATGGTGATCTGACTGTAGTCCACATCAGCTGTATGGGTACAAACCTTATTTAAAAAGTGCCGGTCATGGGATACAACGATCACTGTATTTTCAAACTCCAGCAGGAAATTCTCCAGCCAGTGAATCGCTTTAATATCCAGATGGTTGGTAGGCTCATCCAGGAGAAGAATTTCCGGCTGGTCGAACAGAGCCTGGGCTAAGAGGACCTTGACTTTGTCAGCCGCCATTAACTCTTTCATCGGTTTATCATGTTCGGCAGTCTCAATTCCCAAACCGGCCAGTATAATTCCGGCGTCTGATTCAGCTTCCCAGCCATTCATCTCAGCAAATACAGTTTCCAGATCTGCAGCACGAACCCCATCTTCATCAGAAAAATCCGGCTTCGCATAAATGGCATCTTTCTCATCCATAATTTTTACCAGCTCAGCATTCCCCATCAGGACAGCTTTCAGAACGGAGTACTCATCAAAGGCAAAGTGATCCTGTTTCAACACCGAGAGTCTCTCACCTTTCCCGATGTTAACCGTGCCGCTTTGGGCTTCAATTTCACCTGAAAGGACCTTGATAAAAGTCGATTTACCGGACCCATTGGCTCCGATCAGGCCGTAGCAGTTTCCTGGTGTAAATTTAATACTGACATCTTCGAAAAGTTTTTTCTCTCCAAAGCCTAATGTAATTTTTGATGTACTGATCATTTTACTCTATTGTGTGATTGTTTTTCTTCAGCGTGATAATGAATGATTTGAGAAAGCGATATTTACCCCATTTGGGTCAGCTACAAATCGAGACAGCCATCCCCCTGTTTTCAACCGATTGGGAAAAAAGAACGACCGCTATGACCTACAGATGCTTAAATGCAGAATACACCATCGTCAACAGGCACGATCCAGACAATACAGAATCTGCTGAAAAAATTTTTTATAGGATTATTTAACTTGGTGGGAATATATCGCGCTTAAGCGTTTATAAACTCGGGAAAGACTCTTTAAATTTGATCCGTTCAGAAATTCTAAGCGAATATGGCGAATTGTTTCCATCGAAGGTGCAAAAACTCCAAACTGTTGAGTTAAATCGTAACTGAAAAATGATATACCGTAAAGTACGATTTGGAGAAACACCAACAAGTATTGATTTTGGATGGTTTTCACAAAAACATTTGATTTTTCTAACAGAATATTAAAAAATTAGACAGTCACTCGATCAATTGCCATCTGATCAAAAGAAAATAGTTCCTGGTCAGAATTCTCGCTTTCCTCATTTATAAAGGAACAACAGGGAACACTGATATCAAAAGAACTTTTGCGAACGATATCAGATTCTTTTCACTTTAACAGCACAGTCAAACATAGGGCGCAAAAATGGAAATCAAAACCGTTAAGTTAGAAAACCCTGAGGCTCTGAATCTAATTCTGGGGCACTCTCATTTCATCAAAACCGTTGAAGATGTTCACGAAGCGATGGTCAATGCGGTTGCGGGCGCTAAATTCGGGGTTGCTTTTTGCGAAGCATCCGATGTCTGCCTGGTCAGGTATTCCGGTACCGATGATGCGCTGGTGGAACTGGCGAAGAAAAACGCTTACGCTCTTTCAGCCGGACACTGTTTCATTGTGTTTATGCGGGATATCTTTCCCATAAATGTCCTGGGCTCCATTAAGAATGTGCCTGAGGTGTGTCGCATCTTTTGTGCGACTGCAAATCCTGTGGAGGTTTTGATCGGGGAAACGGATCAAGGAAGAGGTATTATTGGCGTCATCGATGGTTTTGCTTCCAAAGGCATTGAGAAAGAAGCGGATATCCAGGCACGCAAAGGCATGCTGAGAGCCATCGGTTACAAACAGTAATTTTAAAGCAGACACCCTGTTTCTACACGATCAGAAAACAAGTGCTATGCTTAATCCGCCCTTTGGAAAAACCTGGCTGGAACTATCGCTCAGGTCAAGCGTTCCATATCTGTTTTCCAGTAGTTCGATAGATAGATATCCGCTGAGGTTGATCTCATCATCCAGCGGATATTCCATATAGAGCGCATTGGTCAGAGACGCGCCGCGATATTTAAACTCACCATCGCCATCCTGATCCACCTCTCTCTTGAAATCAAGCGCTCTATAGATAAGGCTGTATCTGGGATTAAATGGGCTGAAGGAAAACAGGGTGAGATTTAATCGATAGATCACATATTTGGTAAAATACTCGGGTTGTTTGGCCAATTCCGCATTAAGATATTCAATATACTCTGCTAATCCTTCGTCGGTTCCATCGGGGATTGGAAGTGGTTCATCCTTTTGATCACTGCCAAACCCGGAATAGAGTTCTGCTCTCAAAGTTCGATTTTCAAAAATGAAGCCAAATTTATTGAGATTGATGCTATTCCCAAAAAAATTCTCTCCCCATCTAACACCATATTGAATCCTGTTCCAGACGGAAATATCCACTGAAAAATAGCTATAATCAAATCCACCTGAAATGTTGAAGGTATCATTTTCCCTATGATCATTCTCCAATAGATCCTCTTCATGCCATTGGTATTTTGATTCTCCAATCACATAGCGGTTGAAATCCACCATGATAGCAAAATGGACATAATCCGCTTTCAAGGCGTAATAAGCGTACATCTGGGGTTCCTCATGCACACCTGAAGGCAGCAGGGCATTGCCCGTCACAAGAATGTCCTGAAAGCCGAAGGGACCATCAGAATCCTCACTGCTGATTTCAGGGATGAAATTATTATTACGCTGTTTAGACGCCCCATATCGGGAACCAATATTGCCCCAGACCCCGAGCCGCGCTTCGTTTCCATATACTTGAGGTTTTGCATAAAACACCTTGTCGTTATTATAATCTCTTAGGCGGTCGTACCCCTCCTCCAACCGGTCCAACTCTCTTTTGATCAACAGTGGATCTTCCAGCAGATGCTGAGGGTAAATCAGGTGTCGGTTTTCAGTTTGATCCGATTTATTATTACAATGCATAAAGGGATAGGGATGCACAAATTGGTACTTCTTTTGTCCACCGTTAGCGAAATCGATGGTTTTTAGCTGCGGCAGTAGTTCGATATCCCATATGTCTTTATTATCCACCACTGTTTCTGTCCCATTAATCGTCAGAAAAGAGATCTGATCTTCCGCCGCATCAATCATCCAGCCTTTGACCAGGTCGGCCACTTCATCATTGTAGATAGTTTTTATGAGGATCAACTCGGCCTCTCCCGAAACTTTAACTCGGGCAATAGGGATATCCCCCACAGGGTAGGAGGAGATATAGATGATATTGAAGCGGTCGATACGTTTGATCTCGCCATTCATTGTCAACAGACGAATTTTCGAATCATCGACATCGATGATGATGCCAACATCCCTTTGGCAGGCAGATGAGTAAACGGCAAAAGTGTTGATTGCTTGAAGTGTGAATCTGTATGAAGTACAGACTAGAAGCATCAAGAAAATCAGCACCGCTTTAGAGCATAAATTCGATCGCCAAAGAAAATGAGAACTTACTTTCATCATGTTTGTTTTTATTTTGATCCAATTGGGAGTGGTAGTTCCTCAAAAAATAGTTCAGGTAGCCCTTCAATGCCACATTTTCCCCAAACTCCTGCTGAAGGCTGACGGACGTTACATAATGATCAAATTTCAATTTGTATGGCGTTCCGGAGATCGTCTCCTGATAGTCTCCCAGAATAATCACTTCGCTTATACTAATACGAGCCTCAGACGTCAGGTCGATATCCAGATTCAGACGTACGAAACTGGAATCGAAACTGAATTGTTCCAATTGTGTTTCCAATAATATCGATTGCTGGGTACGGGAAATCACCTGTGACATTTCATCTGCGTAGATAATCTTTATGTTTTCAGCATTGGCTTCTTCAGACCCTATAGTGACAGCTGATGCAACCAGATTAAATTTGAATTTCTCACCGGTGTACTGGAGTTTGTAAATTGTGCTTGCACTGTCCGAAAGCAACTCCCTGAAAATGCTATTGGCTTGAATTCCAAATATCGGATGGTAGTAGCCAACAGAAGCCGAATAGGCTCCCCATTCTAAGCCGGTAAAGGCGACCTGATTAAATTGCGGTAGAAAAAGGAGCTCATTGGGGCCTTTGTCCGAGAAATAACTCTGCATAAAAAAGCGATTTTTGATGATATAGTCGCTTCCAGCTGAGAAGGCTAACGGATTCCCGGCAAACGAAGCTGTCAAAAACTGATATTTTCCATCGAAACGCAGTTGAAAAACCGGTTCGACGCTGGATAAATGCTCAACCGGCTTCGAACCGACGACTAAAAAGCCCTGAGGGCCAAAGGTTCTCCCGGAAGGCCATTGAAAATATAGCGGCATACCGGCTGAAAACTCTTCCTGAAAATCATTCCGAACGATGACTAATGCGATTTTTGTTTTTTCATCAAAAATATAGGGTCGGGCATAAAAAGCCGTTCTTTTTTGAAGCCGCTTGAGTTTTGTAAAACCGTCATGATAAACCGAAAGGAACTTTTGAATTTTTATCTGACTGCTGACCATCCGTGTCGGTTGAATGGTCGCTTCAACCACAGATGTTCTATCAGAACATGTGGATAAATTACTGCCAAACCCAAAATTCATTCGCTCAAAATCTTCTATTTCTTTGCGTGGTTGATATTCAGGTTCCAATTTCGAAAATTTCTGAATATCCCCGGTTTGCACCAGATGGGTTTTTCCTTCCAGATCGAAAAAAACGATCAGATCATTGATAAATCGGATTGGCCATCCACTGAAAACAACCTCATCATCCGATGAGACCTTTACCTTCCTGATATATTCGACCAGACCACTTGTCAGATCGAGTTGAAAAAAGGGGTTGGCAATGGTGTTGTAGACAAGAATATGTTCAATACCCTCTCGCGGAATAATGACCAGTTTTCCTTCCGTATTCACCTGATAGACCTGTTTCTCATCTACATGAATAATCAGGCCGGTTTGAGCTTCACACCCCTTGTGCACAATGGAATAGAGCTCAATGCCAGAAGCAGAGTAGGTACTGATCAACAAATGAACCATAAATATCAGGCTGAATTTATACCACCGCCCGAGTTCGGGTGGTCTACACCGGGAAGGCATATCTGTATTCTTATAGTTTTCAAGTCTTAACTGCATGTCATGAATACCCGCAAAGAATTCCGCTTTTTTATTTCGTTTCCCGGCCCTTATTGCCGTAAGCTGTCTTTAAATTTAACGGCAAAACCGGTAGCTTTCCATTGAACATTTGAATAGATAAAAAACAGTACCGATGTGGCCTGCACATCAAAGGAGTAGTTCATAATTTCATCTCCTCCTATTTTTTTCGCTTCCTCTAAAAGGGCCTGATATCCCTTCCCCCCGGTCATCACGGCTCCAAACCACAGTATGGTTTCTCCAGTTACTGCGACTCTGTCAAGTACTTCAAAATCATTGCTGCTTAACTCAAATACTGTATTTGTTTTCACACTGCCTGGACGTTCCACATCAAGGAATATACACCCGGACAGCGTGACCAAGGTACCAAAACAAAGAATCAGTAGAAAATAACGTTTCATAATTTCTCCTAGCTTATCGACATTTGAATTTCTTCAACATTAATTTATATGATGAGAATGATGTTTTTAATGCTGTAACAAACTCAGTCTATGCTTTCAAGCCACTTAAACATGAGGCTCGTTGATGAACGGTTCAAATTTGTTGATGAGCTGTAAAAAGGATATTTAGTCAAATCAGTTGACCGTGTCAGTCTAGCCAGTCGGATGGTAAAAATCCAGTCGAATTTGTTGATATGAAAGAATCAAAATGGCTGGGGAGATTTTTAATCAATTATTTGACCTGTTAATGGCACTATGTGACCTTTTATATTGACATATATATTTAGTAGTGTAAGAATAATTTATATTAATTAATTCAATTATTGCTTACATGATCAAATTTACACAATGCATAGCCTGTCAAACACTCTCTTGGCTGACCCTATAAAATGAAAACCGATGATCTTTTAAACTTAATCCGGAATGGTGAAAACTCGGGTCTTGAATTCAAAAGAGATACAATTCGACCAGAAAAACTTGCCAAGGAGATCGTTGCCATGGCGAATCTGCGGGGTGGTCAGATACTCATAGGGGTTGAGGATAACGGGTCAATTTCTGGAATTCAAAGAAAGAATCTTTCCGAATGGTTGGTTGATACAGTCTTCGGCCGTTATGTACACCCGATGATCCTTCCCTTTTATGAAGAAGTTCAAATGGACGAAGGCAAACGGGTTGCTGTCGTATCATTTCCCCAGGGCGTTTCCAAACCCTATGTGGTTCGAAAAAATGACCGCGAAGATATATATATTCGGATTGGCAGTATCTCTCGCTTGGCTACACGTGAACAACAGATGAGACTATTTGAAACCGGTGGAATTTTACATTCAGAAGTAATGCCGGTGCCCGGCAGTTCTTTTGAATCACTGGATAAAGTACGTCTGGAAAACTATATCCGAGATATTTTGAAAGACCCGGATGTGCCTTCCAGCGATACAGAATGGTTGAAACGTCTGGAAGGATTAGGTTTAATGGTCCGTAGCAAAGATCAGGAATTCATATGTACCATTGCCGGTCTGGTTCTTTTTGGCGTAAACCCGAGAAGATACCTCAAACAATCCGGCCTCAGGGTAATGGTATTTCAAGGTGAAGAAAAAGAGTATCAGGCACTCATGGATCGGGTCCTGAATGGTCCGATGGTGGGACGGTGGCTGTTTGGGGAAAACGAAAAGCAATTGATTGACGAAGGCTTGATAGAAAAATGCGTGAATAGTCTGGAACCATTTATTTCGACAGAATCCCCGACTATTGATAGATCTTTTCGCAGGGAAAAGAGCTGGAGATTCCCGCTGGATGCCGTTCGTGAAACAATGATTAATGCACTAGCACACAGGGATTGGACCCGGTTTGTCGATATCGAGATCAGTGTTTACAACAATCGCTTGGAGGTGATTAGTCCCGGCCCCCTGCAAAACGCCATGACCATTGAAAAAATGAAAGCGGGACAGCGCTCAACCCGTAATCAGATTATTGTTGATATCCTAAAAGACTATGGTTATGTTGAAACCCGTGGTATGGGCATTAGAACCAAGGTGATTCCGCTGATGAAAGCCTTGGGTAAAGAGCCTGTTTTTAAAGCGACCGACGATTATTTGCTGACAGTCCTGGCAGATGTTCAAAAAACACCGCCATTCTATCCCGTCGATCGAGTACAAGAACAATCAATTGAAACGATTGACCCGATATATGCCGACAAACAGGAAAAGTTAGATTATAACAGGTCATTTAAAAGGTCAAACACTCCAATGGATGACCTGATAAGTTTTATCAGGCTGTATCCGGAAGCCACTTATGACCACATGGCTCAAGCCGTACGGGTAAGTCCTGCAACAGTGAAAAGAAATATTCAGAAGCTTAAAAACACAAAGCGCTTGAAGCGAGTGGGATCCAAGAAGACCGGTTATTGGGAGGTAACGTAAGGAATGAATGTTCCATACAGGCCCAACCTGACCTCAAGGCTTTACTTAACGGGAACGACTAATTTTCCTAGAGTGAAATATTCCCCCACTAAATGTTGGTTATTCAAACTGTTTGACCTTGTCAGTCTCAGTCTCTAAATGATAAAATTCAACTCGAATATGTTGATCAATACAAGAACCGAAATTCGACCTCCCAACAAAACGACAGTGAAAACAATGCAGATCATCAACGCCCACACAACAACACATCTAAATGAAATCAGAACGATTTTCCGTGAATACGAACAGTTTCTAAATGTTGATCTATGTTTTCAAGGCTTCGAAGAGGAACTGGCAAACCTGCCCGGAAAATACGCTCATCCCAAGGGAGCACTGTTCCTTGCTGTTGAGGACAATAGTATAGCCGGCTGTGTTGCTGTCAGAGCGCTGGAAGGTGATATCTGCGAAATGAAACGGCTATACACACGCCCTTCATTCAGAGGCAGAGGACTGGGAAGGCAACTGGCTGAAAAAATTATTTCAGAAGGCGAAAAACTGGGGTACAGGTTGATGCGCCTCGATACACTGGAAATTTTAACAGCAGCTATGTCACTTTATCAGTCTCTCGGTTTTAAAAAAACAGGTGCCTATTATCACAACCCGCTGGAAAATGTCATCTATTGGGAGTTACCACTTGGTGAGGGCTGAGAATATGCCACCATGGCATCTCGCCGATTTTTAAATTGTCAATCGGAGTAGACGATGGATTCAATCATACCCAAATTCTGGCCGCCCGATTTTTCTATCCCTGAGTTGGCAAAGGCACCGGTTGTAAAAACCGAGCCGGCTCCTGCCAACGGCGTCGCACCGGACAACTTTCATGGAACCTCCAACCACCCGGAATATATTCATCTAGGGGATGCTGTTTGGATTCTGGCAACTGAGAACCGCATGGATTGCGTGATGGTCCTGAAAGACAGTCAGCTAGATATTGTTGAAGGCAGACGGCTAAAGAAAAACGATCCGGTTGTCGTTGGTCGGACCGAAAATGGAGAAGAGGGCATTTACGTCCACACACAGGGATTTGAAAGCGCGAGGAACCACTCCACCGATAAATTCACCTTTCGCACGCGAGGCACCCGGGAGACTCCCTTTTCCAGAAGTTATGATCAGCTCTATCAAGTTTTGCGTCACGACCGGGATCACGGTTATATCACCTGGGTTCTGGGGCCAGCTGTTGCATTCGACAAAGACAGTCGCGACGCCATGCAGGGACTGATTGAAAATGGGTATTGTCATGCACTGCTGGCAGGAAATGCACTGGCCACCCATGATCTGGAAGCAGCCCGTTTCAGGACAGGTCTGGGACAGGATATTTATTCACAGGAACTTCAGCCGTTGGGACACTACAATCACCTCGATGTTCTCAATAATGTGCGCAAAGCCGGTTCAATTTCCAATGCCATCAAAGAAATAGACCTTAAAGATGGTATTATTCACGCGTGTGAGAAAAAAGGAGTACCTTATGTCCTCGCCGGATCAATCAGAGACGACGGCCCGCTTCCGGAAGTTATCGGTAATGTCTACGAGGCTCAAGATGCCATGCGTTCTCACGCCCGTAAAGCCACCACAGTCATCACCCTCGCAACCCAATTGCATTCGATTGCTTATGGAAACATGACACCAAGCTACCGCGTGATGGCGGACGGGTTTGTCCGGCCTGTCTTTTTCTATATTGTAGACATGTCTGAATTCAGTGCAGATAAGCTGGCCAACCGGGGTTCCGCCCAGGCAGTTGCTATCCTGACAAATGTCCAGGACTTTATGATCAACCTCTGGAAAAACCTGGCCGATTAACAAAAACAAGGCCCGTCTTCCTGCGGGTCAATATCCCTTGCTGATCCGATTCCAGTCTCTGGGCAGACTCCTTAACAGGGTTCTGGTTTACAATCTTCTGCCGGTTCGGTTATGCTTTGGTGCGAACGATACCGATAATCCGGCAACATCTTTCAGTCACGATATAGCCAATCCCTCACTCCCAATTTTAAATGCCAGGCTTCCATTTTTATACGAGCAACAACCAATTGAATCTGGTGAGGTCTCTGGGAGAAGAACTGGGAGAGAACCGTCTCTCATCCGTTTTTGAGCCGGAACTGATTGTCATTCAAAGCTTGGGGATGAAGCGTTGGATTTCACTTCATTTGGCTGAACAGCTCGGAATTTTGGCCCACACCAGATTTCTTTTCCCGAACCAGCTCATGAATGAGGTGTTCGAGCTGGTCGTCCCTGATTTTCAAAAAGAGGATCTCTTTGATCGTGATGCCATCTCTTGGAAGATCTTGGATATTCTTCCAGGGCTCCTGGAAAACATTCTCTTCAAGGATCTGAAAAACTACCTGCACGAAGAAGGTAAAATCAGCCAGATCAAATCCTACCAGCTTGCCCAGAAAATTGCCTACTTGATTGATCAATACTGCATGTATAGACCTGAAATGGTTATGGGGTGGGACTCTGGCAAAATAGATGGCTGGCAAGCAGATTTATGGCGTACTTTGAGAGAAAGCGGTCTCAAAAGCCATTTGCCAGCTCTGAGAGAGCGTTTTTCCAATCGGATCACAAACTATATTTCCCAAGGTGGAAAAATCCCCGAGCGTATCATGGTGTTTGGGATCACGTCGCTTCCGCCGATGCATATCAAGGTCCTGACCACACTTTCCCATTACACTGACGTCCATCTTTTCTTTCTAAATCCGTCCCCGAATTACTGGGGGGATATTATGTCGAAAAAGGAGATCGCCAAAAAACTAAAGCATCAAACAGACCCGTTGCAAACTGAGGAAATCCAACATCTGGAACAGGGAAACCCACTCCTGGCATCATTCGGAAAGACCGGCAAGGGATTCTTTGAAATACTGATGGAAAACGATTTTCATACTGTCAGGGAACCCTTTCAGGAGCCCGACAGCAAAACTCTGCTGGCTTCGATCCAGGCTGATATATTCAACCTGGTTGATCGGGAGCGAGAAAATCTTTCGAAGTGGGAGCCAAATCCGGAGGACCGCTCTCTTCAAATCCATTCCTGCCACAGTCGGATGAGGGAGACTGAGGTATTGCACGATCAATTGCAGCTGATGATGAGCCTGAACCCGGAGTTGAAGCCTGGTGACATCCTGGTGATGGCTCCGGATATCAATCATTATGCCCCATTGATCAAAGCTGTTTTTACTCCTCCTGCTGACAGTACGTATCGCCTACCATTTTCCATCGCAGATCGGAATCACTTCCAGGAAAGCAAAGTGATTCAGTGGTTCCTCACACTTCTTTCACTGCCCGGCAGTCGGTTTAAAATATCCGAAATTCTGGATCTATTAGAGTCCGAGGCGATCCTGGCCAGATATGACCTAAAAACAGAAGACGCCTTCCTGCTGGGAGACTGGCTGACATCCGTCAATATCCGTTGGGGTTTGGATAGAGCACACCGGCAGGCGGCTGATACACCACCAACATACCAGAATACATGGGATTTCGGGCTGGAACGCATCTTATTGGGGTTGGCCATGCCGGACGATGACGGCTTGCTCTACGAAGGCATTCTGCCCTTTGACCGGATAGAAGGGGGGCAGTCCGTTCTACTCGGAAAATTTCTATCCTTTTTTACCGATCTCAGGGCACTGGTACAACCTGCAAAAGGCGATCAAAACACTCGGAAGGCCGCACATGATCGGTTGTTGATCGACAGCTCCCGTACTCTTGACGAGTGGGTCAGCTACCTGTATCACCTACTCAAAGTCTTTTTTGAGGAGAAAGCGACCTGGGAAGAGGAACTGCAGACTATCAGAAAAGCGATTAGCCGGCTGGAAGAGATCCGACATCAAACGATTTTCAGCCAGAAGGTGGATTTTGAGATCATTCGGAGTTATCTGTCCCAATTTATGGAACAGGGAAGTACCGGTTTTGGTTTTCTGGGAACCGGAATCACTTTCTGCTCGATGCTACCCATGCGCAGCATCCCATTTAAAGTTGTGGCCCTGTTGGGTATGAATGAGCAAACGTTCCCCCGCCAGAATCAGCCACTCAGCTTCGATCTGATGGCAAAACAACCTCGTTTGGGAGATCGATCACTGAAGGACGATGACTGCTACCTGTTTCTTGAAGCCATTATTTCAGCCAGGGAAACGCTCTATATCAGCTATATCGGTCAAAGTCTCAAAGATAACAGTACCCAATCGCCTTCAACCCTGGTGAGCGAATTGATTCAGTATCTAGAGTCATTCACGCCGCAAGGAGACAAAGGTCTATTAAATCAGGTGATCAAACAGCACCATCTGCAGGCTTTTAACCCAAAATATTTCGGCGCCGACGCGGAACCAAGCAGCTACTCTCTGGACAATCTGAAAGCTGCCAAAACAGTCCTGAATACCGACCCGCAAACTCCCGACAGGTTTATCAACTGCCTCTCAGAACCGGATTCAACATGGGACAGAGTCGAAATCGCGCAATTGATCTCATTTTTCGACAATCCCTGTAAATTTCTACTACAGAATAGACTGGGACTTCAACTGGATGACGAATCTGACACCATTTTAGAAACAGAACCATTTCAACTGACAGGACTCGACCGCTATTCCCTGAACCAGGCACTGGTTGCAGGCCAACTCCAGAATCAACCGGCAGAGGAGGTTATGGCTTACTTTCAGGCGGATGGCATACTGCCTCCTGAAACAGTTGGCAGACTGATTTTCAATCAACAACTGGAAGAGGCCAATCATTTCGTGACAGCCATAAAGCCCTATCTACAGGAGGAGGCGTTGCCTTCTCTCGCTGTCGACTGTGAAGTAGGCGGTTTTCATCTTACAGGAAAGATTGAAGACGTTCGACCCTCCGGTTTAATCCACTATCGATTTGCCAGACTCACAATGAAAGACAGGATCGGCAGCTGGCTGAAATGGCTGATCCTCAACCTGCAAATTCCTAAAGCTCAAAAAGGGCACGCGTTATTGGTCGGACTGAATAAAAAAAAGGATATTCAAATCCTGTCAGCGGAGCCAGTTCAGACACCAGCAGACTATCTGATCCAACTACTTAACCTGTACAGAGAGGGGCTGAGACGGCCACTACCCTTTTTCCCCCGGGCATCTGAAGCTTATGTCCAGGGGTTACTGGGAAAAACTCCGGAGAAGGCCATGCAACTGGCGGAAACGAGTTGGCTGGGCGGTGAGAACTTCCGCGAAAGGGACAACCCCTATTTTGCCAAATGTTTTGATCAGATGCATCCCCTTAAGAAAGAGTTTGCTGAAATTTCAAAAACGGTACTGATGCCGATTTTTTCTCACTATTCCGAACAGAAATGAAAAATCGTATTCAACCATTTGATTTGCAACAGTCTCCCCTCACCGGCAAGAATCTCATTGAGGCCAGTGCTGGAACAGGCAAGACCTATACGATCGAGGGGATCTATCTGCGACTGCTGCTGGAAAAAAAGATCGGTGTGGAAAACATTCTGGTTGTCACTTTTACAGAAGCGGCGACATCGGAATTAAGAGAACGGATCCGGAAAAAAATCCGCAAAACGCTACAGGCATTCGAAACAGTTGAAAACCGGCCAAAGAGTGACGACAAGCTTATTGAACATCTCATCAATAACAGTTCCGACCTTCAGCAGACTCGGAAAGTATTGAAATTTGCCCTGGCCCAATTTGACGAAGCCAGTATTTTCACGATACACGGCTTCTGTCGTCGGGAATTAGTGGATTATACGTTTGAGAGTGGTTCCAGGTTTGATACTGAGTTTATCAAGGACCAGCGGGATCTGCTCTCTGAAATCGCTCAGGATTTCTGGCGCGATTCTCTCTACAATAGCACGGATCACTTCACAACGTTTCTGATGAATTTTTTGGGAAATCCTGAAAAACTGTTGCAGAAACTGATCCCCATTCTGAACCGCCCTCTGAAAAAGTTGGTCACAGGTCTTCAGAGTGAAACCCTTGATTCCGAAATCCAGGCGGTAGAACACTGGTTTACCGAGTTGTCCGAAAAATGGCAGCAGACCAGATCTGATCTGGAAGATATCCTTATTAACCATCCAGGTCTGAATCATAACCCTTACAATAAAAGGAACGTCCCCAGCTGGTTAAGGGAGATGGACCAATTTATCGAACTTGGAAATCCTTTTCTGATACCGAAAAACCTATATCGATTTTCCCTGGAGACCGTCAGCCAAAAGTTCAACAATAAAACCCCGCCACCAGATCATGCCGTTTTTCATATCTGTCAGGATCTATACTTGCGAATGAAAAATATTCAGATTCTGCTGGAAAAGCAGCTGCTAGATTACGGAAAAAATGAACTGAAAAAAAGAAAGGAACTGCTTAATATCATCTCTTTCGATGACCTGCTTAAAAATCTCCGCAGTGCATTGCAAGGTCCAATGGGAGAAAAACTGATAAATCAGATTCGTGAAAAATATCAAGTCGCCCTCATCGACGAGTTCCAGGATACAGACCCTGTTCAATTCGAAATTTTCAGTTCTGTTTTTAGCAGCGACAAACAGCCCGTTTTCTTTATTGGAGACCCCAAGCAGTCTATCTACAACTTCCGAGGCGCGGATATTTTCGCCTATCTTTCTGCAAAACAGGAAAAAAACACTCCTTATACACTCGAAACCAACTGGCGTTCCGACAATGACCTGATCCAGGCAATCAATTCCATTTTCACCTTTCAGGATAATCCGTTTCTATTTGAACAGATTGCATTTATTCCATCCACCAGCGCGGGAGTTAATCCGATCCGCGGAATTCAGATCGACGGCCAGACCCAGATTCCGTTTCACCTCTGGTATGTCGATGAAGAGGGGAAGCGCATTTCAAAGTCAAGTGGACAGAGAAAAGTGACTCAGGCGGTGGCAGCAGAAATCTCCCGCCTCCTCAACCTGGGCCATAAAGGGAAGGCCGTCATCCTGAAAGGACAGACCGATTCACCGACAGCTGACCAGGCAATCGCTCCCAATCATATCGCCATCCTTGTTCGAAGACACGGGGAAGCAGAAGCAATGCAACAGGTATTAAGAAAACTTTCCATCCCCAGTGTGATCAATACCAAATCCACCGTTTTCGACTCTCCCGAGTTTAGCGAGCTCACCACCGTGTTGCAGGCTATCGCAAATCCTACGTCTGAACGTCTGGTTAAAAAAGCGCTGGCAGGCAATATCCTGGGAGTCAAAGGAGAGCAACTCCAGGCTGCAATCACTGATGAAAACAGATGGGAAAAAATCCTGGAAGATTTTCAGG